>Ga0070740_10002291_pt1 | contig 22965 bp, 16 predicted proteins | sample Coa_R2_FD_67286 | JGI IMG/M metagenome (GOLD analysis project Ga0070740, IMG submission 67286) | Surface soil microbial communities from Centralia Pennsylvania, which are recovering from an underground coalmine fire - Coalmine... | ecosystem: Environmental > Terrestrial > Soil > Unclassified ...
AACGGAACTAATGGTACAAACGGCGTTATCGATTTTGCAGATTTTTATGCATTAATGCCTCCAGATAATGCAGCGACCGTAGGCTCAGGTACAGACGTATCTTTTCCTAGAGATGGACCGTCATCTGGCACTGGATTAATCTCTGGTATTAATGCTACTCAGTTTAATTTAGCTGTAATTGGTGCTTATGAAGTTAATTTTCAAGTTAGTGTATCAGAACCTGGTCAATTAATTCTAACTTTAAATGGGATAGATCTTCCATATACTGTAGTAGGAAGGGCTACTGGAACTAGCCAGATTATAGGATTAGCCTATGTAAGAACAACAAGCATAAATTCGATACTTACTGTTAGAAATCCTGCAGGCAATACGCCGGCGTTAACAATAACACCGCTTGCTGGAGGTACGAGAAGCGTTAGCGCTCATTTAACTATTAAACGTATACAATAGACTAAGTAATTTTGAATCGTTTCATATTAACATTATCAGTAATGTTAATTCTTTCGTTCCAATTCACTACCAGTTTTTCAAAATTTTGAAAAAAAATCTTTTATAAAAATTTAATAAAAAATGGAAAACGAAAAATTGAATTTAGTTAGACTTATTTTAATATCTCCCTTATTTCATGAAAAATCTATTGAAGATAAATTGCAAGTCTTGAATCAAATTATAGCGACGGGAGAAGTTTCTCAAAATGACGTTAATAATCTTATTCAGGAAAAACTTCAGAAACAACAATTAAGTATATCTAATTTATCTTATTTAGAAAAACTTCCTTACGATGTTTTCATTAATCTAATTGTTAAAGGGAATATCGAAGGAAAAGATTTGATTCGTTTATGTAATTCTTCTCCTGTACTGAATGAATTTTGTAATCGCTCTTTTAAAGTGCAAGATACGAATGAAATTATTCCGCAATATCTCTTTTATTTGCTAGTGAAAAAGATGGGATTTCAACCATCTCCTAATCAAAATTCTCGAGAATTTTATAAAATTTTGATAAGACATAGACCATTTTTCTCTTTGGATTTGAAATTTAAGATTCTAGAAGGAGCTACAGAAAGGGAAGGAGATAGATGCATAAGGTATTCTGGAAATATTTACGATTTATTGTATAATGATGAGCAACATACTTTAGGACTTCTCAAATACATGTTAGCAGGAGATAAAAATATTGAATTAACAAGAAAGATCGACAATCTTTATGGTTTTAGATGGCATATCGTAGATAAGATCTACAAATTTAAACCAGAAGATATGTTAACTAAAAGAGTTGAGACAGCTTTTAGATTGCCAGCCGATCTTAGAGAGTTAGCTAAATTTCTTAATATTACTCTTGAAGATTTAATTAAAACGTTTGAAGAATATAAATTCAGACGTTACGACTATGATATTCAATTAGAGAATTATAATATAAACGATTTACTTAATATTAATCAATTGTTTAGTAATCTTTTAAATGAAGTCGTTGGAGAAATTTCAGATGAAAAGATTATTGAGAGAATAAAAAGTAGTTTCAAAAATAGTTGCGAAGGACCTGTTGAGTATTATAACGATTATTTGGACGTCGACGATGCAATGATTGAAGAAGCACAATCAGAAGAAGAAACATTAAAAATTATGCAAGATCAAGAGCGTATTGAAAATGATATAAAAGCATTGACAGAAATAAGCGAGCTAAGTAATGACGAAGTTGATTATCTCTTCTTTTTACATAAATTAGTTCTTTCTGGAAAACTGCCAGTTTTGACAAGATACACTTTCGAAGAATTAAGTAAGTATTAAAATCTTTAATTTCTAATTGTTACAATTAGAAATATTATCAAGAGAATTTATGTTTGGATTTTGTTAGGTTCCAACGACTTCTTTATTTTGCAATTCGAAGTCTTTTCGATCTAGTGGGTTTACGGGATAGTCGGTTTAATCCTGCTTGACGATCCTTAGCTCGCTTCTGATTACTCAGTTCTATAGCTTCTTCTAAGTCGACTATTTCTCCAGTTTCTGTTATTTTTATTTTCCCTTTGCGAATTAGACTAAGAGCTAAATTATGTTTATATACAGTTTCCATGAATTTAAGATAATTAGTCTCAGAAGATTTTATAGATTTAATCACCTTCCAGGCTCTGATATCGAAGTGACACACAAAATACCTACAAGAAGATTTTATATTGCTATAACCTAAATCATTTAATGATTTAACGTATTTAAGATCCTTTCGCATTATGGCATTTGAACAAATAAAAGAATCTATACATCGATCCCTAAAAGTTTCTTTGCTAATGTTTTCGTATTGTGCTGCTAATTCTTTCCATTCTTCCATCTTTTCCTCCAAATCTAAATAATAATTAAGAACAACATAATTTAAAATCAGAAATATAAGATTTTTATCAAGAAGTATTAACCTTCCAGTTCTGAAACAGCAAAGAAAGGTGAAGATAATATTTTTAAGATCTTGCGGATAGGTATTCCATAATGTTTTGGAAAAATTAGGATAAGGAAAATATTCATCTTTAATGTAAGATATTAAAGGTATGAAACGTGTTCCATAGAAATCGTGAGGATTAACATTTTTGAAAATGTTGGGCCAATTTGGTAATAATTTAATATGATTAATATGTTTGACAAATGGGATAATACTATAATCAAATGTTTCGTACCTACCGGTGATACATTTATAATCTTTTGGACTGGAATCACAAAATTTTATACCTCTGCGATTAGCTTCTTTGATAAAATATATAAGTCTTAATTTATCAGAGTCACTAGTTCTTGTATAATCCTTTGCGAACAGGACATCAGAGATGTAATCTAAAAATTGTTGAATAGTCATAGGGGAAGGATATGGAAAAATTTTAAGTACATCAAAAACATCTTCGTCAATTACGGAAATTCGTGAAAGACTAGGAGAAAGAATTTCTTGTAAAGTGAATCCTAATGTCCAAGCAGCATGTATTCTATAGTGACCCGGCTTAAGTTGATCTTTGTACCTTCTATGAATACCATAACAAAATGATCGTGTAACTTCTTCCATCTTAATATTCAAATCTTGTAAAAAACTACAACCGATTATAACATTAAATATTCTAGAAATATCTTTAACAGATAAGCCTTCTTCCAAAAGTTGTCTAATTTGTCCAATAGTAAGGGTCTTCTCTTTCTCTTTTTCAGATATAATTCTTTCATCCATCGTGAGAGATTCTTTTTCAGAAATGGGATCGTCGGGATTTATTCCTGTAGCTCTTAGAAAATTTCTATTATCTTCTCTTAAGAGATTTTTAGTTTCTAAATCCATTGTAAACCATACAGATAATTTAACGTCTAGATCATATTTATCAAATTTTTTGAATGAAGTCATTTTTCAAAGATTATTTGAAAAAAATTTTAAATTTCTTTTTCCAACATTGTTGATGTTAGAAATTTAACATCTCTCAAATTTCATTCTTTGTTTTGAGATTTAAGATGATTTGCCATGAGATTTATTATTGTTGCAAGAGTGTTAATATCGATTTCTGGATTATGATTTTTAATAATAGGATTATTACATAAAATATTGAATATTTGAATCGCTGCATATACGATATTTTGAGTTACTGGATATCTGTTGACAAAAACTTCAGGATAAAAAATAAAAAGGATTTGTTTCTTAATAAGATCTTTATTTTCCCCATTAAGTCCAAATACCCCAGCCATGTCGTTTTTAGGCCATAATTCATAGATACCTCCTTCTCTATTGTTTAATTTTCTTTCTTTTATAAACTCTCTGAGTTTCGATACAGTATCAAGATTTTTTAAATCTTCGAAACTTTTTAGTTCGACAATTATCTCTGGAAATTTTTGAATAGGATTAATTTTATTTGCATGATCTATAAGAATTTGAGGAGGAATAATAAACCATTGTATCTGATTTGAACTCGCGTCGTCCATCGATCTATCTTTCGATTCGTCATATGTTTCTAAAGGAAAATATAAATCTAATATTGATTCTCTTAATGATATAACTTCTTCTGCTTTAATTTTGTCCAATCTTATAGTTCCTCCTGCTTCCTTATTTAAACCTAATTTTTTCACAACTATTTCCATTTCTTTCTTTTGAATTATTGTTGATATATATTTTCTGTTTATTTTTTCGTCTGGAACTCTGTTATATTTTGTTGTTCTTTTTAAGGGATCTATTTCGTTTAGAAGAGCATGTTCTCCGTATAATTCTGCAAATATTTCATTTGCCTTAGCTGCAGCTCCTTCTTCTGTCGTCTATGCTCCATAATAATTTTTACCAATAATAACTCTGAAAGAATGCCCATCAAAATAAACTCCTTTATATTTGTCGAGATTTTTATTATTTCTTCGTTTATTATGAGACTGTACAGATTTGGGTACTAATCTCAAATTTTCTAATCTAGCATCATAAGGCATATTAGAACGTTTATGATCTATAGTTAAATCGGTGCCTTCAGGAATATCTCCTACATATTTTGTCCAGATATATCTATGCATTAAAGTAGTTTTCCCTTCTATATAAGCTTGAGCATAATTTGAAGGATTTAAGGACCATGAAAATTTAAAAACATCAATCCAGACGTGAGAATCTACTATAAATCCTACTTTACGTTCTCCAGATGATACGGGAATAACATATAGATTATTTATAATTAAAGGATTATATAAATGTATTTCTTCCGTAAGCCTGTCTTCCTCAGCCCATCTCTTTCGAGTTTCTTCTTTTTTAGTGATACAGTCTTCCAGAAGTTTAGATGTAAATTCAACTCTTTCAGTATTTTTCATTTCTCTGTATCTGTAAGAAATACCATTACTAGTTCTATAAATATTATCTGGCAATACTCTTTCTCCTTTTCTGTCACCTGGTCTCTCAAAGCCTGGAAGAATTTTATTATTTAAAATTATAAAAGATATTTCAGTTTCTGTAAGTAAATTATTACTCATTGCAGTTTTCCCGAAAAAATAAAAAGCATATACATCATAAACTTTAGCAGCTTGTTCTTCGTCGTCATAATCTCCTAGATTATATGTTTTGCTTTTATGAATGCATGCTCTCCATTTTGTATTCCCTGCAGCTTTGCTAACTCCTATATATTTACTTGATGTACCCTTTTTCTTCTTTTTATTTTGAGCATTTTGACTATGAGTTAAAAATGCTAAATTTTCTCGTCGATTATCAATAGTGTCACCATTCCTATGATCTACGACAAAACCAGCATCTGGTTTTCCTAAAACAAGATGTGATAAAAGAGGACCTAAACTACTATGAACATAGCCTTTTTTACTTCTATTATCATGCTCTATACTGTAAGTATATTTTAATAATTCTTCTCCATCCTGCCAGCTAACTAAAGCATATCCTGTAACTTTACTAGTACGGTCAAATAATGGAATTTCTATTGATTTATTATGAAAATTAAATTTAGGCATAGCAACCGTTGAATATTTTTGATTAATACTCGGAAATGGATTCTCCATTATTATTTTGAATATTTTCAAGGGAGAATTAAAGTTTTACGTAATTCTTATTTTAATATTTACCATGAAAAATTGCAAAATCAGTTTTTCGGTAAGCCGTCAGTGCGAAGCGAATCCGAATTTTTTGGATACCCCAGATAATTTAAATTTAGTAGAATTTCTACTAAAATTCTTTGAAATAAAAAATTAACACTTAATTAATAGTGTTAATACTTTTTTTATATTTTTGTTTTATTCTACTGTTTCAACTTTTCTTTTAGGGAATCCCATGAAAATCACTGTGAGCTCAAACTAGGAAAACCCATCGTCGAACTCGAAAAACGAATGCGATTTGCCGAAACAGCCCTAAGCACCAGCATGTAAGTGTTGCCCTCCTGAGAAGCACCCTCAGCAACAGTGAACGACATCGAAGTAACCAGGTTGGAATAGTTGGAGCTTCCAGTCATGTCCAAATCGTTGATGTTGATGCAGTAGAAGACGGCGTGGTAACCAACCTCCGAAACAGCGCGCGCCGCATGGACAAAGGTCTCCATGTCGAAGAGCGAACCGGGGCAAGCAGTGAAACGATCCTGATTCTCGTAGGTCAGTGTGGCAGCAGAGACGGGATCGTTGGGGGTGACTCCAGTCGTCCTCGTGTCCGTGTAGTTCGACAGGTTGTTGTAGCTCGTCGAAGTCACGTTCTGGAAGCCAAAGAAGAGCGCCTTCACAGGGTTGGTGAAGTGGAACTCAAGACGGTGATCGCCGGCAACGTTCTTCACACCATTGGCCTTCTGGAACTGCTCAATGATGACGTCCATGGTGGTGTCCTGGTGCTGAGCGCGCTCCTCATCGGTAACAAGAACGTACTTAGCCCATGCGCGGACGGCGGCAACCTCCAACGGCTTGCCTCCAGCAACGGTCAAGATCTGCGAGAAGTTGACAGAGCCGGCGGTCTGATCCACCCAAACAGCCTGATCGTTGACGACATCGACGGCAGTGTTCTTCTGGACGCGAATCAGCTGAGTCAGATCAGTCTGCACGGTCAAGTTCTCCTTGATGTCGTTGAGCGAAGCGCAGCACAGAGGAAGGGCGTAGCTCGAATCACGCTGATACCAGTAGGGGCAAGGCAACTTCACCGTCGCCGCCGGCAGAGAATTGCCGAAGGTCTGCAGCGCCGTCGTGTTTCCGATCATCTTCTGGTACAGAGACCACTTGGCAGCATCCTGACGGTACTGAGCCAGGTAATCCAGCATGATCGAGTCGAAAGACTGGGCAGTCAGATCGTTGAAAGTCAGCGAGCCCTGGTTGAAGACGTTGTGCGCGACATTCCAGGTGTAGGCAATGCGCCAGGTCAGCTGTCCATTGTTGGCCGTGTTGACAGTGATCTGAGGAAGGTCAGCCTCATACCAGGTCATGAGAGCAAAGTCCGGCGTCTTGGAGAACGAGAAAGCCGGAGAATCGGTGGTTCCAGTGTTCTTCATGGGGGCGAAGAGGTGGGTGAACCACGAGTACTTCTTGATGGAGCGAGAAAACAACGTCGTAACGTTGTCTCCGCCATACATCAAAGCATCGAGGAGGTCGTAGGAAGCGATATCCACGTATCCGACGGTAACGTTGGCAGTAGGCTTCGACATCTTAATCTATTTTTCGTAGGAAATCTTAGAGAATCTAACCCTTTAACTTCTCGCTTTTCTTGCGATCTTTTATTGGAAAATTTGATTTTTTAAGCAAAAATCTCAGCATTTTTCTAAATACAGTTTTGGGTATAAACCAGTATTAAAACATTCATTATTTCTTTTTTACAATTTTTCTATACTACGAGAGATTTTAATTACCCAAAATCTCTATTTTCTGCATTTTTCGCCGAATATGAAAATCCATTGATTTTCATGAAAATTTGGAAATGCGTTGGAATAAAATATTTTCAAGAATTTTTCGTCAAAATAATATTTTCACGAATTTTTCCATTTTTGGCGATTAAAATTTGAAAATATTTTATTCCAACGCACTTTCTGATTTTCCTGTATTTTCAGCGCAAATTGAATAAAAAATCAGAAATGCGTTGGAATAAAATATTTTCACGATTTCCCATCGTCAAAAACAGAAATTAATGGAAAATTTGAAAATACAGAAAGCCAAAATATTTTCAAATTTTAATCGTTAAAAATGGAAAAATCTGTCAAAAATGAATGAAAACTTGAAAATAATATTTTCAAAAATAACAACAAAAAATAACAATTAAAATCAAAAGATTAAAATAAAGAATTGATAGAAAATGTCGCTTTACTGGATGACGAAAACTGGAGATGTTGCTTCTAATGTTACTAGTGAAGATCTTAGTCTTCAGCAACAACTTAACACTACTAACGCTAATGTAGCTTCTAATACTGCAACCCTTTCTTCTCATACTTCAAGCATTTCTTCCAATAATGCTAGTATTGCTGCTCTAAATCTTCAAGTAGCTCAGCTGTCTCTGACAACAACTGCAGCCGGGAATTCTTCAGCCACACTTACTGCTTCATCCGTTTTGGGAGGCATTTTAACTTCAAATCCTGGCGCAGCAATTACATTGACTTTGCCCACTGCTGCTCAATTAGTTGCTGCTGATAACAATGCTGCCGTAGGTAAAGGTTATCGTTTTACTATTATTAACCTTAACGGAACTAATGCTATTACTTTGGCTGGAGGAACTGGAATTACACTTGTTGGAACTGCCGGTATTAACGCTAATACTTCCGGAAGTTTCTATCTTTCTTACACTAACGTTACTTCTGGAACTCAAGCTATCACCATTTATCGCACGGCTTAAATTACATGTTTTAAGAAATAGGTTTATATTCTAAAATAGAATATAAATTACAACGTATCTTAAAAGAGCACAAAAAGAATTCATTTCTCATGGAATTCAAAATTCCATTGAAAATTATCTTATATCTAATCTTATTTTATTTTTCTGTAGAGGTTTATATTTTCTGGACATTTATATTTCTTCTTTGCATTACTCATTTCCTGACCGGATATTTAGTATCTCGAGTATTATTACAGAATGGATATCAAAATCTTCCACATATGACCTTATTTTATAAAATTATATACGAGGATGAAGATATCGTTTATATTAAAACTGTTATTAATATTATTTTTTCCAAGATTTCTCAAAAATTATCGCGCAATAGAATAAATTAAAATATTTGTGAATCAAAATGCAGGAAGCAAGGGAAGTTGTTGGAATAGGCCCTATAAAAGAATATAAAGATGGAAAAACTTACGTTGAAGAATATTTAATACCTAAGAATAAACTAGCAAATCCAAAAAGAGAACCGGACGATAATGATGATTCAGGAATGAATAAGCACGAGAATAAAAATATTGAAGGTGTGGTCATATCTGGATTGCCTTTATATTATTCTTTTGAAATTTATGATAAAGAAATCTTATTAGTTAAGAGCTCTATTGTAGTTTCTGATATCATAACTGCTTTTAGATATACAGACGCAGATAAATATAAAGAATTGCAATTGAAAAATCACGGCTATGTTAAAGTGAAATTTGATGTCAATCTAAAAGAAGAGGATATACCAAAATATGAAAAATATGTGAATTGGTATAAAGAAAACGAAAATAAGCCATTTGGTGAATCAAATTATATAGAAATACAATTAGGGAGTCATATCGTAGATTATGTTCGTGATAAAATTTATAATGGAACTTTATTGAAAGATAATTCTGAAGAAAATTTGTTGAAATGGTCCCAAACATCTAACGATAGGAGAGGTGAAGAATTAAAGATTATTTTTAGGTTCGAAACTCCAGGAGATCATAAATTACACGTTAGATACGTTTAACATCGACGATAAAATTATTTTAGGGAAATACTAAATATAAATTAGCAATTGAATATAGAGTATATTAATCTTAAAATATTTACCTTTCTGAAAATCGACTAGATAATTCCAATAGAATTATAATCAAAAATCTTCAATTTTTGATTTTTTGCGGTGAATAAAAGTGACAAAATATTTTTCTGATAGCCATTTGAATAAAATTACAAAAGTTTCACTTCCATAATTTTTGGGTGAAAAAGGGATTTTTATCTTTTTAGATAACATAAAAGCAAAAATGTTGGCGCAGCAACAGGTTCCTCAACAATATGTTCCTCAGCAGATGGTTCAGCAACAACTTGTTCAACAGCAACAGTTGGTGCTTCCTAAGAAGGCGCGAGGCAGCAGAAAGCCTTGGACCCCCGAGCGTTACAAGATTTTTGTTGAAGCGATTTCCGCATCGATCAAGGCTCTAGGGCAGACCTTTGTCAAGCCTGCACAGCCCGCCAATGTTCCTAAGCAGGCTCCCGAGAACGGAGAGTGGAACGGATTGGCGACGGATATTCTTGCCGTCATTCCTCGTTACAAGGATTTGTACGACAGACGCAAGAATGCTCCTGGCGGAAAGAAGGGCCATAACGGCGGCCTCGAGCAGCACATCTACCTGAGCCAGCCGATGACCCATTTTCTCAATCGTAGTGGAGTTCTTGGAGACACCCAGCTCCCCATTGATGACGTCGCTGGCGGATTGGGGATTTGCACTCGCGCTCTTTTCACTTCTGCCATGGTTGCTTATGTCGAGCAGAACAATCTTAAGCATCCTACAGAGAAGAAGTACATCATGCCTGACCAAGCTCTGCAGCTTCTGATCACTCCCCAAGGATTCGAGACTGTCAGGACAGCTAAGCCTAAGATCGAGAAGAAGCGCAAGGAGGGAGCCAAGCCCAAGAAGAACAATCCTAAGGTCGTGCTTTTGGAGCGCGATGGCCAGCAAGTTCTCCATTTCAGCTTCGATGCCATTCCTACGATTTGCGGTCTTTTCATCGTCCCTCTTCCTCCTCGTACGATTCCTCAAGAGCATCGCGACAGATTGGCTGCAGTTCGCGCCTATTTGCATGGAAAGACTGAGGAGCGCAAGAAGGTCAGAACCGAGAGCACAAAGGCTGCCCGCGCCAACAAGAAGCAAGAGAAGCTTCAGCAGTCTATCGTTCCTACTCAAGTTCTCACTCTGGCAGCAGGACAGCAACAAGCTCCCATTCCTATCGCCAACTTCAATCCTGCAGGAGGCTTCCAGATCGCCCATCAGTAAAGAAACGTTTTACCCATTAGAGAAACGCGTTATTTCTTAGAGAAAAAGATTATTATTAGATTATACATACAATTGTATGTATAATAAGAACTTTTTAGAAGATACATAATAAATCGTTTTTCATTTCTATATCAAGCCTACATTTTTGTCTCGTGGTTAATTTCCGTTTGCGATTTCTGTACCAAGAATCAGTGGAATTAGCAAAAGATAAAGCGCTTTCAAATCCTGTATTCAATCTTATCCTATTAAACTGTTTTAATTCAGCGCTGATAATCTTTTGCCAATTTCTTCTTTTAATTCTGTTGACTTTTCTTTTTAAAATCTTCTTACATTTTCCTCCCATTTTTTCATTTTGTAATTTATTTACATTACAAAACCAGTTTTGTATCTATCCGGCGAACGTCACAGGTAAATAGGTGCAGAATAATTGAGGAGATCTACATGGGTGAAAATTAACTTGATCATATCTTTCCCTAAAATATTTACCAAACTACATTCTTTCTCTTCCTTATTTGTTCCTTTACGACGAAAAGCAGCAATGATTTGCATTTTCGCTTTCCAGTCAGAATTACAAACATAACCAGTATAATATTTTCCATAAAATTGTTTAGCAGTTACTTTTACAGGATAAAAAGAGCATGAAACTCCAGGTTTGTATATTTTCCAAGTAATTTTATTAAGCTCATCAAATTTCTTTTTAGCTTTCTTCTGTAATTCATCATAACGAATATTTATTAAATTTTCATGCAATTCCTTATCGTTATTGAATTTTGCATCCCATACAGCTTTTGCCATGTCTCCGAATAAAAACTTAGTTTCTTCCACTGTTATGTTAGACAAACATTTACAAATCGTACTCCTAGATAATAACTTTAGGGGATTGTTAACTATATCTTTAGAATTTGAAGCATAAACTACTATAGGAATGTTGTCCAATAAAAAACTTGTATTTTGTTTAGCCACAGTTTCTTGTATAGAAACTTCATCGTTTAAGTTCGATATGTGAGGGATCGTGCCATAATCTCTTAGAACTTGAGCACCATCTTTTTCTACCTGTAGAAAAATATCATCTTGCGATCTATTACCAGAATATATAAAATTTTTATAATTGTTCTTACTAATAAACTTAAACGATAAATCGTTGCTTTTAATTAAGTCTGTAGTCTTATAAATATTATCACAATTTGCATAAATTTTAAACATTAAATCTCTAATCTGATTTCTGCTTAATCCAGGTATAAGCAAATAAAATTGCTTAGCATAATACTTCATAATTCTCTTAGCAAAATTTTCACTTGCTTTAGAAATATCCAAAAAGATCATATTAGTTGATAAAGAAATTATCGCACTTTGAGTTGCTTTAAAATGACAGCCATCAAACAAAACTTGACAAGGAGTTAAATCAAATCCAGCAAGCATTTGAGATTCATATTCATATATCGTATGAACTACTTGAATCTTTATTGTCGCTTGTTTAAGCCTCTCATTTGGCACAAGAAAAATAGTAGTACAATCTATGCTTCTCAAATAAACCGTAAAATATTGTCCATTAAAGTGCTTAACAAGAATATCGTCAATTTCGTTAAGAATATCTACGTAAATTTGATTAGCTTTCGTTTCTTTTTCTGAAGATTCTCCAGTAACAATAAAAATATCCAAATCTCCATAATAATCCTCGTCAGAATTTATAAAAGCTTTACAAATCCTTTTTCTCAGAGAATGAACAATAGATCCTCCAGCCACCCTATAATTTTTAAAACTCATGTATTGAGTAATAGGAAAACATTTGTATAATTTAGCTTTTGCTGATTGTTCATCCAAAATGAAATATTTTCCACTTGCATCGATGCGCTTACAAATTACAAAATCGGAGTCCCAAATTTCTTTAGAATGAAAATTAAGACCAAATCCGATGGCTAAACAAGGATTAAATAATGGAGGATCTTTCATTTGACTTTCATAATGAGAAAGCCAAAGACTTCTAGAAACTAATTCAGTAAAATTTAATTCTCCTCGATTAACTTTCCCAAGAAATTTTTCAGTATTAGTTTCACTACTTAAAGGCAGTGCAAATCTATCGCGTGTCTTGTTTCTCTTATGCCATAATTTTTTAAGATTTAACAAAGCGCTTAGTTTCTTGACATCGGTTTTCATTATCTCTACTCCGATTATTGATTCTAATCCATCTAATATATTATCCAAATTACGATCCCCATTTTTTACCTCAACAAGCAATTTGTCAAAAGCTTCATCATAATCTCCAAATTGGTTTTTGATCTTCTTCAATATGTAAACGAGTTGATGTTCCATGAATTCTTTTTTATCAAATTTTTGATAAAATTTTTATCGTTTTTATATTTCCACTTTCTCGCTAATCATTGCGAGAAGAATTGTTCGGGAAGGTAGAATGCTATTCCTGCATTTTTGGCAAATTTCAAATCTGAATCAGAATGATCTTCTGGACGTCCAGCTGCATTTCCTACAAAAAATGCTTCTTTTAAATTAGGAAGCAATTCTCTCATTTTATTCCACATGCCGGTATTTGGTTTACGATATTCATCCTTTGCTGTTGACATAAAAACCATTACGGGAAGGTTCAAAAGTTTTATAGCATTATTAATTCTATTGTAGTTTAATAACTTCTGCTTTTCACTTTTAGCCAACTGATTAGTGAAAATTACGATAGTATAATTGTTGTCGATATATTTTTGTAATACCAGTTGGCGATTCGGCATAATAACAATATCATTTTCGTGTTTTCGGAATTTACCCGTTTCTGTTGTTATTAAAGTATCGTCCAGATCGAATGCTGCAATTTTTGTTATCGTTTGCAAATTTGATAATATTTTGTCAGAAATATAAATATAAAAATCTGGAGTAACCTTATACCAATTTCCTGTTTCTATATGTTCTTCCTTTAAAACTACAGGAACAAAATTTTGCATAGTTTGAACAATAGGAACCGTTTGCACATTTGTCGCCGCATAATTTAATTTCAAAGGTTCATTTCCTGTTCTTTCTGGAGGTTCAAGATAAACCATATCCAAAAGATCGAAAATATCTTTCTCAGTTTTTGCCGGATAAGAATTTCCATCTCGATCTGTCAAGGAATATTCACTTAGACTTAAACCTTTCGCCAATGCACGAGTTCTCATCGCTGTATTAAAATCTTTCGATCCAGTGAAATATAAAAGAGCGAAAGGCCATACGCTAGTATTAACCAAACGTATATCTAGTCGTCTTGCTGGAAATTGAGGTCCAATTTTAATAATTCCTCGATAAACCGTATCTCCGATTGCTAAATTCCCTATTACTAAACCAGATTGTAACAAAGGCTGTAAAACATTTGTCATGCCAATATTGCCATTATTTTCCATGAGTATATCTATATCCCCACTATATGGTAAACCTCTACGATAAGAACCAGCAATGACGAAATTTATTCCTAAAGGATCATAAATTTTGTGTAAATAATTATTAACAAAATCTATTTCTGCTCTAGGTATTCTTTGTTGAAACTCATAATAATAACGATAACCTAATTGTTGAGCCTGAGTCATTTGTGGAAATAATTCTGCTAATTGTTCTAACGTACGATATCCCCAATTGTACCATTTCTCAGCAGTAACATCTCCTACATCATAAATTTCTTTGAAAGCGTCAATAATTTTAACTTTATCCTTTTCTTCTTGAGGTCTTTGTTCGAGAACTTGTAACGTTCCTGTAGCTAAAATTTCATCTATTTTGTCTTTAATCGACTCTCCTACACCTAAACCACTGTCTTTCGCCATTTGCCCAAAAGTAATAGGTTGAGGAAATTTCCGAATAGCATTTGCTGCTTTTACATAAGCTCCTTTTTGATACTTATTTTTATCCGGCAATTTTGACATTTGAATTAATTGATCGGCTATGTATTCGTTTAAGCTACGTTTAGATGGTTCCATTTTTAGCTATTAAAACAAAATTTTGTTTTAATTTTAGAAAAAATATTTTTTCATTATTTCAAGTATTATTAGTAATTTTTACTTGTTAAATTTTTATCTTAAGTGAACATATCCTATTTGTTATCATACCCTAAATTTTCTTCTAATTTTAAAACTAAATGATGATTCTTAGACAAATTGTAACAAAAATCGTGAAATACATTTTTATTTTAAAATAAAAATTCAGAATAAAATTACTTCTGTGAACAAAATATTGTTAAAATGTCAGGAGAGATTGTGGTAGTATCGCCGGACCAATTCGGCCAGTTCAAGGTTAGGGAGATGACAGAGAGTGACTTTTTTCTAGGTAGTGCTACACCAACAGCTTTGAAATCGCCGAAGTGTCACATTCTCTTATTTTATGAACCGGCAACTGTCGATCCAAACTTGATTGACATCTGGAACTATCTAGCCCAAACTATTGGCGGTCCTGTTATCGGAGCTGTTAATGTTTCTGCTAGAACAGAAATAATGGATGCTTTTTTTGCTACGGCTCAGGATCCAGATCATCCTCTTAATGATTATACTATTTCTGGAGTTCCAACAATTTTAGTATATAGAAATCGTTGGCCCCAAGCGTTTTATAACGGCGAACTCAGTTACGATGCTTTGCATAAATGGATTCTTGTTTTAGCATGTAAACCCGGATATAAAGAAAGGGATAGTACATTCATAGGCGTTGAATCTGTTCAAGCATCAGAATATGCTCCAGATAGAAGAATTGAAGGATATCCATGGCCTACAAGTTCAAGAGATTATACAGCCGAAACAGGAGAGAGAAGTACGAGATTGGCTTATGCCGAAGGTGAAGAAGAAGAAGGAGAAGAGGAAGAAGGATTAGAAACTGGTTATGAAGAAGGAGAAGAAGAGGAAGGCGCCATGGAAAATGAAGAAGAGGAAGAAGCAGTTACACCAGCTAGAAGAGTAGTAAAAAGACCTCCGACTAGAGATGTTAGACAAGTGACGAGTTTGAGACAAACAGCTCCTATAAGATCATACGGTGTTCCTAGATCGTCGCCTGCTATATCTTCATCTTCTCCAGGATATGTAGATGAATCTCAGTTGTAAGTCTTCTAAAAATCGTACACAAAAAAATGAATTCAATTATAATCATATAATTGAACAAAGACGCCATACATAAAAATGAACAGAATTATTGAACCATGTTGTTATTATTCATTGACATTTGAGTGTTTGCAATTTGATCTGGCTGCAAATAAACAGAAATTTGTCCCAATTGCCCAGCATTTAGAGATATTTTCAAAGGTCTATCATCTTCACAAGCATATATTTTTACTAATTTTGTTATACATGCCAGTTCACTAATAACATGGAGTTTCGTTACTGAAAGCTGTTCGTCATAAATATCTGGCTGTCCTTCAATGTAATTTCCCCAGACTTCTCTAAAACCACTTATTTGAGCTCCTTCCGGAGGAACAATGATAGCTCCTTCCGGCTGGGCTCTTAATCTAATTTTAGTTTTGGACGCAGCCTTATTAATTTCTGTCATTCCTTTCTTGTATTGAGCACCGTTAACAACAGCTGTTGGCGTATTATCATTATACGAAGGTGAAAGCGTATTACAAATATTAGTTTTGCGTAACCTTACGAATTTAAAACTATTTTTACCTCTAGTCGGATTTGTTATATGCATATGTAAATTATTGATATCGTCCGTTCTGATATAAATTTTCAAACAATCGGTTTTAGTAATTCCTTCTAAAGCTTTTTGCATTTCCTTTGTTGAAAATCCTAAAATAATAGTTGAATTGGCATCCTCGAATTTAGGAATAATAAATCGGTCGAATTGTTCTCTTTTTAAGAAAAATTCTAGCAAAATAGATGCGTCTGCTTTTGATTCTTGCAGAAAAATCCCAGCATTAGTTATCATGAAAGCAGCTTCGTTAAAATACTTATGTAAAGCTTTCGATATCGATTTAAATACTTGAGATTCCATTGTTACAATTTCTAAAAAATTCTTTACTGCATTAGTTTCTTCCATATCTTATCGTTTCTTTTAAATTTTTATTAAATTTGCGCAACCTTAAATCTAATTTTAGATAATTTAGGTCCAGGAATAATTTTGTAATGATTAAAGATTATCAAATTTTGAAGAATTTCTATTCTGAAGTTTTAAAAATTTCTATCATTTCCTAAAAATATATAAAAATAAAAAAGTTTTTGAAAAACAAATCTTCAACGGCTTGTAAAGTATGAGTCTTCCGCCGACATTTTGGGGCCCATCTGCTTGGACAATGATTCACACATTATCTTCGACAGCGACGACGAAGGAAAAGAGGAGGCTATATGTAGAATGGCTAAATAATTTAACTATAACTATACCTTGCGAAAAGTGTAGATTACACTTTATAGAAAACATTAAAAATCTACCGGTAGAGCCTTATTCTAAATCAAACGTTAGTCTGTTTTATCACAGTTGGAAACTTCACGACATCGTTAACGAACAACTTAATAAACCGAAGAAACAAAGATTGACTTATGAAGAAGCTTTTGAAAAATATTTCGGTAAGGCCAAGGTGAAATCTCAGATGACTATGGAAGAAATGAATCAGGAAGAAGCTATTCTTCAACCTTATTATAGTTCTCCTGATGATCATAAAGTTGAACATTATTATGAAGATGAGTCGCCGGCAAAACAACCTAAATCTAGAACATATCAATTTGCTGTAAATAATTCAAATCAAAATAATAGTTTACCTAATTCTAGAAATAAAGTAAGCGAAGCTCCTAAATCCTCTAAAGAAGTTTGTCACGAGAATTGTGGAGCTGTTCATTATCAAACCGAGACCTCAAACTTCGAGAAGTTTCGTCAACAGGATCGTAGGAAATTTAGTGCAAAGAACGATAATTGAAATCTAAGTTGCTATTATAATAATAAGAAAGATATTTTCTTATTATTACTGCTACCTATTATCTAAAGAAAAATCGAAAATAAAAATTTTCGTAAAAGGAAAGAAAATAATTACTTACATCAGAAGGGAGAACATATGCAAAACCAAGAACTTACAACTTTGGAGGTAATTAAGACGTCACTTGGCAAATGGTCTCTTATTGTTTCGAGCGAAACGTACGTCAAATTTCCTCAAGGAGATGCAAAGAGAAATTCCAATTTCTGTTACACGTGTGACGACTTCAATTGTAAGAAGACAAAGATTCATCGCGCATGTCTTTCTTGCAAAAGAAGAGGTACCAATAAACTTCCTCCTTTTGCAGTATGTAAAGATTATTTCCATTGTCAAGTTTGTGGAGCACGTGCTTCAATACCTGAAAAGAAAGAAGCCATTCGGTTAATTTAAAAAAAAATTAACCAAGAAGATATAGGTGTCAGATTTTGACATCTATTGAAGTTCATAAAATTGAAAATAATTTTTTCCTTATTCCGAAATTAAAGATGCATGCAGATCCCGATATTCTCAGACAGGCTAACCCAAACCTCTTTTCAAGTTTAGTAAAAGAGATAAAACATGAAGTTATTTCAGACGAAGAACTAAATGAAGTAATAAGAAATATATTGTTTCTCACACATCATCAAAGAAAATTAAAATATTGTCCTTTAATAAAAGTAGATCAATTTTGTGGTAATTATCCATCGTTTGATCTTAGCAACAACAAAAATATTTTAATTGCTAGGGAAGCTCGTTCAAATATAACTATATTGAACACTGAAGAGGCTAAGAAACTCTTAAAACATAGATCTTTTTCTTTTATTGATATGTTAAGTTTTAATGAATATAGATTGGCAGGAGGCGCGCCTCTTAACGCTATAATTACAAGCGAGCAACCATCAAACGACTTAGATTTCTTTCCTGTTGTCGGAGAATATGATGGAAAAGACTGGAAAGATTATAAAATTACTAAAGCTAAAGAAATCTACAAAAGATTTTATAATGAGGTTAGACTAATTTACGAAAAGCACCTAAAAGATACGTTTGATGTTCTTATCTGGGAAAATGAAAATTGTACAACTTTTAGTTTTTATCTTAGAAGAGGCGACAACCGTTATCGTAACTACGATGATTATATTAATAATATTCATCACATTAAACTTTCTTTTATTCATAGAGCCTACGATACTGAAGATCAGATTTTGAAAGGGTTTGATTTCCCATGCTCTCAAGTTCTTTATGACGGCAATGATTTCAAATGTAGTCCTGCTGCTATGTTATCAATAATTTATTCTGTATTACCCGTAGATGTTTCTTCGGCAAGTGATTCTTTCTATTCTCGCCTTTTAAAATATAATGTAGAAAAAGCATTCCCGCTTGCTTTTCCAGGATTAGACAGGAATAAATTGAATAAAACAGCGGAAATGTTTTTTAACGAATCAAAGAATTCTAAGTTTTATTACCATAAATTTCCGCGGGGAGCTCTTCTTAATCTTTCAAAATCAGCATCACAACGCGTATATTTTTCTCTAGATACTATCGGAAATCAGATACATAAAGGATTTGATAATTTGAGTAGTTTAAATCAAGAAAGTGATTACGGAGATTGTGGACAATATGTATTCGCTCATCGAGAAGGATTTAATTATTATGGTATGAAGCAATTTCTTCTGAATAAGTCGATTTACAAACGAGCATATAGTTTTGAACAATTTGAAAGGAATCCCGAATTTGTAGATTTTGAAAAGGCTCTTAAAAATTTTTGTTCTTTTGATAAAAGCCATTCACCATTCGAAATTGGTAAGATTTTTTCGGAAATATTCTCTGAAACGGAACAGGCTAATGCGATTCTTTTCTACTCAAAGGGTCAGAAAGAAGAATTTAATAATCTTTTGGAAAAAGCTACGCCTTTACTTTGTAAAAATTTTAACGAAGCTTTAGAAAATAATAAAAATATAGGGTCTTGTTGGCTTGTTGACGAACCTGGAACACAAACTAGAAGATCTTTTAAACCTGTTGAACTTACTCCTAGAGGATTTTACGGAGATTATTATAATGGTTATCATTGCACTATGGATTGGCCTGCAAGATGTCAAATCGTCATTGCCTGGAAAAAGAAGAATGTCGAAAATCAGACTCCATTTGCATTATTAGATAAGAATCTTCTGAAGCATATTTTCTTCATGCTAGATTTGCTTTGTTTTATAGAATATTTGAAAATTTACCCAATTAATATAAAAGTTTTACAAGACTTGGCCAAAGATAGAAAACTTCCTCAACCTAATCCTGTATATTTTCTAGATAATTTTGAAGAAACTTTTGAAAAATCTCTGGAAGTTGATGAAGATTTCTAAAATCTGAAAATCAAAAAAGTTAAAGTAAAAATTAAAACAACGTTTTAATTTAAGCAAAAAGAAATGAAGAAAGGAGTTCAAAGAACTGCACATACTAAAGTAAATACTGGTAAAATACAAGGAGGATATAAAGGTGCAGCTTCTCGTTTGAATCGAATAAATATTGATGGAAACAGAATAGAACCGTCAAATGAGAAGGTAAAAGACGATCGTCGAGGTGCTACTCTTAAAACAAGACAACAGAGAGAAGGTATAAATTTAGAACAAAATGGTCATTTCATTACTGAAGTAGAAGATAAGATTGATGATCTTATCCTAGATTTAGTAAATTACAATAGTGAAGTAATAACAGATAAGAGCATTGAAATTGAGGTTCGACTTTTAAGTCCTAATACTAATAAAGTTGCAGACAAGTTTAAAAGAGTGAAAGATTGGTTAATAGATAAATTCAAATCCGCTCAAATTCCTATTACTGAAATTTCTTTTCAAGAAATTGATTATCAAGTTCCTTTGGATAAACTTCCAGATAAAGGACATACCGTCCAATTCATTTCGAGAAACGGTCAAGTTTATACCAAAGTTAAGAGATTATTTAGAGGAGGACCAAAAGATACTGGGGAATTTATTATTTTGCCGAATATTATTGAAATTCAACCAAGATTAGGTGTTTCTTTGGAGTCGAACATGAAAATTATCGATTTAACTTCTCTCGGTATTGAGCCGATAGTTAGAAATAGAACTCGATGGACATTTCCTATAGGTCCTGAAATCTATAAACGTCTTATCCTCTACGAGAATATAGGAATAGATATTCGTAAAGTAGCTACTCAAAATGTGAGAGGAAAAATAGATATAACAAAATCAGAAAAAGCTGGAAATCCTTTTATCGATTATGCGGTTGAAATAGAAATCGACGATACAAATGGAAAAGGAGAGAAAATTCTAATTGAGAAGATTACACGCGAACAAATGGATTTTCTAGATGCTTGGATTAAAATTTTGGCTATAGTGATTAACCGTTCTGGATCTCTTATGACTACTGGGGAAAGCGAAATGATATCTTCCAAACTTAATTCCATTTTAGGATTTACGGGAGTTTCCATACCTATAGAGATTGTCAATCAACCAAAAGATTTACAAAAACATGATTTAGCTTGGTTGAAACCTGAAAATTCAGACTTTTTTATGCAGCTGAATAATTATGATAACGATTACGACGAAATAATGGCTACTTTTAGAACTAAAAAGATTTTCACTCCACTTATGGCTATCGATGGTGGATATAACGTTGCTTTAAAAGCGGATGGAAATCGATATTTTCTGTTTTTCGACGAAAACGGTATTTATTTTATAAATCCCTTAGCTTCTCTTTTAACAAAAATATCAGGTAAAGGTACACAATACAGTGAAGAAAAATATAATAATACTATCAAAGGTACTATTCTCGATTGCGAATTGGTATTAGAAGATCAATATAAACAAGAATTTGTTGCTTCAGGAGTCGCACCACGTTACAATGTTTTAGTATTTGATATTTTGGCCGATAATAATGTCGACGTTCGAAATTTAAGTTATAGGATTCGATTGCAACATATAGAAAATTTCATTGTAAAGTTTTATCAGCAAAATAACGCGATATCAAATTTTCTAAATGTTGCAATAAAATCGGCTATAAAATTACCGTCGCCTTCGGATATAACTTCCGAGAAGCTCACAGAGAATGAAAGGGCTTTAGCTAAAGTAAAACTTGCTCAAAAGTTCTTTTCTATGCTGGACGAAATGGTAAGACTTAATCGTATTTCGTCAAGTGAAGGAGGAAAACAAATGACGAGATGTATAAATGGTAATGAATTCTTTTGGAGAACTGACGGTTTGATTTTTACTCCTTCGGAAAGACCGTATCTCGAATCTAGAGATACTTTTCACCAAATTAGCGGTGAAGATAGAAACTTTTCTTTAGTTAGAAAATGGAAAGAATTACTCACAATAGATTTTCTAGTAAGAAGAAATCCCGCAAATAATTTAATAACTCTTATGTCCTATTCTGGAAAGGACAGAGATGTTCCTTTCGCTGGAAGGATAGGCATGCCCTGGAATGGAAATGCGGAGATAGATGATTCTATGTTAGAAAGAATTTTCGAATTCAAATGGGCCTTTTCAGAAAAATTTCTAGATTATGCTTTTATTCCTGTCAGAGAAAGAACTGATAGGGATACGGCTAACGGTATATCTGTTGCAAGAAACGTCTGGAGTTTAATTAATGATCCGGTTAGATATGAAGATTTGACTGCACAAACATTATCACTTATGAACAGATATCATAATAGAGTTAAATCAGGATTGTTATCTCTTCTTGTTTCAAAATTTGAAAACGCATGTCTTTTAGATCTCGGATCAGGAAGAGGTGGTGATATATCTAAATGGACTCCTTTCGATCTCGTTTATGCTGTAGAGCCAGATGAAAAGAATTTAAAAGATTTTATTTCACGTCTTCAAGGGAAGCCTATGTTTAATCAATCCATAATTTCTGACACCGAAGAAATAATAATAGAAGAAGAAAATGTTAAACCAACAATAAGTATTTCAAATCCAGCGCCGAAAGAAACAAACTTATTAACTGAAGATGCTTTAATTGCGCATTATTCTAGAACATCAAATATGTTTTCAAGATCTTTAATTCAATCGAGAGATAATCAGATAAATACTGAAATTGTTTCTAAAAATATTAGACAAAGAGGTATTCTAAAATCTAAAACACGAGATGAAGAAAGATCTAAACAGTCTAGAATCGTTATTGTCAATTCTAAAGCAGAAGATATAGATTATCTGATGAATAAAATAGATATTGGCATTATTAATTGTTGTACTATGTTTAACGCTTTAACATTTTTCTATGAAAGTCGCGAGAAATTACAACTAATGATAGATACCGTGAAAACTTTCCTAACTCAAGGTGGATATTTCTCTGTTATAGCTTTCGATGGAGAATTATTGTTAAATTCTATGCAAAACGTGCAAAATAAGGGAACAGATGAAGAAGTTGTTACGTATAATACTATAAAAACTAAAAATATTACTATATCTAAGACTCCAGATCCATCTTGCAGAAAAATATTCATTAAAATAGAAGGGGGTATA
>Ga0070740_10002293_pt1 | contig 22934 bp, 14 predicted proteins | sample Coa_R2_FD_67286 | JGI IMG/M metagenome (GOLD analysis project Ga0070740, IMG submission 67286) | Surface soil microbial communities from Centralia Pennsylvania, which are recovering from an underground coalmine fire - Coalmine... | ecosystem: Environmental > Terrestrial > Soil > Unclassified ...
CCTGTGTATTCACTACGGTTTGTGATTGGTCTACTGATTGGTGAGAGTTCTGGTCTCCGTTGGTTACACCGCTTCCGCCACTTGCATCCTGTGTTGGTGCATTGTTGTTGTTGGCAGTGTTGGTTGCAGTATTGTCACTGGCAATATTTGCAGTTTGCGAATTGCTTTGCGTATTGCTTTGGTTGACAGTATTGCTGTCGGTGATGCTGAGTGTATTGGTCGAACTAGTCGAAGCTAGTGCGGGGGCCGCAATACCCAACATTGCCACCATGACAGAAACAATACCCACTATCTCGGGAGTAGTCTTTCCGAACATTCACAAGCGAAGTGAAACCATATTTAATAAAGGGTGCTACGATTGTCTCCCTATAAAAAAAAGCGGTCAATTATTCATAATAATCATCTGTCTGCAGTGGCATTGCATGCAGAATATCGAGATATTTTGCCACTAGTGGCGAATTTGTGCCAATGATGCTCTCAATAAAACAGGACAATTTTTGCGCCGGTACCAGCGATCGACAGATCTTATAGCAAAATCATTGGAAAACTGATCGGAGTTTTCTCAGGAGCAACATTAGGTAATAATTATGAGAACCTCTTTTATTAGCAAGCTTAATTTTACGTTGCAGTACGCATCATGGATGACGCTAAAGATAGATTTAAGAGTAAATGGCTTGTCGCTGCCCTGTTCTGCGGATTATTACTGGTATCAGGCTTGGTCGCCAACCAAGTTCTTCAGGCTGCTAGTGCATCTACATCTACCTTAACAACTTCGAATTCAGTCTCCACACAGCTGTCTTCTGCTGCTACTTCACAGAACTCTGGAAGCTATATTATCAATTACATATACGAGATCGAAACAGGGAAATCTGTTCCTAGGCTATCTCTGACTCCCAGTGTCATAACACAAGGATCAAGTTTGACTGCAAACGGTACAAACTTGAGCATAAACTCTACCGCAAATGTATCCATCTTTAATGGACAACCACTGTCTTTGCAAGACAGAAATGGCACTTCTACGAATAGCGCAGCTCTTCTCATGACCGGTGCAAATGTTACGATATCTCAAAGTGGCAACAACGCATCGATTCAGAATAGAACACAACAGGCAGATAACCAAGGCACCAATGGCACTGCATACATTGTAACAAAGATATTTTCTTCTGATATTCCTGCAGGAACATACAATATCAGTCTTGATTGCAGCAATAATCCTAACGGTGCAAGTCCTTTGAATTTAGCAGTCCAGAACCCCCTAGTCGTGAATGAATCTGGAATGAAACAGTACTTTAAACTGTCACTTCCAACAGGAGACTATAACGGCTGTCATATAGCTATATCATCAGGAGGCATTACTATCCTGCAGTCTACAGCCCTTAGCTTTAAGATTGTTCCAGACGTTACAGCAAAAGACACCGTTGCAACTGACGGCAAAGGTGCATTCTTGCAACAGGTCAGTGTTGCCAATACGGCGGTGCCTGGCAAATATGTTCTAATGGCCGAAAGTGCCAGCTCAAATAACAACACCCAGATTGTAAGAGCTATTGCTCCACTTACGATATCTGGCGGAGCAGGTCAGACAACCACATCATCTTCTTCTTCAAGTGAGATAATTTCTTCCCTGGTCTCGACTCTGGTCTCTTCGTCCAGTTCGACCACAAACACATCTGTAGATAACAGTGGTAGTGGAGGAGGCGGTGAGAGCGCAGGTGCTAGTGAAAGTGGACTTTCAAATACAACCAGCGGAACAACTGATAATGGCAGTGTAGGTGGTAACGGAGGTACAACTGGTTCTGGCTCAGGCTCAAATGCCGGCCAGCAATCAAATAACGACTGCACTTCTGCTTCGAATACTTACTCCAATGTGAACAATGTAGAAAATCAATTTTCTTCACAGACTTCGAGGAACAACTCTACTGATACTCCTGTAGTAACTGTAATTCAAAAGATTGCTGGTACCCCGAGCGGTGCTCATGTTACTAATAGTGTTCATGTAAACAATATCAACACGGTAACACAGACAGTCAACCAGACCATACACCAGACTGCTAATATAGAGAACTGCGGTTCAGGTTCTGCCAGTGATCTTAACTCTGGAGCAAATTCCCTTGATAATTCTATTCTTATGAATGCAAGTCAGAGCGCATCCAATGTATTTACCGATGACTCGATAATAATCATAAAGCAGACAATAATCATACCAGAATCTTGTAATACCGATGTATCCGCGCCGGTAACAGTCAACAACGACAATAACATCAACCAGAAAATAAGCCAGACAATAAATCAAAATGCTAACATAAAATATGGCGGAGGCGGAGGTGCGGGAAGCAGCACTTCGACAACTCAGAATACAAATACCATCACGCAGGTGTCAATACAGGTATCCAATAATACAGGGTCCAGCAAGCCTGTCTATACACTCAATCAGCTTATCATTGTCCCTCAGAGCTGTCCTGCAAGCGTTTCTGCTCCCATAGCTCTTAACAATATAAACAATGTAACCGAGAGCATATCACAGGTTACAAACCAGAATGCAACGATCAATGCCAATGGCAATGCCCCTAGTGGAGTGACTATTCTAAGTACAGTCGCAGGAGGAAATCAATCTTCTTCAAATGCTACCAATACAGTAACCATGATAGCACTTCAAAATGCAACAAATTCATTCACCAACTCACCCCAGATAACTATCCAGCAAAGTGTCTATTACGTTAATAGCACATCAGGATATACTCCACAGAACTATCAGACCAAACTTTCACAAGAGTTTGGCAACAGCACTGGAGAGAGCAACTCTACCTCCGGAACTACTGGAAGCAATAGCAAGACTAATTTATCAGGAAATCAGACAGGCGGGAATTTCACATCATCCAGCCCCGTAGATCAGGGAGGAGGTTCCAAGAACTCTACTAACACCAATACCAACACTGTAGCTGGAGGGCATGGCACGGGAAACTCTAATCCTGACTTTGACGAGCAGCACCCAGATGAAACAACCGGCAGTAGCAATCAAACTGGCGCACCCAATCCAAAACCTGATACTAATTCTACGGGTCCACCTGATGCATCAGGTGGAGGCACGAGCAATTCTACCATTGCTACTACTAACACCAATACCAACACTGTAGCTGGAGGGCATGGCACGGGAAACTCTAACCCAGATCTTTCGTCAGGACAGGCAGGCGGCAGTGCTGGTAACAGCAGTAGCACACCAACAGGTCCGCAAACCAATTCAAACAGTAGTTCTTACAACCCTCCAGCAGAGCCGACTGCAAATACCTCAGGAAATAGCACCTCATCAACGTCAAATACCCCATCTAATCAGCCAGTTACTAATTCTTCCTCTTCCAATACCTCCACAGGTAGCTCGTCTACTGGTGGCAATCAAACCTTGCCAAGCCAAGGCTCAACAGGTCAGACAGGGGATAACCCAAATCCATCGCCGCCCCCTTCAAACACAACAAGCACAACTTCTGCCGGCAATTTGACTGGCCATTAGAGGACTGTCAATAGAATGAAGTAAGATAGAATGGCAATGGCCCCTGCTTCCAAGTTGGCTGGAAGCAAGGACCAGAATGTTCGGAAAGCCTTCAGGCCTCCCTGTACCAATAGATGCCGGCATAAATAAACACAAAGTAACATGGTTAGCAAAGGCAGTTGGGTAAAATGCCTATAGACTGCATACCGCAGAACATTTTCCTACAATCTGCTTATTAATACAGCTGTTATTTCATTGGCCAAATGTTGTTCTTTTACGTTTCTCACTAATCGCTAATCGATTCTTTCTTTGGTCTATTGCAATGCATTTCATTACAATTGCATATTTACGGATTCATTTTGGCCAAGCTCATGGAATCTTGAAAGGGTCGTACCGATTTTTCTGTTAAGCCTATTCAGGAATTTGTATCTTAATTGCTTTTAATCAAACGTGTATAGAATCGAGAAGATGGGTTGACTTTGTTGCAAGGAGAGGAAAATAGATGCAGCTGATTGAAAGCGGAGATAGAGTCCTTTTGGTATCTCCCCATCCTGATGACTTTGAATTTGGGTGTGGCGGAACTATACACCGCTACAGGAATAAGATCACAACAAGGCTACTGGTTCTCAGTAATAGGATGCGAACCAGAGGAGAAAAAAATAATGAAGAACAGCAGAGAAAAGCAGCCGAGATCCTCGGGTGCCATGATATTCGTTTCTTTGATTTATACATCCGCATGTTTGGATCAACTGAGAATAGAGATATTTTGAGAAAAACTATAACTGATGAAGTGATATCATTCAAGCCTGACGCCATTTTTTTTCCTTCACCCCGGGAAGTGATGCAGGATCATCAAGCTGTGGCAGATGAGATCATCAGAGTAGTTCGCTCAACCAATCTGATAGCATACGAAGTACCTAAACATACGCGCTTTTTCAACCCAAATGTTTTCGTTCAAATATACCAAGAAGATCTCGATGCCAAAATGAATGCTCTCAATTGCTTCACAGAACAGGCGGGGAAATTCTACTTCAGTCCGGACGTGCTGCGGGCAATGGCCATTTTCAGAGCTGCGACCACAGGAGTAACAGGTTTTGTGGAGGGATTTGAGCTTTATCATTATCTCGAAACCGCAGACATGACATCAGCATCAGATCCTAAAATTCGATCATCACCTGATCAAAGAAACAAAGTTGCAAGCAGGCGAAAACCTGTTCAAAAGATAGAATCCAAGGCTTCGCCTTTTGTAGAGGCGTAAATGATGCAGGTAACTATTGTGCCAATATCTTTCTTACCATGAACCATTTCCTTGAATCTCTCCAGACAAGCTTTCGAATTCATGGTTTGATTGATCTCCTTCTGCAGACACAAGGCAACCGGGAAATGCATATCCAGAAAACATGCAGTTTCATAAAATGATGGTGCATATTTTTTAGCCAGAAGCCGGATGAGCTGATACGCCGCATTAATGATGAAACCAGTTTACATAGGCAAGTACTAGCGAAAGGTAATTGCAGAAAAATTTGAAAAAAGATGCACATCAGATCCTCTGGTACAGGATCTGAAAAATGCAACCATCCCTTTAAATCATTATAGTTCATCCCGTGCTCTGCATGAGGCATTTCCTGGCTGGAAGATACAGTAGATTTTCGTCATATATCGTAATGATAATCATAGCTACGCTACTGTTTTCACAGTTTACTTCAAATTACTTTGCACACGCGTATACGCCTTGCAACTGTGTGATTTTCAGGCTGGACGATATCGAAGATCAAGGCAACTCTGATGTCCCCAATACCGCAATAATGCATTATTTTATTGATAAAGGCATCAAGCTCATGACTGATCTGATTGTGCTCAGATTTGGCAATTTAGGTCCAAGCGGCACTGTATATCAAACGGTACAGCAAGGATACAATGCAGGGCTATTTGAGATAGGCGTTCATGGTTATAACCATATACAGTATGCACAACTGACAGAGCAGCAGCAAAGTAGCGATTTTGCAGCTGCAAAGAGTAAGCTGATGTCATTATTTAATAACCCTACGTTGCGTGTCATGGGCCCTCCATTCAATTCTTTTGATTCAGATACAATAAAGGCAGTAGCAGAAAATAACTTGGATATTTTCACAACGTCATACAATACAGAAAGCAGTACATCCAATATCTACAAGGTGAGTAATTCCTATCAGACGGATAATTCAGTCATTGAACTGAGTCAGGTGACTGTGCACGATAATAGCAGCGGACAGTATGTAAAAAGGAACATCTATCACGTTCCTTTTAATATCTCCTTTCTGGAATTAATTCAACCCAATGGCAGCCTCTCTGGACAGAACTTGGTCAATACCATTCTATCAAAGGCTGCTACGCAAATTGCAAATACAGGGTTTGCAGTAATAGTTATTCACCCTACAGATATCGCTCCATATAACCCTGCTACAGCCTCCTGGAGCGACAGCGTAAATGATACCAAATTCCAAGATGTCAAAAACACAATCGCAGCGCTGCAAGGCCAAGGGTATAGCGTCAACTTTATGTCTGATGTGGTGCCGGCTCCCCAGTCCGTAGTAGTCTCCGGGCCGTCAAGCACCGCATCACTTGCAATAAATTCTATTCCCAATGTAGCATGGGGAACAGGAATAACTGTAACGGGCAGGCTTGCCGATTCTAGTACTGGCGCAGGCTTGGCCAATGAAAATATAACATTTGATGGCACCGGGGCATCCAACCTAAAGCCAGTAACAACCAACTCGGACGGCACATTTACAGCCTCCGGTGTAGCGCCCTCGACAGTAGCCACAGGGTGGACTGTTCAAGCGCATTTCGCTGGCGATTCAACTTATTCGGCCACTAGCAGCCTGCAAAAAGCATACAACACATTTGCTCACACAGTATTCCTCGGAGTTGCCGCATCTAAAGGTACTGTACCATGGGGGACTCCGACTTCTTTCACAGCAACCATGACAGATACAACACCAGGCGTACCTTCAGGAACGCCAGTTGCGGGCAGGACAGTCACATTAGATGGTACAGGTGTTATTGCAGTCAATCCCCCATCTGGACAGACGACAAACAGCAATGGCATAGGCGTCTTCACAGGAACTGCTCCAACAACTGTGGGAACAGGATGGACGTACCAGGCGCACTTTGCCGGGGACTCTCTGTACAAAGCACAGAATTCCGCAGTCAAGACATATGTTACAAGTATGCATACCACAAGCATTTCCCTCGCCAAACCAAGTGCACCATGGGGGCAAAATGTGACTCTTACCGCAACCTTGATGGACAAGAGTTTGGGAACTCCATTGTCAGGAGTATCAATTGTCTTTGATAATAACGGCGCTACCGGCGTAGGGTCTTCTCAGACAGGCACGGATGGAAAGGCTAACCTTCGTGTTTCCTCACCAGCCACCGTGGGAACTTTTCCATATGCAGCTCACTACTCTGGCGATGGCAACTTGTATAATAGCTCAAACGGAACCGGTTCATACGTAACTACAAGACATGCCGTATCATTGGGCCTTGCAGTTCTAAAGCCCGGCGACCCACCTGGAACTACAAACACGACCGTCTCACAGGGTGGAAAATATACTGCTCAAGGAGCGCTTCTGGATTTGGTCACATCTGGCCCTCTGGCCGTTTCAGAGACAATAACGTTCACATCAACTGCTCCAATAACGCTAAATCCCGTGACGACGAATACAAATGGATTCTATTACAGCGCACAAAATGCACCTATGACAGCTGGTAGTTATAATATTCAGAGCCACTTTGCCGGTGATGCGTTGTACAATTCAAAAGATTCTCAGATAAGAACATTGACGGTTTCTGCGAATACAGCTGCCTCTGCTACTGCTCCAACCCCGAGCACATCATCATCCCAGCCAAGCACTTCCCCAAGCTCTCCAGCAAGCACCCTCTCTTCTTCTCCCTCCAATTCTACATCTTCAGTCTCGCCAAGCAGATAGCAGTAGAACTTCAACAACCAGTGCTCCAGATTAATACTGGAGTATCACCAGTGAGGGTGCCATTTTGTTGAATCAGGTTATGGACTTGGAATAGGACTCTGCATCTTAATCCGTTTGATAATGTAATGGATGAATACGCAGGCAGGCATCATGAATCATGATGTATTAACCAGTGCAATCAGATCCATGATTGTTTCAAACCGGCCTATGTCATCTAATGAATGAGCATCGCTACCCAGATGAAACTGAACGCCACATTCTTTGAAAATAATTAACCAATCTTTTGGAGGCCGGTGATACTTGGCGTTTAGTTCGACAAGTTTGTTATTTGTTGAAATGAGCCTGCCCAGTTCCATAATTTCGTTTCGCTCTAGCGAGAATGTTGGCTCAGGGCCAAGATGGCCGATTACATTGACTTGTGGGTTTCTGATTGCATTTTCGAGAGCGTTAACCCATACTGATTTTTCCTTATACAGAGTATGGAAGCTGGCAATCAGGAAATATTGACCACACTCTTTTGGACAATTAATGGATCCATCACGTAGAATTTTTGCTTCGAAACCAGGGATCACCTTTATGTCAGCCTTCTGTGAAGCTAATTCAATTTCATTCAGGTACTCTTCGATCCATGACGACTCCATATTCACATGCTCTGTAATCGCCAATGAGTCAAGCCCAATTTTTTGGGCATGATTTACAACATTACTTATTGTAAGATTTGCTGCCGAATGATCGTTATAGTTAGAATGAACATGGAAATCTTGCCTTATGTCAAGCATTAGCTCTGATACTCTCTGGCTTCTATTAAACGTGCCAACAAACTTGCAGGAACAATAATCAGGTAAATAATTTCACTAATCGCTAAATAGTTTGATGGCAACTAATTTTGTCTTTGGCCATACTGGTTCCTGGGGCCGCAGGTCCTGCAGGGATAAACACGATAAAATCCTTGCGGATGGCAAATGTTAGCGATCGCATAGTTGCAACAGATTCAAGCGACCTGGCGGCAGGGTTCTTTCTGGCAGATGATCACGTGGTAATGCCTGAGGCAAATGCAGCTCTGTACAAGGATAAGTTATTCCAAGTCGTGAAGGACAAGGACATCAAAATTCTTATGCCATCATCAGGATATGACGTATACCCGTATAGTGAAAATCGCGACCGCCTCCATGAAAGTGGAGCGGTTGCAGTAGTCAGTGACAGAGACAAGCTCGAAACTTGCAGGGATAAAGCTTTGACTTTCAAAACCCTTTCGCATGCTTTCAAAGACGTCGTCCCTTTCACTACATTGATACCCGAGAAAATTAGGCTATTTCCCATAATCGCAAAACCAAGGTTTGGAAAGGGAAGTCGAGACATTTTTGTGATCAAAGATCAGAGCGAGCTTGATTATGTAAAATCGAGACACACAGATATGATCTATCAGGAGCTCCTGCCGGGTACCGAATATACAGTCGATGTCTTGTCTGACTTGAGTGAAAAGCCTCTTGTTGCAGTTCCCCGTATTCGGCTTCAAACAAAAGCAGGCATATCAACAAAGGGAAAGGTGGTTCACAATCCAGAATTGGAGAACCTGTGCATGAAGATTGCGGAGTTCATAGGGATCCGTGGACCCTGCTGCATACAGATGAAAGAGTCCGCAGAAGGAGTATTGAAACTTGTAGAGATTAATCCGCGGATGGGCGGAGGAACGATTTTTACGGCCTTGGCAGGCATTAATTTTCCGAAATTGATAATGGATCTTGTTTTTGATAAGAAAATCTCAATTCCTGCTTTCAAGGAAGTTACCGTACTTAGATACTTTAACGAAATTGTATTGGATAAATAGACACAAGAATAGCATTTTGCATATTTACCACGTCAGCTTGATAAGCCATCGTGTAGACACCACAGCTTAGCTGTTACAGACCGTAGTCGCTGGAAAGCAGACTGGCGTCCGGTGATCAGCGTCGATCTGCATTTATTCTGCACCAGCATTAAAGTATCTATAGAACAATTTTCTGTATTAGTACTCTGTTTTCTGGAAGCCGGATACAGGTCTGACTGACCAGATCTTTTTACGGGTTGAGGTCTCCATTTCATAGAAAATATGAAAATTCAAGGGTTTCGGCGATTGTCCATATGTAATTCCTGCATACTGACAAAGGACTTTAGATTTATTTTTGTTGAAGACAGCAAGATGATAAAATTTAGGCGCATGATAGCAATGGCAGCTTTTGGGACAGTTTTGCTGAGTCTCCTTCCTGCAGGCAATAATGGCGTCTTTATAATGCAGCCTGGCAGTGTGGCTGGGACCGCTGCAAATGCCATCAGCTCCTCTCCAGCCATCCAGAAGCCCATGCCTATGCTCTTTGGCATCTTTATGCTCAACATCTCATCGAGTCTGGTAAAGATAGCTGACACAAATGCAGCGCCAACTGGAGCAGCTTTTTCCTCAAGCACATGGTACCTGAACCAGTTTGTACCTTTAAAGAAAGTGCTAAGTTTTGCATCAGTAACGAATAATCAGGTATCAGGCAAGACTTTGGCCAACGCCATCAGTACTGCCAATCATAATTCACAGGCTATCACATACCTTGCTTATGATAACGAGCAGTCCAATGGAGCCATGACCACTCCATCTGCGGAAATACAGAACCCTGCACACTATACAAACACAGCTGCAGACAAAGTACATAGCGCAGGCTACAAATTCGTAGCAGACCCATCTCGCAACATCTTGCTGTCAGAATACAAAGGCGTAGACTGGACAAAAGTAGACATGTTGCAGATGCAGGTAGAGAGGATAGCCTATTCGCAGTCAAAGTTCAACTCTACCGTAATTCCAGTAGCTGAATATATCAGACAGCATTCTGCCAATACCACTATCATGGTACAGGTGGATGAGTACTATGCCACTCAGAGCCAGATAGTACAGGACATCAAAGGTGTCAGGGATATAATAGATGGTGTGACGATAGCATGCCATGGTGGCACTGTAGCGTGTAATGACACAACCCTTACAAGTCTATTTACCGCATTAAAATCAATAGATGGTGGGTGAAAGTGGAAAAGTACCGCCCACTGGGAAGAGTTAGCCAGTAGTCACTTTACTCTATAATGTCGCTCGCTTCACCTTCAAAGGCAGGTCGCACTACGTAGGATAGCAAATTTGAGAAGCTATACTATGTTGTTCTATACCTTTTTTATGTAGACGTTGTTTTATAGATTGTGGCCCAACCCCTTTTAGCATAGACTGCGAATAGCAGGAGAACCGCTTGCTGACTGATGCCCCACATTTTTCGTGCCAAGAATACTTGCTGACATACCGCCACGAGGGTCAGAGTTTTTCACCAAACACTGTCTATTATGGAGTTAATTTCAATGCGAAATAAAGCAGGCAGTATAATCGTCGCAGCTTTGAATTACTATCCGGTAAGGTACTATGCTGCTGCATTTTTCTTCGCTTATATTTTTCTGAGCAACATCCAGTTTTTTACGACAATAGAAGACAGCATGCTAGTTGCTATGCTTCACTTTTTCAGAATATCATCCTATTATTTCGGTGGCGATTTCTTGATCGGTACTTTTTACGCTCCTTCACATGTTGTGATACCTGTAGTTGTACAGTTAGTATTCTTAATTTTCTTTCCAACGATTGCGATTACATCAAGGACAAATCTTGAAAGAAGAGCAAGAATTTTGCTTTTCGGACTGCTATGTTTCGTTGTTTTTGTATTGATACATTTCTTGCTTCTCTTAATTTTTGGTACACTTGGTCAACTTGGCTCTCCTCTGGCCTTTTATTTGGTAAGCATATTTGCAACCAGAATAATTGGTGGACTGATTATTGAATCAACAATCTTTTTTACAGCCACTCGACCTGTAGGGCCAAAAATCAAACCTGCAATAAGAAAGAGTTACCTTAAGGAGTATGCATATTTTGGTGCCAGCCTGGTAATCTCATTTAGCATCTTTTATCTATTCTTGGGAATTTCGCAGGCAGACATATCGTCTCCGATCTTGGCAATTATCCTGCTACGTCTTAACTTATCCCCCCTGTTCTTCCAGCTAATCATTCCAAATATTTTTTACGAGTTAAAAAAGCCCGATTGGTTAAGGTGGGCCAACTCTGCACATAATAAAGCTCCATCGATATCCTTCTTGATAGCTGCCTATAACGAAGAAAAAATGATTGGAAAATGTATCAGAAGTATTGAAAAAGCTTCCTCGCATTATCGTGGCAGAGTGGAGCTGATTCTTGTCAATGATGGTTCTACTGACAGAACGGGCAAAATTATCAGGGAAACAGCACAAAATTTGAAATACTGCGATTGCAAATTATTTGACATTCCAAATTCTGGCAAAGGATACGCATTGAAATACGGGCTGCAAAGAACGTCAGGGGATATTATTTTCAGGACCGACGCAGATACAGTTCTGGATGAATACTGCCTTCCACCAATGATGAACCACTTTAGAAATCCACAAGTGGGATGCGTCAGTGGCTGGATCCTTGCGTTTGAAAGCAATGGCATCTGGCTGAAGGCTCAAAATCTAATGAATTGTTGGTACCTGCTTACAAAAAGAGGGCAATCGGTTTTTGATTCGATAATAGTTCAACCGGGCTCATCTACTGCGTACAGAAGAAAGGCATTGGAAAAAGCCGGCGGGTGGGTGGACAATATATTTGGTGAAGACGGTGAGCTGACTAGCAGAGTAATCAGGAATGGATACAAGGGAGAGATTGAGCAGCGATCCATTCTTTACACAGAGATGCCAAGAACACTGCAGGATTTCATACAACAGAGAAGAAGATGGTCTGTTGCATATTATCATTCACGTGGAAGAAACCTGAAACAGGTACTGGAGATTAGAACCCCCAGATCTTTTGTATTTCTATGGAATTTGTTTCGACACGGCGTAACATATGCCAATAGCTTGTTGTGGACTGTACTTCTTGCAATAATGGTTACTGGGGTTTCATCAACCTCACAGATGGAGCAATCACTCCTGAAGGTTTTGCCTGCCCTAGTAGGGATATACCTCATCTATTATGGAACAGAGTTGACGCTCATAGCATATTACTTGCACAAATTCAGGATGACTCATGATGTAATCTATTTTCCTGTTATGAAATTCCTATCATTTGTGATTACGCAATTCATAAAACCACAAGTTATGGAGATTGTTCTCTCTTGGTCATCCAAATGGCCAAGGTATAGCACAGAAGCCTTCAAAGATTTAAGGAAGGAAGTAAATCGAAGAATAGACCCAGGTTATCCTAGCGGACAGGTTCAGCCATCTGGGACAAGCAAGAAAAAAATCGATAGACTAGATTCACATTCTTAAATAGAACTATCAGAGTAAACGATTGCTAAAAAGTAAGCTCAATTTCATTTTTTGTTTGTTTACTCTGTATCAGAGAGTTGCGCAGGCATTGCTTTGAAAAATAATACGTAACGCCTGATGGTATTGGGGGCTATGAGCAGAAATAAAATATGTCTGCTACGCTGCCGCTATCATTCAATTAGGTTCCGCATATATATGCCAGCACAAAATCCTGTGATTTCTTTCTAGCAAACATATATGGTAGATTATGGCTTAATTGCTTTTAGACCAATCTCCATAGTGCATTAAAGATCATTTGTCAAGGAATATTTTCGTCATATTGGCATTTGCAGCTATTCTATCTTTGGCGCAGATGGTTTCTTTTCAGCCCAAAGGTGCAATCGCACAATCTGTTCCTTCCGTATCGTTTTCAAATGTCGTTGTGGATACAAATCCTACAACGAATAGGGAGTTCCGCATAAATGCGACAATATCGGTCAACGACCCTTATGGACGGAATGTGCAATTAGGCATAGCTGTCCCAAGTGGTTTAACAGTTACAAGTCCAGAAATGGTAAACTTGGGGACTGTGCCACAGAATACTAAACCTACGGCCTCCTGGACCATAATAGCAAGCTCTCCTGGTTCGTATAATGCGACGATAATCGCTTACTCCAATCCTTCTACAATATCACCGACTACCACCTCACAGATGAGTGATTCAGTCACATTTCACTTAAATTTCAGCGTGGGCTCGCCGAAGAGTCTTGTGGTAACAGGTGTCAATATTCCTGGAAATATAGGTCCAAATGACATATTTCCTGTTGGAATAGCCCTGAAAAATACCGGAGCCAGTCCAGAGTCAGATGTCATAGTAAGCATATCGGCACCCTCGGGACTCAGAGTGCTGCAGAACGTAGCCAAAAATATCGCTCTTATTGAACCTGACCAGCAGGTGTCGTTAAACTGGACGATGAGGGCCGATACAGCAGGTTCATTCCCTGTTGCATTCGATTATAGATCATCAGACTCCGGTTCCGGATCGTTTGAAGCAACGGTCAGTGTTGGGCAAGCTACGTTTGCAGAAATCAGGCCCTCGAAGATACTTCTTGGAGGTTCAGATCCTACTTCAAGTTTTATAGGACCTGGCGACCGCGACCTTCCGCTTGTTGTGACCCTCACAAATGTTGGCACTCTTCCACTATACAATGTAAATGCAAATCTGATGCTAGATGAGCCTCTTTACTGGGATGGTTCAAAAGCTACAAAAAACGACAACGACACACAGACATATTACGCTCAACAACTCAGACCTAACGAAAATATTGATGCTACATTTTTCATCAATATTCGTAGCAATGCAACGCCAGGCGTCTACTCAGGCCATGTAAAGATCCTATTCTCTGACGGCACCCAGCAGTACCAACGCTCATATGATATACCAGTCTCGATCCTTCCAAGGGCAATAATCTCCATATCGTCAACCAATGCTCACGTCGTTGCAAACAATGTAACTCAGGTTTCCCTTTCTGTAACAAATAACGGTACAGTGACTGTTCACAACCTTCAACTTCTTCCGATCACTGGAGCATATACATCAATAAACACTCCAATATGGATAGGAGACCTTGATTCTGGAGGCAAAAAGACCGTATCTATGAGCATATTTACAGCTGTTCAGACCGTTTCGCTCATACCGCTTCCTGTCTCGGCTTCGTATGAGGCCAATGGTAAGACATATAACAATACCTTCCAGATTCCTGTTCAGATCGAAGGCCAACCCGACTTTCAGGTGCGTAGCGTCAAGTTCATGCCATCTTCCATTTACTCCGGTTCAACCGGGACTTTGGTCAGCGTTGAATTATTCAATTCAGGTCTGGGTGTTGCCCGAAATGTTGCTGCCTCGCTAGAGCTTCCGAAGGGGTTCTCTCCCGCATGGGGAAACGCCACTTCAATCTATATAGGAACAGTGCTTCCAAACTCAAGCTTTGTGGCATCTTTTTATGTGAATGCTGCCAATAATGTGCAATCGGGCGGATATCCCTCGTCTCTTATCTTGAATTATGACAACGGGCATTCAAGCCAGAGGCTGGACTTTATAGTGGCACCAAAGGCGCAGTTTCAGCTGTTAAATGTTGATGACTCGCAGCTTTACCCGGGCGCATCAAATGTACCACTTAAGGTGACAGTAAACAATACAGGTAGTTCTGCTGCACAGACAATAACTGCAACTCTACTTGGAGGAAACAGCCTGCCAGGCGTCAAAAGTACCACAATAGCCTCTCAGGGCAACATAGACAATATCGGGATGGTTGTTCCAGGCCAGACTGCTACAATGGATTTCCTTATAAACATTGATCCTTCCATTACTCCTGGCTCCCAGTATACTTCTGTAGAACTCCAATGGACACAGAACGGTACAGATAGCTTTGTCCAAACTCTGAAGGTTCCGTACCATGTTTATGGAGGTCCTTCTTACCTGCTTTATTATCAGGGTGTTCCATGGGCGTATGTCATTATTGCAGTGATCATTGCAGCAGCATTAACAGCCTTTATTGTGGCCAGGCACAGAAGAAATGCAAAGATATCATATACACTCCAACAAGATTCGTTGAGTGAACCGAGGGCGCTAGACTCCCAAAAGGCACTCAGGTCACCTGAAGAGGAGGGTGAGGCAGCAAATTAGCAGCAAAACTTGGTGTAAACTACAGATAGAAAGAAGAAATAGAGAACTTTGCCAAGCGCTTTGCGACGGCTAGACTGAGCACATTTTTGATAGTCTCCCATGTCAGCCCAGTAAACAATATTATATTCACACATTCTTGCTCCACGCTCAGCCAATACTAGCAATTTTCTGCGCAAATAATGCCCAAGATGATACGAAACTATACAATCTGGCATAACTGGCTATTGTTATGGATCCGACTCAAATGCAGATTTTTTCTACCCTGCGTATATGATGTATGTCCATTCAATTTCCGTTACTTTGGTTTTTCAGGCTCATGTTATCGAGCTTTTATCATGCATGGCAATTGATACAGTACATCGGGTATTGATACGATATGGACAAATTATGGGAAATATAGCTGACTGCACCGCAAGAACATTAGTGCGAGTAATCTACCGGATTTTTGCAACGGTCTCCTTATTACATTAACGAACATCATGCTTCCGTATCGAGGCTCAGAACATGAATAACATACTAATTCTTGGAATCGATGGATACATTGGCTGGCCGCTTGCAATGCATCTTGCAAGTATTGGCCATAGGGTGTCAGGAATAGACAACTTTGCAAGAAGAAGAAATGTGAGATCAGTTGGATCCGCCTCTGCCATCCCAATAGCAGACATGGATGAGAGGATAGAAGTATTCAAACGCCAGCATGGCAAGAACATCACTTTCTACGAAGGAGATATTCTTGATTATGAGTTTCTGGCTGACGTCATGAAGAAGGAACATCCTCGCACCATAATCCATCTTGCAGAGCAACCATCTGCACCCTTCAGCATGATCGATAGGCCTCACGCGGTCTATACTCAACATAATAACGTTGAAGGAACTCTGAATGTCCTCTATGCAATGAAGGAAATTGTTCCAGAGGCGCATCTTGTCAAATTAGGTACGATGGGAGAATATGGCACACCTAATCTAGAGATTCCCGAGGGCTTTTTTGAGGTTGAATATAAAGGAAGGCGCGATGTTCTGCCATTTCCAAGGCAGCCAGGAAGCCTGTACCATCTAAGTAAAGTACACGACAGCGCAAATTGCCTTTTTGCATGCAGGGTGTGGGGGCTCTGTATTACAGATATTATGCAAGGGGTCGTCTATGGTACACGGACACGAGAGATTACCCACGAACGCTTGGCAACCAGATTTGATTTTGATGAATCATTTGGCACTGTAATAAACAGATATTGCGCACAGGCGGTCATAGGACACAGCCTGACATCCTATGGCCGTGGCACTCAAAGGAGAGGTTTTATTGACCTGGTGGACTCTATCCAGTGCCTTACGATTGCTACAGAAAATCCTGCCAGCAAGGGACAGTACAGAGTATTCAACCAGCTTGACGAAGTTTACAGCATAATGCAGCTTGCAAGATACGTTGCAGATGCGGCAAAAAAGATTGGGTTAGATGTCAAAATCGACTGCCTTCCAAATCCTAGGGTAGAGAAGGAGGAGCACTATTATAGTGTACAGCATGAGCATCTGAAAAATTTGGGTTTCAAGCCGACAAGAAAGATTACGGAAACTTTGGACATAATGCTCAAGGACCTGTTGCAGTACAGGCAGAGGATAATAGAAAAAAGAGATGCGATCTTGCCCAAGACAAGGTGGATGGGAGAGATTGTTTCTGTGCAACCGAATATGCCGACAGGAGTTACAGCGTAGGATTCAAATGATATATGCGATAACAATATTGTTGTTTGAGTCTATCAGGAGAACAAAAAGAGATGCCGAGGTTTGTTTGTATGTATGTGTCAAGTAAACTTCATAGTTGACATGTAATGATAAATGTGCAAGTGACACTCCTCATTGCCATCATCCTAATGTCCTCAATATTTACAAATCTTGCTTCGGATAGCAATGTTTCATATGCGCAACAACCATTAGATCATAGTGGCATGATGATTGCCATTTTCACTCCAAAGTGGACTAATGATATCATACAGGTTCTAAGGACAAATCTGACTGGTTACAGCAACAACACATACATTGCATCTCTTTCTGGCAGCCCCCCTCCGCTCGATGTATTCTCCAAGTTGCCGGATGAAAGAAAGATCATAGGAGGTAGGTCTCTTGATGGTCTATCAAAGGCAATCAATATCTCGAAAGCAGCTGGCGTTAAACCGGATGTTGTGTTGTATGATATAGAGCACTGGGATAAGACACCACTTGCAGAGAGAAATGATCCTGTAGGTTCGATAAGCAAAGCGGCAGACATTGCGCACCAGGCAGGTTTCGGTTCAGGCGTCGCCCCTGACAAAAGATTTCTTTTGCAGTACTACAAACAGATCGACTGGCACAAGATAGACTTTTTGGTGATGCAATTACAGAGTATTGCCAACAATGTCACAGAGTATTCTGCAAATTCATCACTGGTGGCAGACTTTGTCAAATCAGAAAACCCCAGCACCAAAGTATTTGTTCAGGCCTCACTGGTCAAATCCGATCCATCCCAGATTGCTGCCGCCGCGAGCAGCGTAAGGAATATCGTTGATGGGATTCTAGTATTTTATAATCCCAAGGCACCCCAGTGCGCCGCTTGCGACATCGAAGGACTAAGCGGCATTATTTCGAATATCAGATCCTTGAACATTATGCACTTTATTACTGGTAGACACACTGTAAATGTTTACGGGAGAGATTTTGAAATATTGTCTACTACAAACTCAACTGTAACAAACTTTGGCTTTGACAGAAACACAAATCAGCTTGAAATACGGGTAAACAGCACCAAGACGGGATTTATCGAGCTGGCGATCCCAAAGATTATGATGGCAGGTCAGTTTGCAGTAGCGCTAGATGGAAAACCAATCCCGGTCTCTGTTCGTGATAATAATATGACAGATAGCATTGACTTGGATTCTGGGCCTAGCTTTAACTTGACAGGGCAGAGCGCAGTAGAGCTGGCAAACCAGAGTTTTTCCATTATTCAGCTTGTCCACGATCCAGGCCAGCACACCATAAGCATCTCGGCGACACAGGTTGTGCCCGAGTTCCCCGGCGTTGGCGCAGCTACGACAGGCATAATTATGGGTTCTGCAATTTTCATGAAAAGATGGCTGCTGAAGGATTAGAGTTTAGTCCTGAAGTGTCAGATATTATTCTGCGTTCAACAAAAGGCTGCCGTCACACGAGATTTGGTTTATGGTGAACACAAGGAAAGCTAATTGAATGCAGATATAAGAATGACTGATACGAGTCTTTCTTTGCGACTCCTCATTCATTTACCACAATAGCCAAGAGGTTGCCGAGAATAACGAACATGTTCACAATGCGTCAGATCATTGCAAATCAAGCAAACAAGCAAGCAACAGGGCAGATCAAAAAGCAGATTGTCTTTCTTTTCAGAAATGTCCCTATTCTATATATATCATGGGCTGCAAATTGTTATTCGTGCATAAAGATACCACAGGCACAGCGCACAATTCCAAGCCAAACAGGTTGATCAAGGAGACCAGTCCGTACCTTTTGCAACATGTATACAACCCGGTAGACTGGTATAACTGGGGAGATGAGCCCCTTACCAGGGCAAAAAAAGAAGACAAGCCAATATTTCTCAGCATAGGGTATAGCTCGTGCCACTGGTGTCACGTTATGGCACATGAGTCGTTTGAAGACGAAGATATTGCCAGAATAATGAATGAAAATTTTGTTAATATCAAAGTTGACAGGGAAGAAAGGCCCGATATTGACGATATTTACCAGAGAGCATGTCAGCTGGCTACCGGCACAGGCGGCTGGCCGCTTTCTGTTTTTCTGACTCCTGACCAAAAGCCGTTCTTTGTCGGAACATATTTCCCAAAACAGGATGGGATATACGGAAGACAGGGCTTTGGAACTATTTTGCACCAGCTGGCAGAGGCCTATAGAACCAGAAGGCGTGAGGTGGAGGCGGCAGCTGAGGAATTTGTCCGTGCACTTTCCGATATGTCCAAAGACATTTCTTTAGCCAGATTAGCGAAAGAACAGGCAATCAGCTCTCAAGAAGTTGAGAGATCAATACTTGATGAGGCCGCAGTAGGACTTTATCAGATGAGGGACCCTGTCTATGGTGGATTTGGTCAGGCACCAAAGTTTCCCAACACCTCCAGCCTGTTGTTTCTTTTGCGTTACTATGACCTTTCCTCCATGGATCAATTCAAAGACTTTGTGGCATTTACTGCAGACAGGATGGCTGCTGGCGGAATCCATGATCAGCTGGGCGGAGGGTTTGCACGGTATTCTACTGATCAAAAATGGCTTGTTCCACATTTCGAGAAGATGCTTTACGATAACGCCCTTCTCGCCCAGCTTTATGCTGAATTGTATCAGGTTACAGGCAACAAAAAATATGTCGTTGTAGTAAAGAAGACGCTCGATTATGTCCTGCGCGAAATGACTCATCCGGAGGGCGGGTTTTATTCTGCACAGGATGCTGATTCTGAGGGAGAAGAAGGCAAATTCTATGTTTGGTCAAGAGAGGAGATCACACAGGCGCTTGGTCCGGCAGCTGCAGAGATTTTTTGCCGCCATTATGGGATAACTGAGATGGGGAATTTTGAAGGCAAGAACATACTGAATATCAGGGTTCCTATCAGCGAACTTGCCCAGAAACATGGCAAGACGGATCAGGAAATAGAAGAGATCATCAAGGATTCATCAGACAAGCTTTTTGCAATAAGGGAAAGAAGGGTAAAGCCGGGACGAGATGAGAAAATTCTAATTGCGTGGAACGGTTTGATGATATCCGGCTTTGCCAGAGGCTATCAGGTAAGTAAAGAAGAAAGATACCTTGAGGCAGCGGATAGTGCTATAAGGTTCATTGAGGACAAGATGGCAGCGGGTTCGTCTCTGAAGAGAACATTTAAAGATGGTCAGGCTAAATTGGATGCCTACCTTGATGACTATGCATTCTATGTTAATGGTCTGCTGGACACATTCTCAGTCAACTCTGGATCAGAATATCTCGAGAAGGCCATAGATTATACCGATTTTATGCTGGAGCATTTTTGGGACCGAAAGGAAGGCGGGTTCTTCTACACCTCTGATATCCACGAGAGACTGATAATCAGGACAAAGAACTTTTATGACTTGGCAATCCCAAGTGGCAACTCAATGGCTGCTTCAAACTTGCTCAAGCTTTACCACTTTACTCAAAATAATGACTACTTGCAAAAGGCAAGTTACATAATGCAGGTTGGTGCAAGGCCTGCTGCGGAAAATCCGTTTGGCTTTGGACAACTGTTGAATGCAATTTACATGTACGTGAAAAAACCTGTCGAAATCACACTAGTAGCAAAAGATAACAACAGGTCAGAGATGGCAAGCTGGCTGAATAGGCAGTTCTTGCCAAATGCCATCAGTGTAATAGTCAAGGATGAAGACCTTCGCAAACTGAACAAATATGCATACTTCAAAGGAAAATCAGAGGGCATAGCAGGCGATACCGCATTTGTCTGTAGAGATTTTGCCTGTTCGCTGCCAATACGATCAGTGCAGGATCTTGACAGACATATCAAGCAGGGTTTCGCAGCAAGTCGCCAATGAGAGATATCTGAAAGCCACCATATTTTGATTCCCTGTCAGCTTAAAGCGCAATTTGAGCACACTTATAATATGATGGAAGGCAGATAAACCTGCATGTCAGAATTGCCAAAGATAGAAGTAGAATATCATCCTCAATACAGGAAGATAAATGTAAATGGTATATACGGTGGTGCAAGAAGCGGTTACTTTGAATTTGACATAGTAAGTGAACAGAGCGACTTTAAACAAGCCCTTGGCTCGCCAGTTTTGGCGTTTGACAAGACCATCATAAGAAGAACCATCGAATGCAAGCTAGTAGTTGATCCTGTACAGGCAAAATCATGGATTCCGTTTTTGCAGAACCAGGTACAGCAATATGAGAAGATATTTGGACCAATAATGTCAATTGCTCCAGACAACAAGGGTATCGATACTGGAAGAGTAGACAACAAAAGCAGTGACCAATATAGATAGACCTCGTCAGTACTTGTCAGACCAAGGAAAGTAGTTGATCTAAGTCCAGACTACTGTCATTGCTTGACTTGGATTAATCAATTAACTTTCCCTTTTAATCTCAACTAGCAATCTCTCTCCCACCTTTGGACTGCCTATCTTCTCATAACTTCTTTTCGGCATAGTTATCTGTATGACAGTCTGCGAGTAGCTTCTTACCATTGTTTGCGGCTGCGATCGCAGAATAGCCTCCAGAATTGGCTTTATCTGATCTTTGACTTCCTTATCAGTCACTGACCTGTCGATTGCTTCCAGCATCATCTGCTGTTGCGATACTGATTCAAGCTCAACATCTTCACTTAGAGCCAGCGAAATATTCATGCCGTTATCGATAATCTGGTTTATTCTATACCGTACAGAGTTTTCATTCATGTTACATAGACGATACCGCTATTATAATAACCTCTTTGGGACTGTCAGCATTAGACAACAGTTTCAGCATCTCTCTTCCATATCATATTGGCCTGCTCGAGGTACATAATATTGTAAAAGGCCCAGCTCTCCTATCAGCAACACGCGGACAAGGAAAGCAAATTAAATGTAGTTCTTGCCCCTATTGCTGTGGTTGGTGCATTGCAAACAAAAGATAATAGATCACTGAAAGAAAAGATCAATGACGAGAAAAAGCCTCCGAATTCCCTCATTGCCAAGTTTTGGATTCAATCAAAGGAAAAGATAATAGATTTTCTGAACAGCCAGCCTACAGGCAGAATTGCATCAATTGACCTGAACGGCTACCCCCAAGTTATTCCGATGAATTTTGTCTATGCATATGATGCAATCTATATGCACTCCCATCCTCTGGGTGAAAAGCTCGATAACATAAGGAGGAATCCAAAGGTCGGTTTTGAAGTAGACGAACATATCTGCTTTTTACCTTCTTATTACTTTCATCCAAGGGATGCTTCGCAGGCTGATACTCTTTACACAAGTGTGGTGATCAAAGGCCTGGCATCAGAATTGCAGGACAACGAAGAAAAGGCAAGGGCCCTCAACGCACTTATGCAAAAATACCAAAAGGAAGGGGGATACGAGCCCCTCGATCAATATATGCAGTCAGTCCAAGAAGTCTCGGTAATCAAAGTTATCCCCTATGAAATGCGCGGAAAATACAAAATAGGTCAGCATTGGTCAGCAGCTTATAGGCTCAAGATCGCCTCGAATATTATGAAAAGAGAAGGTGCAAAGAATGCAGAGCCCATCCTTGCAAGAATGGGAATAGAGAAGACATCAAGTGGTGATCTCAGGATCAAGGAAGAACCTATAATCTAATCTGACTTGTTATTTAGTTTTTTGTACAACAGAGCGGCTCTGTTAACTTAAGCCATCACCTCCAACAAGCATGTCATAAATCGTATTCTGTCTGCGCCTGTATGTAGGTACAGTACAAACAATCTCAACCAATTCCAGACATGCTGCCTATCGC
>Ga0070740_10002294_pt1 | contig 22924 bp, 16 predicted proteins | sample Coa_R2_FD_67286 | JGI IMG/M metagenome (GOLD analysis project Ga0070740, IMG submission 67286) | Surface soil microbial communities from Centralia Pennsylvania, which are recovering from an underground coalmine fire - Coalmine... | ecosystem: Environmental > Terrestrial > Soil > Unclassified ...
CAAAAGTCAATGCCGGCAAAGCCGTTCACCTGGATGTCGATCAATCCAGGGCTGACGTAAGGCTTCCGCCCGTCGATCGGTCCCGCGCTCTGCACCGAGGCAATCCGCCCGTCTTCAATCCCGATTCGCGCCAAACCCTCCCCGGCGATATTCGCCATCAATTCCATATCTCCCCGCTTTGCGTGCAGGCAATTCTCGATCCGTCCCCGCTGAACCACCGATTCTATCCTAACCGGCGACGCCCTGAGGAAGGTGAGAATGTAAGAAATCTCACACTCGTGTGTGATGCAAAACACTGCCTGAACGCGTGGAAATCCTAAGATGGTGATGTAAGTAACGGCGGGTGCGTGCCGCCTGCGCGCGTAGCGATGTACGGGAGGCGACCATGATGAGCTTCGAGTTAGTCCCGGTCCTGGTCACGGGTGGGGGAGGCAAAGCCGCGGCTCCCGAAAAGCGTCCGCGAACCTTTGCGGACACTTTGAATGAGCTGATGGTGATCGTCTTCTTCAGCCTCGGCCCGGCGCTGGGCGCGGCCATCTTTTTCTTATGGTTCGGCGGCCTGGTGTGGGGGCTCGTCTCATCTTTTTTCCGCTAACCGAGGGGCGTTTCAGGAGCATTAAAGGAGAAGGGTAGAGTTCCTCTCCGAGGCGAGGGCAGGGGGCATAGCTGTTTCCGCCGGCGGTCGCCGTCAGTTTTTTCCAGTCGTCTGAGAGCTTTCCGGCTGATTGCGCCTAGGCGCCGCGACCAGCAAAACTTCTTCAACAGCTTACGACTTGTCGCCGGCGTCCTTGGGTTCTTCGGTTGCGTCCTTCAATGCTCCCTTGAACTCGCGAATCCCTTTTCCAAGACCTCGGCCAAGCTCGGGCAGTTTTCCAGGTCCGAAGATAATCAGCACGATGAGCAGGATGAAAAAGAGATGGGTGGGTTGAAGTAATCCGTCCATAAAGGTCCTCCCGGCGCGAACATCTTTTGCGCCGCCTTGATCATTATAGCGCTGCACGGATGAAAAGCGAATTCGCGATACGCCTTCGTTCGATGGGGCGCCTTTCCGCCGTCACGCGGATTCGGTACCGGCGAATTTCGCCGCCGGTTGTTGGCGAGATAAACTCGCCGTCACGGAGGAAATCCTAATCGTCGGCCACCTGATACCCGGACTCGACCCAGCCGCGCCAACCGCCGGACATTGACCACACGTCGGTATAGCCCATCTTCTGCAGGCTCTCGGCCGCCAGCACGGAGCGGTATCCACCACCGCAATAGAGCACAAGTGTGGTGTTTTTGTCAGGAATCGTACGCTCGATATCGCGTTCCAGGATTCCTCTTCCGATATGGATCGAAAGCGGCAGCCTCCCGGCGGCCCATTCGCTTTCTTCCCGCACGTCGATCAGGCAGAACTTTTTATCGGAGTCCAGCCAACGCTTCACTTCGTGAATATCGATTTCTCTGATCCGCCGCCTGGCGTCGTCAACCAGCTTCAGGAAACCAGGGGAGTGTTTCATTCGACCCATCCTTTCAAATCATTTGACCTTACCCCTGCGCGGCATTGGGCGGGCACATCGTTGCAAACGGCTGCGCGGCGTGCAGCAAAGAGGGCGGCAAACGGTGGTTTAGCCGAATTCGGGCCCAAGAATGGCGCAAAGCAACTCGGGCTTCCCGGGAAATTCATTAGGGCCGCGCACCATCCGCGTGAGCGGACGCAAAACTTGGAACCCGCGAGAAACCAATAAGTCCATAACAAATTTCCTGGTCTTAAGCACATCCACGATGACCATTTTGACGATCGAGGCCTCCAGGAATTCGTCCAGCAGAAATTCCGCAGCCACGGTGTCCCGCGCCATCCAAGGCCCTAAATGATCGGCCGGCATCCCGTGCCGCCCGAAAGCGTAGCCGGCAATTTCATCCCCGCGCTGCATGAGCAGGGCAAACTCCGGCGCGTCTTCCGCCAGCGACCGCAGCAGGCCGCTCCGATCCGCTCCGAAGATTTCCCTGTCAAGCTGCAGAATTTTTTCGGAAGCGGGTCTCACGTTCCTTGCGTTCCTTTCGCGGGAAACGTTTCGCTCCAGTATCCAGCGTTCAATCTCATATTCACACCTGAACCCGAGCTTCTCGTAAATCGGCCTGCCCTGCGGCGTGGCGTCAAGCTTCGCGGTTCGAATACCGTTGCCGTCAAGGTGTTCGATCGCCTGCAAAAGCAGTCGGGTCCCAATCCCTCGCCCCCGATATTCCGGGTCTACCAACACCATTCCGATCCACGCGAACCGCTCCTCATAAACGATTGTCGCCGCCGTGCCAACCACGTGGCCGTCAACCTCCGCCACAAAGCACCCACGCGGGCTGTACTCTAGAAAGCGCCGCCAGTCGGCAGGAGTCTGGTTCCATCCCGCCATCTCTTTAAGCCTCATCCCGGCGGGGATATCTGCGATTGTCATCGTACGCAGATTCATTTGCCTTACGCCGACTTTCTGCTCAGGTAGTAATAAAGGACGGGCGTCACGCAAAGTGACAATATGATGGCGATCAGGATGCCGCCGATTACGGCGATGGCCAGCGGCTGAAGCATCTGCGACCCTGATCCGATAGCAAGCGCCAGCGGTAGAAAGCCCAGCGCCGCCGCCAGCGCCGTCATGACAATCGGACGCAGCCGCCGCCTTCCGGCCTGCACGATCGCCTCACGGGCGTCAAAGCCCGCGGCACGGAACTTGCCTTCGGCGTCCAGAATCAGGATGCCGTTCTTGGCCACAATGCCGATCACCATGATCAGGCCCATGAATGAGGAAAGATTAAAAGTCCTTCCGGTGATAAACAATGCCAGAACCACTCCGGAAGTGGAAAGTGCGGCGGAGGCGAGAATGGCCACAGGCGCGGAAAAGCTCTTGAATTCGAAGAGCAGGACAAGGAAAACAAACATCACTGCGAGGCACAGGACCATCACCAGGTCGCGGAAGGACCGCTGCTGGGTCTTATAGAGGCCGCCGTACTCCACGCGAATGGACGGCGGCAGATGGAGGTTGGCAATCACCTGCTTAACGGCGGCGATCCCGTGCCCAAGGTCCAGGCCCTCAAGCCGCGCGGAAACAGCCACATATCGCTGCTGATTGTCCTGGAGAATTTCCGTCTGCCCGGGCAGTTCCGCGATGGAAGCGAGCGACCCCAGCGTGGCCATCTGCCCCGTGGGGCTGATCAGCACCGTGTTGTTCATGGCCGCAAGCGATGAGCGGTCGGCCGCCGGGAAGCGGATGCGAAGTGTATAAGGCCGGTCATTCACTACAACCGGCTGCGCGGCCGTCACGCCGTCCAGCATGGCGGTGGCCTCCGTCGCCACGTCCTGCGGCGTAAAGCCTGCATGCGCGGCCCGGGCGAGGTCCACGTGATATACGATGGCCGGGCCGCTGGTCGTGGAATCGATACCGTTGTCGATGTCAACCACGGGATGTTTATTCCCCACCTGAATGTTCCCGATGGCGTCGGCAACTTTCGGCGCCCATGAATCGATCAATTGCGCGTCAGGAGAAAACAGTTCGATAAAGATCGGCTGCGGTTCGCCCGTGAGGTCACCGATCATGTCCTGGAGCTGCTGCGTGAAGTCCACGCTGACGGCAGGCTCCTCGCGCTCAATCCTGCGGCGAATTTCATCCATCACCGCCCAGATGTCGCGGCTGCGATGCGTCTTGAGCTTGACGGAGATGTCGCCGGTGTTCGCTTCCGTCACAGCAGCCAGACCCAGTTGCAGCCCCGTGCGGCGCGAGGTGCTCTCGACTTCGGGCACGGAATGAACAATCTCAAGGATGCGGCGAATCATGCGGTCTGTTTCCTCAAGCGAACTGCCGGGCGGCGTGACGTAATCAAGGACAAAACCGCCTTCATCCATGCGGGGCAGCAGGTCGGACCCGATCTGCCGGTAGCAGAACACGGCAATCACAACGAGCACTAAAGCCAGCATTCCAAGCGCCCAGGGACGATCCAACGCACGCCGCACCCAGTGATCGTAAAAAGCGATAATACGGCTCATGGTCCGGCCCATCGAGCGCTCTTCGAGTTCCATCATCCGGCGCATGTCCGTTTCGATCGACATGCCGTCCGGGCGATTCAACAATCCTGCATCAGCCGGGTCGTCATCCCTGGCAGCGGAGGAGACTCCGGCCGGTGCTTCCTCGCTTCGAATTTCACCGGCCGTTTCGGGCTTCTCCCGCAGCAGATAGAGGCAAAGGTTGGGCGTCCAGGTCAGCGCAAGGGCCAGTGAGGCAAAAAGGGCCACCCCCACCGTCACCGCCAGCGCGCGGAAGAAGACGCCGGTAACACCCGTGATGGCGACGAGCGGCAGAAAGACGACGATCGGCGTCAGCGTCGAGCCGACGAGCGGTACAGTGAGTTCCTTCAGCGTATGGGCAACCGCTTCGTACCGCCCTTCTCCGGCCTCGCGCCGCAGCACGACGTTTTCCACCACAACAATGGCGTCATCAATGATCAAACCCACGGCCGCGGCAAGCCCGCCCAGCGACATCAGGTTGAAGCTCTCGCCCAGCGCTTTGAGTGCGATGAAGGTCATCAGAATGCTGATCGGGATCACCATGCCCGCAATGAACGACGATCCCCAGTCGCGCAGAAACAGCACCAGCACCGCCGACGCCAGAATGATGCCGATCAGGATGGCGTCACGCACGCTCTTGATCGATTCTCCGACAATCCATGACTGATCGTAGAAGTTGCTGACGTGGATTCCCGGCGGCAGCGTCTTCTCAATCTGCGCGAGTTCCGCTTTCACTTCGTTCGCCACCTGCAGGGTGTTGCTTTCGCGCTGCCGGTTCACATTGATCAGCACGGCGGGCCGACGGTTGGCGGTGACAATCGTGTAGTTCGGCGCCGTCCCCGATGAAACCTGCGCCACGTCGCGGACATAGATCGGATTGCCGCCGGGACCGTCTTTGATATAAATGTTCGCGATTTCCGGGGGATTGTGCACCTGGCCTGTGATGAGGTCAAGATACAACTGGTGATTGTGCGCCAACAGGCCCGGCGACTGAATCAGATTGGACCGGTCGAGAGCGCTTAGAATGTCGGAGACGGTCAGCCGCGTCACGAGCAGCTTGGCCGGGTCGGGCTCAACGTGGAACTCCGGCACCTGCATCCCCTGAATCAGGACGCTGCCAACGCCCGGGAGGCTGTTCAACCGTGGCTTGATGCTGTAAGTGGCCAGTTCCCAGAGTTCGGTCTGCGGAACGGTCTGCGAAGTGAGGCTATAACCCAGAATCGGGAAGCTCGAGAATTCCAGGCGGTTGGTTTCAATCCTTACGGTCGGCGGAAGGTCCGGCCGTATGCGTGAGATTGCGGCATTCACCCGCGCGAGCGTCCGGAACATATCCACGTTCCAGTTGAAATAGAGGTCGATTTCCGCCGACCCGCGGCTGGTGATGGAGCGCACATCTTCAATGCCCATCACGCCGCTCACCGCTTCCTCCAGGGGGCGCGTGATCGTCACGAGCATCTGGTCTATCGGCATCACGCCGTTGTCCGCGGAAATGATGATACGCGGAAAATCGGTGCTCGGGAAAACTGCAATCGGGATTGTAAACGCCAGGTATCCACCTACGAGGGCCAGCGTGATGATCAGGAAGATGATCGGCTTGGTCTCGCGCGCAAACCAGTAGGAAGACGTCTTTCCTTCGCCCACGACGGAAGCACCGTTTTGCCTTTCCGTTTCCATCGGCAATTGAATTTAAGCGGCCGCTGAAAAATGCCAAAACGTCACGCTGACCGGAGCAATGCATCCCTGTATTTCATCAGAGGTAATGCCGGGACCCTTCGCTGCGCTCAGATCGGCAGACGCGGAACGCACCCTTTTCGAAGCCGCTAATACTTCACTTTTGTGCCGTCGGGCAGGCCGTAAGCGCCCTGGCTGACGATCAACTCTCCCGCCTTCAGCCCGCTCGTGATCTGTACCTTGTCGCCCTGGTCGATGCCGGTAGTCACTTCGGTCTGGTGGGCTTTCTGGTCGGCGCCGATGACCATCACGTACTTGTGCCCGGAATCCGTCAACAGCGCCGAACTCGGTATCACGAGGGCGTCAGAAACCTTTTCTGCTACGGCCGTTACCGTCCCGGTAATGCCGGGCTTCAGTTGATTCCCCGGGTTCGGCGCCTGGACCCACACCTGGACTGTGGTGCTGTTCGGATCAAGCGCCGGACTGACCACCGTAACTTTTCCCTCGACCGGCTTCTTGATGCCGGGCGCGGAAATCTCCGCCGGGTCGCCCACTTTCAGCAGCGCGGCCTCAGAGGCAGGAATGTGCGCACGCGCCACGACTTGGGAAAGGTCCATCACGGTCATCAGCGGTGCGCCGGAGCTTGCCATCTCTCCTTCGTAAAGCGGCCGGTCCGTGACCACTCCGTCGATGGGGCTGCGGATTTCGGAATAGCTGAGCATTGCTTCGGCGTTCTCATATCGCCCCTGCGCCGCCGCAAGCTGCCCCTGTGCTGCCTTCAACTGTGCCTTCATTCCGACGGATTGCAGTTTTTCGAGTTGCTGTTCAGCGGTCTGCAACTGTGCCTGCGCCTGCGCTAATCCGACCTCCGCATCGTTCAATTGTTTTCCGGCGAGGGCACCTTGCTCGTAAAGGTTCCTGCTGCTTTGGTACAACTGCTGGGCGGCTTTGTAGGCGGCTTTCGCGCTTTCCAAGTCGGCTTGCGCTTTCTGGATTTGCTCGGGGAGGCTGGCGGCGGATGTGCTCTCGTAATTCGCCTGGGCCTGTTCGTAATCGCCTTTGGCCTCGGCCGCGGCCGCCTTGAGGTCGCTGTTTTCAAGCAGGGCGAGCAATTGACCGGCCTTCACGCGGTCGCCGCGGTTCACATAAAACTTCTTCACCGGTGCGCTGATCTTCGGCACGATGATCGCCTGACGGATGGGGTAAAGCACGGCCTCGGCAGTGACCTGCCGATCGATCTCTGTGCGCTCGACGCGCGCCGCTTGCACCGTCACCACCGGCTCGCTTTCAGGCTGCTCCTTGCCGCACCCGGCGAGGAGCAGCGAAACAGCCATCGCCAGCGCCATTATCACCCGCTGCCAGGCCATCGGCTAGAAGCTCCCCGTAACGGTTTCAAGGTTGGCAAGCGCCACGCGGTAGCGGGCGAGACCCGCCGCATAATTGTCCCGCGCCTGTGTCAGTGTGTTCTCAGCATTCAGCACGTCCAGCACGGTCGCCTCTCCCGCCTTGTATCGCAATTCGTTCAGCCTCATGCTCTGTGATGCAAGCTGCGCCGAACTCTGCAGCACTGTCAGTTCGGCCTGGGCCGCGCGCGCTTCATTATAGTAGGAATAAAGGTCTTTCAGCACCTGCCGCTGTGCGTAACTCAGTTCCACCTGCGCCTGACGCCGCTGGTACTCCGCCTGACGCAGGCGGCTGACCGTTGCGCCCCAATGCCACACCGGCACATTCAGAGTGGCCGTAAGGAAGAACCCAAGGTTGGGCAGCCGCCCGGCTTCCGGAGCTGCGCTCACCCGGCTGCGCAGCGCCAGCGCGTTGGCCTCAATCCCGTAGTCGAGGTCGAATAAAAGCGAAGGCAGAAAGGCCGCGCGCGCCTGCGATACGCCGTAGCGTGACTCGCGCAGGGTCTCGAGCGCTGCCCGTACCTGCGGATTGCTTGCTTCCGCCAGCTTCGTCGCTTCTTCCAGCGAGGGCAGCGGCGGCGTACTGTCCAGATCGTCCACGACGTTGAAATTCTGATTGAAGTCCGGGAAAAGCATCACGGCCAATGCCAGGCGTGCGTTGTCCATCTGCAGCTTCGCCTCCTGAAAAGCCTGCTGCTGCTGGTTGTACTGGATCTGAAAGGTGATCACGTCGCTGTGCGCCACCTGCCCGCCCTGCTCGAGTTCCTGGCTGGTTTTGAGCGAACGCGCGGCCTGGTCAAGGGCCTGCTGCGCCGTGGCGTAGCCGCGTTCGGCGACCACCAACGCGTAATAGGCCTGCGTGACCGCCACTTTCAGCCCGCGCCGGGCGATCTCCTGCTGCGCGCGCGCCAGCGCCTCGGCGGAGGTGGCGTGATGATAGCCGGCCAGAGTGAAGGTGTCTGCGGAAAGAGTCTGATGAAATACGCCCCAGGCGCGGTAAACATGCACGCCGTCATTCGTCACGTACCGCCCGCTCGCCAGCCTGCCGTTGCCCTGCGTCACCAGGTCCTGCATTGTATAGTCGGCCGAAGGCAGCATCGCGGCCCGCGCCTGCACCACGTTTTCCCGCGCCACTTTCGCCGCCGTCACCGCCGCCTGGAACTGCGGATTGTACTTCTCCGCCCGCTCGAGCGCGTCCTGCAGGGTCAGCGTCAACGGCGCGGCCGTGGCACTGCCGGTCGCCGAGGATTGCTGGGGCGCCGCTGCTCCTGAAGCCGGCGCGGAAACCAGCGTGGAAAGGACCTGCGCGGTAGAAACGCGCGGAACCCCAGCCCGGCCGCCGCCTGCCGCTGCAGCCCGCATTTCTACCACGCTGGTTAGCAGAACCAACGCAAAAGCTGCAAGGAGTCGCATCTCTCGTCGTCCATAGATAGAAGTGATCGCTTCTCTTTCCCACCGTTCATTCCATTCCGTGCCTCTTCGCATCGTCACCTCTCTATATTCTTCGGATTTCCAATCGCTCCGCGCCGCGGGCGGCTTGTTCCCGATTTTCGATCCCACTTGCCGCTGGGATAGCCGCCCGGTCCCAACTCCAGCGGACCGCTGATCTTACTCGAACTGACTTTAATACGCCGGATCTATGCGCTGTCAAGTGCTTTGCGTTGCAAAGCGATTGGGCGCAGACAATGCCTCGGCCGCCGTCCTGCCTTTAACTCCCTCGCTGTCGCGTATCTCTCCGTCTTTGTGCCTTTGCCGTGAAGCGCTCTCCGGCCTCGTCTGGGCGCCTCTGGGCCTTTGCGTGTGCGGCTTTTCGTGTGTCTTCCGGACAGACGTTGCCATTTGAAAACGACGCATTGCGTTGGTCTCGTGCTCTTTTCTGACGCGAAGGGGCCGCAAGAAAGAAGCACGCGGCAGGGCCGTCTTCTTCTCCAAAAAGGAAACTCCGGTCCTTCAGCAAATCTTTATGTCCGGAACTGTTCATCGATTTCGACCTGGTAGCCGCTGGCGAGGCTGTTGGTTTCGTTCGCCATGCCGACCACGGCCATCAGTTCGGCGAACATGGCATCGGTCATGCCGGCCTTGCGCGCGCCGGCGGTGTGCGAAGCGATGCAGTACCGGCACTGGTTGGTGACGCTCACGGCCAGATAAATCATCTCCTTCGTCAGGCGGTCCAAGGCGCCGTCGGACATAATCTGCTTGATGCTCTCCCATGTCCGGCGCAGCGTCGCTGGATCGTGTGCCAGTGCCTTCCAGAAGTTGTTGACCCAGTCCGTTTTGCGCGTCGCCATGATGTCGTCATAGACGGCCCGGACCTCCGGGCCGGCATCCTCATATTCAATCAGGCCAAGCGTCGCCATCACATCCTCCCAACTCGTGAAGTCAAAACCCGCGCCCCAATTGTATCGCACGCCGCTCCTGCTGTCCGTCGTCCCGGGCGCTGCGAGGAACTGGTTCGCTTTCAGGGTCCCGCAGATTTTTCTTGACAATTCGCACGCGCCGTGCTAGCCTACTCTGGTAACGTCGGATTCCCGGCGAACCAGCGGCCTTCCCCCTGCCGCCCCCTGGAGACTGACCGGCGCATTCCTCGCGCCAGCGCTATGACACACAAAACACAGAAGTTGCCCGAATCGAATGCAAGCTCGGAGCGCCGCCGCGCCGCCAGCCTGAAGAACCTGGAAAAGGCCTGGGAAGCCAATCGCACGCGTTGGGAATTCACTCCGGCGCGGCGCAGGGTCTCACTGCGGACGATCAAGATGGCCCAACGTGCCAACCGCCTGCATCCCCGGCCTTTCTCGCCCGCGCAACTCGAAGCCGTGCGGCGCAACGTCGCGAAGGCCCGCGAAGCGATGAAAATCCGGGGACGCTCGCCCGAGCATCTGGCGAAGCTGCGCGAATCGATTGCGAAAGCGCGTGCCGCCCGCACCGAGAAAAGCATCGAGCGCCAGGCCATGAAAATCCTGAAGCATGGAGTGTTCGCGCGCCGGCTCAAAGGCCCTCTGGCGCCGCTTGGCGAAAATCCGCGCGATTACGCTGCGCTCCACCGCCTCATGAAGCGCTATTTTGCGCCGCAGAACGAGGAGGAAGAGAAGCTGACGTGCCTGATTGCCGATTCCGTCTGGCGGCTGCACCGCATCTACTTCGCGCAGGCTGCGCGGCAACTCGAGCGGCTGAACTTCTTCCTCAGCAAGGCGCCTGAATTGGACGAGCCCGGCCCGGTCGATTCCCGCCTGCGCGCCTATACGCTGCTCACCGTCCTGCTCGAGCGCGATGAATCCCAACAGCGCTCCTGGCGGCTGATCGGCGCCACCGAGCGACTGATGCGCCGCCTGCTCCGCCTGCGCTTCGGCCGCGATCCCAATTTCAAGACCGGCCGCCGCATCGTCGACCTGCACGACGCCAGGCAGGAAATCGAAATGGCGGAAGCCCTCTGGCTCAGCGACGACCTGGAACTCATCGACACGTTCTACCGATCATTAATAGAGTGGTAGCCGCACCGGCTCGGCCCTGGACCGGCAATCTGAATCGGCCCATGTGAAATCGCTCCGCGGGCGCTCCCGCGCCTTTTCAGCTTGAATTCGGCCGCTATCGTACTGGCCGTCCACCTCCCGACGCCCGTTTCCCAATCCGGCAATCAGCCCGTTTCTCAATCGCACCCCTTCCCGAACCCTTGGAGCTGAGTCAGCGCGACGCCTGGTTAGAAGAAATCCAAATACCCCCATCGGTCTTGAAGCCCTGTCAGGGAGGCGTTTATTTTGAGTATTCAATCCCTGGATTTCATACGGCCGAGAACCCTTACTGCACTCTTCACGTGATCGGATAATCCAAAGATGGGGACGGTCCTTCGGAGAAAGGGGTCTGTGTCTGGCGAAACCTTCAGATATTGGCGTGGAATTGCTGCTTTGGTCTTAAATTTCACTGGTCGGCCTGCCGCGGCGCAGGCAGGACCTATGCTGGAAGCCTGATTACGAGTAGAATCGAATCGTGTAAGCAGGGCCGCTTCTGTCTGTGCTGTCCTTCATAATCTCCAGCAGTTGCCTTCATTGCTTCGATATCAGCAGCGGCGCTGACCTTTACTCAGGAGAAGACCATGAACATACATTCGGCCTTTATCGAGGGGCTTTTGGCGGTTGGCGCGATTCTCTCCCTTCTTTACGAACTCATTGCGATCTTCAGCGCCTGGCGATATTTCCGCCGGCGCTTTCCACACAGCCAAAACTTTACTCCTCCGGTGAGCATTTTAAAACCGGTGCGCGGGGTGGACCGCGAAGCCTATGAGAACTTCGCAAGTTTCTGCAAACTCGATTATCCCGAGTATGAAATTCTGTTTGGCGTCGGCGACCCCGATGATCCAGCAATCCCGATTATTCAAAAACTGATCGAAGATTTTCCCGAGCGGTCGGTCCGTCTCTTCGTGGGTTCTCCTTGCCATGGATGGAACAACAAGGTACGGAAGCTGTGCCATCTGTCGCGCCAGGCGCGCTACCCCATCCTTGTCATCAGCGACAGCGATATCCGAGTCCGGCCGGATTATCTCCGGGCTGTGGTGGCACCCTTTCAGGACCCTCGCGTGGGAGCGGTTACGTGTATGTACCATGTGAAGCCGGAACCGCGCCTGGGGTCGGAAATTGAAGCTGTGGGTATCGCTTCCGAATTCTTTCCCGGGCTTATCGTCGCCTGGCTGTTGGATGGGGTTAAGTTTACCGTGGGTGCGACGATGGCTGTGACTTCTGGACGGCTTGAGGAAATCGGCGGGTTTGAATCCATTGCAGACTTCTTCTCCGACGATCTTGAATTGGGTCGCCGCGTTTCAGCAAACGGTTACCGCGTGGAAATGATCCCCTACACGGTGTGGACCGTACCGGGTTCCGAAGGGCCGCTGAACTTTGTTCTTCACCAGCTTCGATGGGCCGTGGGTCTGCGCCACTCGCGTCCCTGGGGACATTTGGGGCGTCTGCTTGCACAGCCGCTGCCATGGGTTGTGGCCGCAACCCTGTGGATCCATACGTGGGACGCTGCGGCGGGCTTCCTCGGGGCATATCTCGCGCTGCGGCTCATCGTGGCCTGGATGGTGGGAGTGTGGGGGCTCAAAGACCCGCTGCTGAAGCGAAAGCTGTATCTGGTTCCAGTGTGGGATGCGGTATCCTTCTTCGTGTGGGCGGCGAGCTTCTTCAAAAATCGCATTGAATGGCGGGGCAGCGAATTCTACGTGCGCAAGGGCCGCCTGGTTCCGGTGGCCACGCGGCAGTAACGACTCAGCCCTTAGGGCCATCCACCGACCGCTGCTGGATGGGACGGTTTGCCAGCAACACCTTACCCCCCTCGCGCGCAAACATGTAAACCGTCCTGCGATCGATGCCGCGCAGGGCGTCGGGTTCACGATCGAGATCTGTAAACAGGAAGACCCGGTGAGGTCCCTTCCAGAGTTCTGCAAATGAATCGTTGTTCAGGAAGATATGGGGTGCATCGGGAAACAGTGATCCATACCATAGGTCGGCTTCCCTTCCGTTCAGAATTTCCACCTGATGTCCAGTGTAAAAATTCAGTGTCGAGCCATCTTCGTAATCGCCATGAATCACGATAATATCTCCGGGCTGGTAAACTCTGTTGATGTCCAGGGCGAGCCGCTTGGAAGAGATGACGGGCTCAAAGGTCTGCAGGGCGCTGTTTACGCATAAAAGAAAAACAACCATCATCCCTGCGAGCGCCAGATTGCCCTGAAAAGAGGAACCGCGCCGCCGAAAGAGCCAGTTCAGCGCCGTACCCACAAGAAATGCCATTCCGGTTCCCCACAGCGGGCCGTGGAACGCCCCGAAGGCAGGAAACGTCAGGTCCAGAACATGGCCCATCGAAAGGACGTAGTCCTTCGGATGTTGCGTAAGAAGGTCTGCGATGTCTGTTCCGGGCGGCACAGGCTTTGAAAGAGCGATCAGAATCATCGTGACAGCAAATACCGCAACGCCGACAGCCAGCAGCACCCACGAAGATATTCGCCCTGCTCGGCGGAGGAAGCTTCCGGGTTGGGATGCGGATTCGCTTGACAACCAGCCGCCGGTCAGCAGCGCCAGAGCTGGCAGCGCCGGCAGGGAGTAATACTCCTGGCGGGAGGAAAAGCTGAAGAACACCATGATGAACCCCGCCCATAGAGCGAAGAGGAGATTGGCCCGGCCTGCAGCATCAAGGTTGGCCGCAAACGACTTCAGTCGATACGGAATCCGGCGGAGCGCCTGAGGCAGGAAAGCGCTCCACGGCAGCAGAAATACAAGCAACAATCCCCAGAAAATTACCAGGGGGACTTTGCCGTAATCGTGCGGGATTCGTTTGTTCAGGTAACGCAGGAACTGTTCATTGATGAAGTAGAACCACAAAAATCCCTTTTCCGGCGGATGCGGAGGATTTCGAAGAGCGGCGAGAATATGCCACGGGGCGGCGACCGCCAGGAAAATAAGAATGCTCGACGTCAGATGCATCTTGCGCAGGTAGCGGAGGTTGCCGGTAAGAATCAGGAACAAACCGATGGCCGCAGCCGGAAAAACCAGGCCAATCAGGCTCTTGGTGAGAACATCGAGTGCCACCGTGATGGCAAAACCCCAACAAAGCCATCTGGAAGGATTGGCTTGCTCGAAGCCGCGCAGGAACAGGTAAAGGCCCAGCGCGAGCCAGAGCGTCACCATGACGTCCGGGATCAGGAAGCGGGTAAACAGGTACATGCCGATGCAGGTTTCGACAATCAGAGCTGAATAAAAGCCGCCAAGCTCGCCGTAGGCCTGCCGCCCGAGCAGGAAAACGACCAGAGCCAACGCCAGAACCGAAAGCGCAATCGGCAGACGCGTCGACCACTCCGAGACGCCGAAAACCTTGTAACAGGTTGCCACGCACCAGTACATCAATGGCGCCTTCTCCAGATAGCGTATGCCGTCGGCGTGGAGCGTCACCCAGTCATGACTCAAAACCATTTCCCGCGCGGCTTCCGCGTGGACCGAATCCGCGTCATCTAACAGCCCTCGGCGGGCCATTCCGGGAATGTAAACCGCAAGCCACACCCCCAAAAGAATTCCCAGTAGAACCCCCGTTCGCGCGGGATTTCTTCTTTTCACCAGCACGGTTTCAGAAACTACAGTTGTTTGCTCCACTTTTGTTTTCTCACCTCGCGGAAATTATATCCCGTCAGAGTAACATTCCTTTGGATGCAAAAGCAGGCTGGAGGTGGTGGGAAGTGTGTGCCGGTCGAAATCGCCAACCGGGTGTGTTGTGCTGAGTTGCTCCGTAAAACCGCTGTCTTTAGAGAGCGAACGCGGCGCATTTGCTGCGGGCGGAAAAATGGTGATCTGCTATTTATGCGCCTGGGGGAAGTGGGGGTATTGGTCCGGCGCAGATTGCGTTCAGCCCGAGCCAGCTTGCCCTGAAGATAGAAAGTTACGGCATCTTCCGGCCGCATTTCCTGTCATCGATTACGGGCTGGATGCTGTTTTGCCTGCGCGCCTGCACGCTGCTCACCGTCCTGCTCGAGCGCGACGAATCCCAACAGCGTTCCTGGCGGCTGATCGGCGCCACCGAGCGCCTGATGCGCCGCCCGACCCCCGTCTCCCAATCCGGCAGTCAGCCCGTTTCTCAATCGCACCCCCTTCCCGAACAGACCCGGACATACCAAACAGGCTCTTGCGCTTTGAAAATTCCCGCCTATAATCTTTCTCCAGATTATTCGGCAGGAACTACAGGAACGATGAGCGCGACATGACTTCTCAAACTCCATGGGCCGAGCATACTATTCCGACTCGATCGCCAATTTCCTGATTTCCGACCCCGATAGGCTTTTGGGAATCCTTGAACGTCGCAATGAGTTTTCCTTAGAGTTGAACCAGCGCGACGCATGGTTAGAAGAAATCCAAATACTCCAATCGGTCTTGAAGCCCTATCAGGGAGGCGTTTATTTTGAGTATTCAATCCCTAGATTGGGTCAGCGCATCGATGTTGTCCTGTTGATTGGGCCGGCTATCTTTGTGCTCGAGTTTAAAGTCGGTGAAAAAGAATTTCCGTCGTATGCTATTGATCAGGTCTGGGATTACGCCTTGGACCTGAAGAACTTCCACGAGACAAGTCACGACCGTTTTATAGCCCCAATTCTGATTGCGACCGAAGCAGAAGCTGCAGCCCTGTGCATCGCTCCCACCCCGAAACACCCTGACCTCCTCTTTCCAATCAAGTCCAATGTGCACTTGCTCGGCAATGCCATTGGGCAAGTTTTGAAATGTGCAAAAGGGGAGAATATCGATCCGAAAGAGTGGGAAGTGGGGAGATACTGCCCAACTCCGACAATAATCGAGGCTGCGCTGGCGCTCTATCGCGGGCATTCGGTTGAAGAGATCTCTCGCAATGATGCAGCCGCCATCAACCTTACCAAAACCACAGATTGCATTTCTTCCATCATTTCTGAAGCAAAGCGAGAATCCCATAAAGCAATCTGCTTCGTGACCGGCGTTCCTGGTGCAGGCAAGACATTGGTTGGGCTCAACATTGCAACTACGCATATGGATAAGTCCAATGACCTGTATAGTGTTTTTCTCTCAGGCAACGGCCCTCTCGTGGCGATTCTGCGAGAGGCGCTTGCGAGAGATAAGGTTCGGCGAGAAGGGGAGCGCGGCATAAAGATCAGGAAGCGCGAAGCCTTGAGCGAAGTCAAGGCGTTTGTCCAGAATGTTCATAATTTCCGCGACGAATACCTTGACACGACTCAAGTGCCCGTCGAGCATGTTGCATTATTTGACGAAGCCCAACGAGCGTGGAACGCAGACCAGACATCGAATTTCATGCGAAGGAAAAAACATATCCACGGCTTTAATTGCTCCGAGCCAGAGTTCCTAATTTCCTGCTTGAATCGACACACGGATTGGGCTGTCATCGTATGTCTTGTTGGCGGTGGTCAAGAAATCAACACAGGCGAAGCGGGAATTACAGAGTGGATTAAGGCACTCAACCGCTCATTTCCGGATTGGCACATTTGTATTTCTCCACGGCTTACTGATAGCGAATACGGGGCTGGAAGTATTTTAGACTCTTTGGCCACCAGACCTCATGTCCGCTGGTATGAGGAATTGCACCTTGCAGTCTCGATGCGCTCATTCCGCGCAGAAAAAGTATCCAACTTGGTAAAGCAAATTTTGGACCTGAACGCCGAAGAAGCCCGAAAAACACTGGAAAGCGTGGCGGCGAACTATCCCATCGTTATCACTCGCGACCTGAGCAAGGCCAAACACTGGCTGAGGTCGCAGGCGGGCGGGTCGGAGCGATATGGCATTGTGGTTTCTTCTCAGGCGCAACGATTAAAGCCCCATGCAATAGATGTTAAAACCCCGGTCGATCCGATCCATTGGTTCCTCGACGGGAAAGAGGACGTTCGGTCCTCTTATTATCTTGAAGATGTGGCGACGGAATTTCATGTGCAGGGTCTCGAGCTTGATTGGGCATGCGTCACGTGGGATGCTGATTTCAGATACACGGGAAATGAGTGGGACCACTGGTCTTTTTGCGGGGATCGCTGGAACCGCATCAAAAAGAGGGAGCGGCAAATCTACCTTAAGAATGCCTATCGAGTTCTTCTAACGCGTGCTCGTCAGGGTATGGTCATTGTGGTGCCGCCCGGCGATCTCGAAGATGCAACGCGCAATCCTGCCTTTTACGATCCAACTTTCCAATACCTCAAGAGCATTGGCTTCGCTGTCCTTTAGTTAGCGTTCTCAGTTCGACGTCCGCCTCAATTGCAGACTATCGAAGATGCGCGCCGCCATTGAACCGTCCGGACTCTTCGAGCGCAATTGTCAAACCCAGTGCAGCGATTTCAACATGAGTTAGAGGGCTGTTAAGAACTTGGTAAACTCACCTGCTCACGCTCTCCGCTCGACATACCTCTGAATCGGGGAGCAATATTATCGTGTCCCCGTGGCAAGCGAAACCTGCGACTGAACAAAGAGCCCGAGACGAAGGAAACCAGCGTGTCATTCCGAGGAGCCCCGGGCGACGAGGAATCTTGCCTTGAGCTGATAGAATTAACGCGGTCGTAGAGAAGGGTAGAACTCTGAAGACCTATTACGTCTACATCATGGCCAGCGCATCCCGCACCTTGTATACCGGCGTGACCAGCAACCTTGAGCGGAGAGTGCTCCAGCACCGGCGCAAGTTGTTGCCGGGATTTACAGCGCGTTACAATGTCAACCGTCTTGTGTACTTCGAAGTGTTCAGTGAAATTTGCGGTGCCATCGCCCGCGAAAAGCAGATCAAGAGCTGGGGGAGAATGAAGAAGATCGCCCTGATCGAATCCGCGAATCGTGATTGGAAGGACCTCAGCGCCACCTGGTACGGTGCGGAAACCAGGACTCACAAACAGGAAAAGAGAAAGCCTTCAGAGCCAGATTCCTCGCTTGGCTCGGAATGACACCCCAAAACCCGGTCCGCGCTGTCATGCATGAGAACGACAGATCCCCGTATCATTCCGAGGAGCCGGGGGCGACGAGGAATCTTGCCCTGCCGGGTCTCAGAGCCAGATTCCTCGCTTGGCTCGGAATGACACCCAAAACCCAGTCCGCGCTGTCATGCACGAGAACGACAGGTCCCCGTATCATTCCGAGGATCCCGGGGCGACGAGGAATCTTGTCCTCCCGTCTCTCAGAGCCAGATTCCTCGCTTGGCTCGGAATGACACCCCAAAACCCAGTCCGCGCTGTCATGCACGAGAACGACAGGTCCCCGTATCATTCCGAGGATCCCCGGGCGACGAGGAATCTTGCCCTGCCGGGTCTCAGAGCCAGATTCCTCGCTTGGCTCGGAATGACACCCAGAACCCAGTCCGCTACAGCTGCCGGCGGTAAGGACACCGCGGCTACAGCAGGCGCGGGCGCAAATTTTGCGAATCGAGACGGGGGAAGGTAAAATGAATAGAATAGATGCGGGGCGCAGGTCCCGCCAAGGACTATGGGAACATACTTTCAGACGGCGCTGGGCAAAGTCATCGGTACAAAGAATGAGCGCGAGCTGAAGCGCCTGCGGGCGCGCGTGGAGGAGATCAACGCGCTGGAGCCGGAGATGCAGAAGCTGGCCGACGCGGACTTTCCCAGGCGCACCGAGGAATTCAAAAAGCGCCTGGCCGAAGGCGAAACGCTGGACGATCTGCTGCCGGAAGCCTTTGCGCTCTGCCGCGAGGCCGCCCGCCGCACGCTGAACATGCGCCACTTTGACGTGCAGTTGGTGGGCGGCATCGTGCTGCATGAGGGCAAGATCGCAGAGATGAAGACCGGCGAAGGAAAGACGCTGGTGGCCACGCTGCCCGTCTATCTGAACGCGCTCGAGGGCAAGGGCGTGCACGTGGTGACAGTGAACGATTACCTGGCCAACCGTGACGCCGCCTGGATGGGGCCGATCTACCGCCTGCTGGGGTTGAGCGTGGGCGTGATCATCCATGACCTGGACGACGACGAGCGCCGCATCGCCTACAACTGCGATGTGACCTACGGCACGAACAACGAGTTCGGGTTCGATTACCTGCGCGACAACATGAAGTTTGACCTGGCGGACTGCGTGCAGCGCGAGCACCATTACGCCATCGTGGACGAAGTGGACTCGATTCTGATCGATGAGGCGCGCACACCGCTGATCATCTCCGGCGCGTCGGAAGAATCCACAGAGAAGTATTACCGCGTGGACAAGGTGATTCCCCACCTGAAGCCCGGAGAAGATTACGAAGTCGATGAAAAGCTGCGGACCGTCAGCCTGCTCGAGCCCGGCATCGCCAAGGCGGAAAAGATGCTGGGGCTCGAAAACATGTACGACCCCGCCAACATGGAGTACATCCACCACGTCTATCAGGCGCTGAAGGCCCACACGCTCTTCCTGCGCGACAAAGACTACGTGGTGAAAGACGGCGAAGTGATCATCGTGGACGAGTTCACCGGCCGCCTGATGCCCGGCCGGCGATGGTCCGACGGATTGCACCAGGCCATCGAAGCCAAAGAAGGCGTGAAAATCGAGCGCGAAAACCAGACGCTCGCCACCATCACCTTCCAGAATTACTTCCGCATGTACAATAAGCTGGCTGGTATGACCGGTACGGCGGAAACCGAAGCGGCCGAGTTTGAGAAAATCTACAACCTGGAGGTCGTGGTCATCCCCACCAACCGGCCTCTGATCCGGTACGAGCACCCGGACGTCGTCTATCGCACGGAACGCGAAAAGTTCAACGCCGTCATCGAAGAGATCAAGGAATACCACCTGCGCGGTCAGCCGGTGCTGGTAGGGACGATCGCGATCGAAAAATCCGAAAAGCTCAGCGCGCAACTGCGCAAGGCGGGATACCTGCCGGCGCGCTTCCAGGAACTGCTGAAAGCGGCGGGCATCGAAGAGCGCAAGCTCGAAAAGTGGGCTGGCGATCTGCTGGCGCGGCACGGGGCAGCCATGAACTGGCTGGTGCGCGCCGGCGTCACCGTCTCTGCCGTCAGGAAGACTCTGAAAGACGGGCGCTTCGCCGGCATCACCTCATCGCCAAACGGCAACCACAGCGAGTTCGTCAATGCCCTGCTGAAACGGCGGCTGGAACGATACTTCGCTCCGCCGGTCGAGCCGTTGAACGGCGCGGGAATCCCCGGATTAGTGGAACTCGCGACGAAGACCCCGGATAACGTCGTTCCCGTGCTCGATTACCTGATCGAAATCCAGTGCCGTCCTGAACGCCTGATCGAAGTCCTTGAGCAGCGCGAAATCAAACACAACGTGCTGAACGCCAAGCAGCACGACCGCGAAGCGCAGATCGTAGCACAGGCCGGGCGTGTGGGCGCCGTCACGGTCTCTACGAACATGGCCGGCCGCGGCACCGATATTCTGCTGGGCGGCAACCCGGAGTTTCTTGCGCGTGAAGAATTCCGCAAGTCGCCGGAGAAATATCGCCAGCAGGGTGTGGACCCGGAGCCTCCAGAGCGTCCGGGGGCAGGCTCTCCGGATGAAATCTACGCCGCATACGTGAACGCCTACACAGAATGGCGAAGGAAGTGGACGGAATTCGTCAACCGGTTCAAGAGCATCACGGACGTTGAGCATGAGCGCGTCATCGAGCTCGGCGGGCTGCACATTCTCGGCACTGAACGGCATGAGTCGCGGCGCATCGATAACCAGTTGCGCGGACGCGCCGGACGACAGGGTGATCCCGGGTCGTCACGCTTTTATCTTTCGCTCGAAGATGATCTGCTGCGGATTTTCGCCGGCGAACGCATCTCCAAGATCATGCATAAGCTCGGCATGGAAGAGGGCGTGCCGATTGAGTCCAGGCTCATTACAAAGCGGATTGAAGCGGCCCAGAAGGCCGTCGAGGCGCAGAACTTCGAATCCCGGAAGCACCTCCTTGAGTATGATGACGTAATGAATAAGCAACGCGAAACTGTCTATGGTTTGCGCCGACAGTTGCTTCAGGGGGAAGACCAAAGGGATTACATTCTCGACTCCTGCGACCGCGTTGTTGACTGGCTTGTAATGACCTACTGCCCCAAGGACCAGCACGCCGATAATTGGAACATTCAGGGATTGCAAAGTGAATTCTGGGGACGCTTTGGGATTGACCTGCGCAAACATGAATTGAAATTTGATCCCAAGATGCTCGATGTGCTCGCGGATGATTTGAAGCAGATCGTGCGCCAGCGTTATGAAGAGCGGGAACAGGTCTGGGGACCGGAGCGCATGCGGTTCCATGAGCGAATGATCATGCTTCAGGTAGTTGACGCACAGTGGAAGGACCATCTGCTGGCCATGGACCACCTGAAAGAAGGCATCGGCCTTCGCGGGTACGGGCAGCGGGATCCGTTGGTGGAATACAAACGCGAGTCCTTCGACATGTTTGAAGCGATGATGGACCGCATCGAAGATGAGACCCTTCGCTACCTCTTCCTGATGCGGACCCCCGAAGAGGAAGAGGCGCTCATTCGCCAATACCAGCAACGGAAGCGCCGTGAGCAGGCGGAAATGCGCATGGTCGGCAGCGGCGTCATGGAAAAGCCCCAGCAGGTTGTCCGTAAAGAAAAAATCGGCCGTAACGATCCCTGTCCGTGCGGCAGCGGCAAGAAGTATAAAAAGTGCCACGGCGCGCCTGTCGCAGTCGCCGCCGGAGGCGACAAACCAAGCGCGCCCTCCTCGCCCGCTGCGCAATCGTAGCCGCCCCTCTGTCAATTCAATCTCAGCCTTTTCCACAAATGATGACGGAATCTCGCGGCGGTGAACTGCCAGCCATTCAACGAAGGAACCTGCGTCTGATATGGCCATTACGGAGTAACGATCCCACGGGAGGAAACTCGCCCTTCAGCCTTGATGACTACGTGCAAAAGAAAAGCCCCCGGAACAATGCCTGGCGACAAAGTTCCGGGGGCCCTCGAACGAATCAACAAGTGATTGAAGCGGCTACTTCCTCACTGTTCGCCGCCTGGAGAAATCACCACGAACATACCCTCGCCCTGATGATTGACGCGCAACAGGACCTGGCCTTTCGCTTGCGCCGCCAGGCGGTCGAAATCCTGAACGTTGCGAACCGGCTGCCGATTGATGCTTTCGATGACGTCTCCCTGACTGAGGCCGGCTTCGGCCGCAGCGCTGTTCGGATCAACGTTCGAAATCACCACGCCCGTCACATTGCTCGGAATCCCCAATTGGTCTCGAAGGGCTGGAGTCAGGTTCTGGACGGAGATTCCTTCGAGGGCGCTGCCTGAAGGGGCTTGTCCTTGCCCTGGAGCGGCACCGGCATTTGCGGGTCGTTCACCAAGGGTCACCCTGAAAGTCATGGGTTTCCCGTTGCGAAGAATGTCCAGCGTCACTACCGTCCCGGGATTGGTGTCCGTAACCATGGCTGTCAGGTCACCGGCACCGGTGACGGTCTGTCCATTAAATTTGCGGATGACATCTCCGTTTTGGAGACCCGCCTTGGCTGCCGGCCCACCCGGCTCGACGTTCTGAACCAGCGCTCCGGACGTGTCTGGAACGTTAAATTCCTTGGCCAGTCCAGGACTCAGTGGTCCAACATAGACCCCAAGATACCCTCTCGAGACTTTCCCCGTCTTGATCAGGTCTTCCATTACGTGCTTGACGGTGTTCGAAGGAATGGCGAAACCAATTCCGATGTTGCCACCTTCGCCTCCCGGCCCTGAGTCCCCGCTCAGGATCGCGGTGTTGATCCCCACTACCTGTCCTCTGACATTTACTAACGGTCCGCCGGAATTGCCCGGATTGATCGCCGCGTCAGTCTGAATGAAGTTTTCCAGATTTTGAGGTCCTTCGATTCCAGATCGCCCCAGTGCACTGACGGTACCTCTGGTTACGGTGGAGGCAAGACCAAAGGGGTTGCCAAACGCCATAACAATGTCACCGACATGAAGATCCTGTGAATCGCCCCAAGCCGCCATTGGAAGATTCGTCGCGTCGATTTTGAGGACCGCAATATCACTCGGCTTGTCTGCACCAACTACTTTGGCCTTAAAGTTCCTCTTGTCCGACAGTGTGACCTCAATGTCTGTCGCATGGGCGATCACATGGTTATTCGTTACGATGTAGCCGTCCGGCGAAACAATGACTCCCGACCCGAGCGCGTGCAGCACCTGTCGTTGCGGAATCCCGAAGCCCGGCATGTTTCCGAAGAAACGGCGGAAAAAAGGGTCCGCAAAAAACGGTGATTGCTGAACCGTCAGCACCTGTGTCGTGCTGATATAAACAACCGATGGTGTTACGGCCTTGGCAATCCGCTCATAGGCTTTGTTCAATTGCACAAGCTGATCGATGTCGGGGCCGTCCAGCGCCTGCCCGTCGGCCAG
>Ga0070740_10002296_pt1 | contig 22898 bp, 21 predicted proteins | sample Coa_R2_FD_67286 | JGI IMG/M metagenome (GOLD analysis project Ga0070740, IMG submission 67286) | Surface soil microbial communities from Centralia Pennsylvania, which are recovering from an underground coalmine fire - Coalmine... | ecosystem: Environmental > Terrestrial > Soil > Unclassified ...
TACGTGACAATGTTCAATACAGGCATAGGCGGAGGAGCATTGCTGGGTGGTTTGCTGGTTGATCATATGCCGACCTCGTCCGTTGCCTGGACTGGCGGTGCTGTTTTGCTGCTTGCTGCAATCGTGATTGGATTGCCAATAAAATCGTATCAGCCTGTGACAATATTAACGAACACTGAAACTGACTAGCATATTATTAATCACCTTATTAAAAACCGGAGTGAGTGGTATGAGTAATCCGATAACCAAAGATTTGAAGTCATCTGCAATACGCGTGGGAATGATTGGTGCCGGGTATATGGTCAAATTGCACAGTCTGTCCATGCGAAATCTCGCTGCCTTGACCAATCATCCGCAGGACAGATTTGAACTGGTGCGCCTGGTGGATAACAATGCTGAGCTCGCGCAACAGGAAGCCGCACGTTGGGGATGGAAACACGCGGATAATGATTGGCGCACCGTGACGAGAAGCGCGGATATTGATCTGGTAGATATCGCTACTCCTAATGATTGCCATTATGAAATGTGTCTGGACGCATTTGCGAATGGCAAACATGTTTTATGCGAAAAACCCCTGGCAATGGACAGGCATCAGGCTGCGGAAATGGCACGTAAAGCCAAGGCATCAGGCAAAGTTCACATGGTTAACTTTACCTATCGCGCCTGGCCTGCAATCGCGCAAGCACGTCAAATTATTCAGGAAGGCGGGATTGGAAACATCCGTCATTTTGAAGGTCATTTTTTTCAGGATCATAACAATGACCAAACCATTCCGCTGCATTGGCGTTTTCGCAAACAGCACGCTGGCGCTGGCGCGTTAGGTGATGTCGGTTCTCACATCATTGACCTTGCCAGGTTTTTGGTAGGAGAAGTGGCAAGTGTGGCTGCGTTGACGCAATGCTATATTCCGCAGCGCCCTTTGCCAAACGACCGCTCACAAATTGGTTCTGTCGACGTGGATGATCTTGCTGTAGCGTTAATTCGATTTGAAAATGGTGCAAGCGGCACGATCAAGGCAAGCTGGGCATTGCCTGGGTTTAAAAACGATGTTTATTTTGTCGTTGTCGGCGACAAGGGAGCGCTGCGGTTTAGCTGGGAACGCAGTAATGAATTGCAACTATTCGATGGCAGTGATGCGCCGCAAGTATCCGGATATCGTACCGTCTTGCTTGGTCGTGCTCATCCAGGTGCGGAATTATTCTGGTTTCCGGCGCTGGGCGGTGATTTGGGAGTAGGTGTTACCGCACAGGGAATGGGTTATGGCGAAGCATTTACACTGAGTTTCCGTCATTATGCGAATGCGCTGCAGCGCGGAGAGTCGCCTGCGCCAAATTTTGTTGACGGATTACGCTGCTGCGAAATTATCGATGCAATCCTGACATCGGCTGCTGAAGGACGCTGGATTGATGTTGAAAAAACAGTGATCTAGCCTTCATAAAATCAGCTTAATGAGAGACACGTCTATATGACTGCTGCTGGTTTTATTGTTGTTCAACATGCTTAGGCGAATATAAATCCGGAAAGACATCCGGTGACTGGATGTCTTCATCCCGCAACTTCAAACTGATGGATTGAAAATTATTTACGACATGATGTTTGTTATCCATTCCAGGAATGGGAACAATATGGGTTCCTTTTGCCATAAGCCATGCGAGGGAAATGGCATAACTGGATGCCTGGTATTTTGCGATCAGCGGTTGATAGAATTCAGATCGGGCCAGTTGCGAATCTTGCATGAACTGGGTCACCCCAGGCAATTGATAATTATATCAGCCAGGTGAATATATTTGCCCGGATCATCTTTATCTTCAATCGACCAGGCGGCAGCCAATATCAGCCGAATAAATACCCATTGGATGATGCGTTGTGTGTGCATGCCGGTTTTCGCGGCAATCAACTCAACTCTGCTTGTGAATAATTCAGTGACATTTCTGTTATTCATCTCGCCGGGATGTATAAAGTCAAATGCTGCCACCTCAAATTCCGGATCGCCGATAATGCCTTTCGGGTCGATCGCTATCCATTGGGTTCCATGTTTCAGGATATTGTCATGATGTAAGTCGCCATGTAACAGAATGTTACAGTTGAGTGAATTCACTAGTGCAGACTTTAAAGAACAGGCCTTTTCTAATAAGGAGGAGGGTAGCTGGTCAGATGCGATACGATTGATTGCTTCAAGCCAATCACGGATATGCGCGAAATGATGCTGGATTGGCAATGGATTTGCGTGAAGGTGTTGCATGGTGGCCAGGTAATGGTCGATGACATATTCCGCCTGGGCAGGATACAATGATTTGAGCGTGATGCCAGGGATGGCCTGTTGCAATAACAAGGCATTATAGCTTTCATGATAATCAATAAGCTGCACTGAACCATTACCTGCAAAATGTAATAATGCCAGCATTTCAGCATGAAGGGATTTTCTATCGCAACCTATTTTGAGCACAACCGGCAACGATGATGCGCGTATGGCTTTGGCGACGTAGTGATATGTCATGTTGCTGACTGGGGTAATCTCAGTCAAATTCCAGTGCTCGCCAAGCTTGCTTACAGTGGCAGGTAATTGATCCAGCCAGGTCTTGCCATTTTCAGCAAAAATATTCACGACGTTTTCGGTTAGGGTTTTCATGTGTGTTTCCACAATCTTATACAGTGATGTTATGCAGCTATCATACACTATTCAGGCTGGATCTTGCCGCAGGCAGTCATGGATATAGTCAGACGTGCTCAGGTTGATCTGCTTTAATGCAATATATAGAATCAAACATGGGCAATTCTTCCTGAGATTTAACAATGGCCTGCGTGTTCCGGGATGGTGCAGAGTAATGACAATTTTTATTGAAACACAAAGACTGATTATCAATGTCCCTGTCCTGGCGGATATCGACAACTGGTATGCATTATATGCTGAATCAGATATGCGCGATATTACACGTGAAATTGTAGGGGAGTGGCTTCATCATCACATAATCGAATTCAAACAATATGGATTTGGCATGGGTTCCGTCTGTCTTAAGGCAACGAACGAGTTTATAGGCCGTGCAGGCCTGTTTCATTATTATGATACTGAGGGGTTGCAGCGCGATATTGAAATCGGCTATGTCATACATAAACATCATTGGAATAAAGGATATGCCAGTGAATTAGCTGTGGCGTTGGTTGATTGGGGTTTCAGGAATTTAACCATATCGAGATTAATCGCGCTGACGCGGAGAGATAATATCCGATCCCAGCATGTGCTGGAGCGTGCAGGCATGCGCTATCTGAAAATGACAGAATCAGACGGCGAAGATTATTTTGAATACCAGATATTGCGCTCCGGCTGGTTAAAAAGGGATAAGCCGTGACGGCCTGGTGATTCGATGTAAGTTATTGTTTGTATTGTCTTTAAAATTTGCTGAAGCTTTTTCCGGCTTGAGAATGGATATTATTGTATAATGGTAATTATCGGTAGAGATAAGGGAGCAGGAAAATGAAAATGCATCTTGTTGCCGCCTCAGTATTATTCTTGTCAGTTGCTTATCTTAATACTGCATATGCTGTTGATGATGACACAATCAAATTCATTCATTCAAAAACCAAATCTGAATTTTTTGCAATGTGTAAATCGAAAATTCCTGGAGCGACAGACAGCACATGTAATTGTCTCGCCGGTAATACTGTCGCTAACATTAATGATGATTCTTTAAAAAAATGTTCGGACAATGATAGTTCCTGTATGTCTAATATTATTACCACTGCTGGCTTGAGTGCGTTTTCCCAGCAAGGCATTGCAACATGTATGCAGCAGGGCCAGAATGGAAATGCAGGTGGGACTGCGGCGCCTGCATCAGCATCCATGCAGCAAAGTGCTCAATAGCTGTGTTTTGAGTTTGAATCAACGCAAGTGAGTTCCGTCTTGTCTGATGCATTGACAGGATTCATTGTAATCCGCTGTCCGATTTCATTCATACTGCACATGACGCGTGGATTAAACATGGTATCCATGTGAATTGGTTTCACAGAAACCGCTTTTTGCGCCTGGTTTTTTTGCTGCAATAACTGTGAGGGGAATGCGGAGAGGTGATATTCATCGCATAATTGTTCATTGGCAAAAAGGTCTGTTTTTATAATATAGTCTGGGTGTAAATCATTACGTGAAAATTTGACAAGTTGAGCCTTGTTAATATCGATTTCAAAGCAAATATCGGCTTGGCTAGTACGGTGAGGGTTTGTTTCTATCGTTTGCAGAAAATCCGGCAGGGAATCTTGCACAGCCTGATGGATTTCCGCCTTGGAAGCCTCTGTACAGTAAGGAAAATATCCTATGGTAGTGGTGATAATGTCTGCTCCATGTTTGGGAATGCCACCGAGCTCGGATAATTCAGTGCGCAAGAGCAGAATATCATGATTGATCTTCCATCTGATCCCCAGGCTGCCATTGGGACTTAATGAAATCGAGTCCAGCTCCAACATAAGAACCGGATTTTTTTCAATTTTCCGAACAATCTCGATTTCCTTTTTTCGATCCAGCGGTGTAAAAGGTGCTTCCATTTCAATAAGTTTTCGTATGTCTGTTGCCGGATCCGTAATGGAAAGGACTTTCTTTAATAAATCCGGATTTAATTCCTGAAAAAGATGATCGAGATTGCGCTGCATGATTATTGCTTGCTTGGCTGACTCAATCTGGATGCGTTCATCTGGTGCTGCTTGATATTGTGAAAATTTCGCGTATAAAAATGATTCAATCAGACATTCATTCCAGCTTTGCAAGTCAGATGCATCGATCACCCGCATAGCTATGATGGTTGTGTGTGGATTAAGGATAGGAGCAAACGAGGTTGGTTTGGCAGCCAAGCCGTCTTTATCAACGAATATTCCTTTACGCAAATCCTGAGAAACGATACCGAGACGTTGAACAATTTTGTCTTGTAATGTCCGGATGGCAGCACCCAGCGTGGAGGACGCATCGTGAAAAACGACAATTGTTTCGCCGAATGTTCCGTATAGTTTATTTAATCGGTTAGCTTTGACTTTTTCAGGTTCGATAGGGTTATCTGTATTGATTGCAGGGAGATCTGCCGCAGGCAATAGCTTGTCATTACTGGATGCATTGATTATATCCAGGGAGCTGAGTATCTTCAGTGTGGAATCATGCGTCAAGTCATGGGAAATTTTAGCATCAGTCTGTTTGTTCCTTGCTATTGCCATAGCCCTATACCTGTACCGATGTGATGATGGTTATCTAGTGTAACAGAGTTTCAGTAATAAGCCGATATTCTGAAATTGCAGGTATCAGGAAAGCATGGACAGGGCGACCAAGACAAGAGTGAAAATGGCAGGTGTACCCTGAATAATCAATATCCTGACACTGGCGGTAACGCCGCCAAAAATACCGGCAAGGGCGACACAGCCAAGGAAAAAAATTTTTAAATGCAACGCCTGCACGGGATCCCGGGATAGCAGGCTCCAAAAAAGCCCTGCGCTTAAAAACACGTTATAAAGACCCTGGTTCGCTGCCAGCACGGCGGATTGACGGGCAAAATCTGGCTGAATCCTGAATGTTTTCAGTCCTAGCGGCTTTTGCCAGAAAATCATTTCCAGGGCGCATATCCAGACATGAAATATTGCGATTAGCAATATACAAAGCATGATAATAATTTCCAGCATAGTCCAGGCATCCTTTCGGTTTTTGTTCATGGCCGAGTCACACCAAGGCATCATTATTGCATACAGAGATTCGAAATGTCAGGAAATTCTGTATAGATAATAAACGGGTCATTATCATGCCGCGTCTGGTATGTTATCGTGAGTTTAAATGGTTCTAGAAATCATCTTTATGAGTTGGCGCAGCCACTGATGCCCTGGATCATTCTGATTGCGCGCATGCCAGTACAGATTGGCCTGATACCTGGGTAATTTATAGGGCGTGGGTTGCATTTCAAGTTGGAGTGATTGAATAAATGGCCTCGCCAGTCGTTCGACGGTATTTGTCATCAGTAATGTTCCGGGGAGCGCTTGCAGTGCGATCAGGGTATGCGGAGTCATCAGATTGATTTTGACTTGATGACCAAGTTTTTTCAGCAATTCCGCGACGCAGCTTTGTTCCGGATGGCTTTCGAGGGCGACAAAGACTTGTGGGTGTTTGAGAAATTCTGTCAAGGTCAGTTTCCCGTTTTTGAATGCGGGGTGTTTCTTGTCTGCAACGATAACGCCGCGATCGGTGAATAGTTTGGTGGTGATTAGATTTTTTGGTGCACTCTGAAAGTCGCCTATGGCAACGTCAAGTTCGAATTCCTCAAACGGAACCATGTTGTCAATATGATTAATCGAGTGTTGTACGATTTTGATGTTTGGCGCAGTATGGATGATTTGCTGCATCAGTCTTGGCAGTAATACGAAGGCGATATAATCCGACATGGCAATATGAAAAGTTCTCTCGGCGCGAGAGGCGTCGAATGGGACGTGAGCTATAAATACTGCTTCAGCATGGCTCAGCGCCTCCTTGACTGGCTGGATCAGTAATCTGGCAAATGAGGTTAATTGCATGCGGCCTTGTTGTCCACGTACCAGCAAATCATCGTTATAGATTTCGCGTAATTGTCCCAATGTAATGCTCATCGCGGATTGTGTGATGCCGACACGATCAGCTGCTTTAGACACGTTTTGTTCATTTAGCAAGGCATCCAGTGCCTTGAGCAAATTGAGATTGATGTCGAGTATATTAGCCATGTTAATACTGGATATAAGTAAAATTAATTTTTTCAATATCGATGACACGATACAATATCACATGAACAGTGTAGGTGATAAGCGTAACTTTATTCACGCGGCATGTAATTAGTTGTATGTAGGATGTTTTGCACTTAAAAACAAGGAATGTTGCAATGAACAGGCATCTTTTTTATACCGGGTTGGGTCTCGTATTTCTTGCATCAATAAACGCATTTGCCAAGCCGTCGGCTGTGCCACTGATTCCGGGATTGGTGAGCGACTGGAATGCAATGCATGCGCAAGGAAGTCAGGTGTCTGATTCCACTGGCAGAAATAATGGGCTTTTAAATGGGGTTTCTGCATATTGGGATGGCAACGGCGAGATATTTTCATTCGTAAATTCCGGCAATAATATAGCGGTTGTTGATGATCCGTCATTAAATTCCACGAGTGCATTCACTGTACTTGCCTGGGTGCGTGCAAACACATCAAGCATGCCTGGAAATCAGGTATTAATGAGTAAAATTCTGCGCAACCAGTCGATGAGTGCAGCCGATCTTGCTTCATATGACGCCACAGACACAATCTGTGCAAGCTGCGGACGGGGATACTTTACCAAACCGATATTTGATGGGAGATATGTCTATAGTATTTCAAATCCGCCAACCGGTTCTGCTTCAGTCTTTTTCCGATATGACACCTATGGGTCAATGAATGATGGCTCATCATATAATGAATTTGCAACGCTCAAGCTGGCCGTTCCTGGGGATATTCACTGGTACTCCGGGTATAACGGCGGTGTATATGATGGACGTTATATCTATCTGGTTCCCAATTCTTATATCTACGAACCCGGAGTCAATCATGGTTTGGTGCTGCGTTACGATACGCAGGCTCCATTCACTGAAACCGCTTCTTACAATTTTATGGATATCAGGCCGCTGGATGGAATATACGATCTGGTCCGATTCAAGGATGGATTATTTGACGGCCGCTATGTCTATTTTACCGGCGGTGGCGTCAGGCAAAATGCTAATTCCAAAGTTGCGCGTTATGATACAACAATGGATTTTAAAAATACGGCTGCATGGAGTTATGTTGCAATCAATAACCTGATTCCTTCAGTTGGTGCGACAAGTTATCAAGGCATGCTGCAGGTTGGAACTTATATATATTTCACTCCCAGCAATGGCCAATTTGTGCGTTATGACTCAATGCGTGCTTTCAATGATCCATTGGCATGGGTCATGTATGACGCAAGCAATACGGGCGGTACCGGTACAAGTATGAATTACATGGGCGGGACATTTGACGGACGCTATATTTATTTCAGCCCGTACACCGGTTTTTCTGAAAGTATCCTGCGCTATGACACTTCACTGGCATTTGATTCGCCAGCTGCGTGGTCATCATTTAGTGTGAAAGAATCAACCTCTGGCACAACCTGGCGGCAGAAGTCATATAACAGTGCTGGGTTTGATGGCCGTTATGTGTATTTCTTTCCGTATATGTACAAGGAAACAATCCTCCCAAGGACCGCAACCTATTACGGCGGACGGTTGTTGCGGTATGATACGACGCTGTCATTTAACTCTTCTGACGCCTGGACGCAGCAAATTGACATGGGCAATAAGGTTAGTACCTTTAGCGGGGGGGTGTTCGATCAGCGTTATTTCTATCTTATGTCTCAGAATTTGGATGCGCACGCCAGAATATTCCGTCTGGATACGGCCAACGCCAACAATTATGCGTTTTCGTTGAACAATATGAATTTCATCAATAACGGCACCGCGGGCGGGTTGTTTGGACCAGGTTTTAGCATGACTACCACAGCTGGTTACTATTCGCTGTTTTCAAAGAATATACCCGGTCCAGGTTGGCACTTATTGGCAGGGTCTTATGATGGATCGCGGATGTCAATTTATCTTGATGGCAAGCTGGTTGCCAGCCGTGATGCTGCTGGTACGCCAATCTCAAGTCCGGCAAGTCTCTTAATCGGGTCATCTGTCGGTGGCAGTTTCTTTTACACTGGTGATCTTAACAAGGCTGAATTTTATAATCGTGCCTTGAGCCAGGATGACATTCTGGCAGTCTATAAATTAAGCCCGTATGGGGGTTGCGGGGATAGAGTAAAAAAATAACCAGTGATCAATGGCTTGGTACCCTTTGCTGGGATAATGCTTTGTGAGATGGAGCGCATGGTTGTGTTATAATATAGCTATGTAATTTATACTGTATTATGGTCAGCTAATGTTTATTTTCAAACTGTTTCAAAAACAAAAAGAATTGCCAGATATTCTGAAGGAAGCGTCTGATTACGCGCATGAGGTGATAACATGTTCTGCCAGTCTGGAATCGACGCCGCCGGAAGACATCGCTTTTAATGATATGTCCGTTTCCAATATGCGCAGTGATATTTGCATGTATGCAAAAGTACTTAACCCGGATTTATATAGTGATTCGATTCCGGATGAGCTTTCCTATACCGACCCTGAAATACTGGAAATATCCAAGAGGAATATTCTTGGTAACAGAGCCGGCAATTGCGGGGAATATCTTGTCCTGGCGCTTACCTATATGCTTGAGAAATACAAAGACCAATTGATGCATGTTACATTTCGTGTGATGTGCGCTGGAACTCAAGGACATTTAAATCATGTCTATTTACACATAGAAGACCGCAAGAATAACAAGACATATTTTTTTGATCCCACCTGTCAACAAATAGCGCCAAGAGACAAGCAGACTGGAAATGTGTATATCAGGGGAAAGAAAGGTAAACCTAACCGTTATCATCCCATTACTACCAGTGATACGGATTACATTGAGCAAGCCATTGCTACGATTCATCCTGGCAAGATTCAGTATCCATTATCCAATGCGGAGACTATAAAGATAGACAGCCTGTTAGAGCGTCAGCGTCACGATAATAAATAATCCTGTTTAATGCAAAATCTAAATTAAAAATTAAAAATGAAAAGCCCTGATTAATATTGATCAGGGCATAATATTGGGTAGTTTTTCTTGCTGGTATTTCTTATCGATAATAGAAGCAAACATTGCTTGGTGGATACCATTGGGTGCTAATCCAATGTCCAGGTCTTACCTGGCATTCAACTTTTACAAAATGATAGTGACAATGATGCTTATGCCAATAACAACCATATTTGGTTACTGGGTAGTAAGTCCAATCGACGCTTCTGTAGATCGTATTGTTTGCGCCTCCTGGCACGGTATAAAAGCTTCCATCCTCATTACTGAATATCAACGCTGGACCTCTGCAATGCCCGCAGCAGTAATGATGCGCTTGTGCTGCAATTGGCAGGGCAGTGATGCCCAAGGTAAAGAAAAGTGCTAGAAATCTCGTTCTGATTTTCATAACGCTCCCCTTTTTGTTTGGTTGTGGATACACATTTTTTGTAGTTACAATAACATTTTACTCTCTCTAATGGATTTTGTTGCGTTTATGCAGGTAAGTATCAGAATATATTGGTTTATTTTGTGTGGAATGCAGATGATGCGCTGCTTTCTCGGTATAATTGAAATATTTTTAACAGGTTACGCCGAGTTCAATCAATTATTGTGACAGATGGCTTTGCAAGTCATTGATTCATCATGTATTCTGAAATCCCTGACCATAGCTGAAAAGACTATATCATGAAAAAAATTTTCACATCCCAGGATATAACGTTAGTCAACTTTTATAAATCCATATTGGAAGACAATGGAATTCATGCTGTTGTCAAAAATTATTATCTTACCAGCGGTGCCGGCGATATTCCGGCTAATGAATGCATTCCTGAATTATGGATAATCAATGACGAAAAGCTTGATGAAGCAAGGGAGTTATTGTCAGCTGGACAGGCTGCTCCATGGCAATGCGAGTGCGGTGAAAGAATTGGCGGGCAATTTGTTCAATGCTGGAAATGCGCAAGATTGAGAGATAATACTAAATAGATCAGTATTCAGGATTGTCAGGTCAGGAATAATTAATCATGATCGGGATTGTAAAAAACAATATAAAAAAAATAAAAAAGGTAAAAAATATTTTCCAGAAACAAAAAGGCTTTGCTTTGGCAAGATCTTCTTTCAAGGGTGGTGTGAATAACGCTAACAGGATAACGCCTGAAATGATAAAGCCAAATGTTATAAATATCATATCGAGCCAGCTGAATGCTTGTACTGACAAAAAAATATTATCAAACACTGAAAATAATAGATAAATAATATACGTCCACTTCCCGGACAAATAACCAAACCAGAGTGTGGATGAAGAATATAATAATAGTGCAGACTCAACCACCAGGACTGAATAAAATATATAATTCAGATTAATTGCACGGTCTATCAGTATTTTTTCGAGATGTAAAATGGGTGAATAGAGAGTGCTGTCGTATATCTGTATCGAAAGTACCTCTCCAAGATAGAGCATCCAGAAAATAACGATTAGCATTCGTAAGCGGTATAAATTGATCATGACCACGTTTATCATCGCGATTCTGTATCTACTTATTATATAATTTTGAGAGATATAAAATATTATAACTATTTAACAAAGGCTTATAATTCCTGGCTACTGTATGCACATATACAGTATATACAGTATTAGATACTGCTAAAGATCATATCAAATTTACACTCAGCTTGTATCTTCAAAAGAATATATGAATTCCTTGTTTTTCACGAGAGCATTATTTAGAGCCATGCTGATTCTGCTTTGATGCTTGTAGTGAAAAAACATCAGGCCTGAGCCCATATCTCAGGCCTGATGTGGACATGATTAGATTATGATCGTGGAACGTACTTTGGCCATGATGTATCGACAAGATGCGCAGATTCATTATGGCTTGATGAAGCAGCATGATCAGATATTTCAGAGGTATGTGGAAGCTGCGCTTTCTTGTCTTGGATGGCGTTTGCAGCTGAGGTGCGTGCTGCGTTGGCATAGGCGTTTTCCACATCCTGTGGTTCCATATCAATGGTGCCCATCAAGATCGCGCCGCTTTCAATACTGACAGCTGGCGCGTGTACATTTCCAGATACATGTCCTGGTTTTTTGATGATGGCTTTTTCACTGGCGTGAATATCGCCACTGATTTCACCCTGAGTAATAATTGATTTGGTATAAATATTTGATCTGATCAGAGCGTTATGTCCGACCAGCAGGTTGCAGTTTTTAAAATGAATGGTGCCATCAATTTGTCCAAGGATGACCATGTTTTTTTCTGACATGATTTCACCTTTGATCATGACAGTTTCGCCAATGATGGAGATAGGAGCGTCAGTATCCTGGATAATATTGGAATGGGCAGCCAAATGTAAGATTTCTTCAATTGAAGTTTTGCAGGCAGATGTTTCAATACTGGTGATAGTAGCTTCTGAGTGATGTTTTCCGCGCATTCTTTTGAATAATGAGCTAAAAGACCCTGATTTGGCGTGTTCATCGTCATGAAAATCAGGAATAAGAGGATGATGGGAAATGTCCTGTTTTTCCATATCAATATTTCCCTTGATCAGTGCGCCATCCTCGATATTCACGTCGGAAGCGAAAATATTCCCGTATACACGACCGGTTTTAGTGATGACGGCCTGCTCGCTGGCATAGATATCGCCTTTTAGTTCACCGCTTATTGTGACAACTTTAGCGAAAACATTCGCTTCAATATGCCCAGTTGGGCCAATTTCCAGCCTGTTATTCTTGATGGCGATGGATCCCTCAACGCGTCCATTGATCAACATATCTTCTCTTGATGCAATATTTCCTTTTATATGTCCAGATTCATCTATTATTGTGCTGACTGGCTCAAGGTTTGTTTGAGTGGCGGCAGCAAGCATACGATCGCGAACACTGCTGGTACTGATAATATCTGTCTCATCATTTGTGGATATAGATGACATTCGACTTTCCTCCATGTGTGTATAAAAATAAGACATAGTTGTGTCTTATTGGTAAATAATCCGTATATCTTGGTCAGTCACATGCGCTACTCAGGCATGGTTTGAAAAATAATCAGAGCACAACATAGATTAGCATAGGGCAATGTATAACTGCTGGTCAAGGCTGGACAAATCAATATTTATTACAGCTCAAAGTCTGTTTTCAATTCTAAAAATGAAGCTCTTATCTTGCATCGGATGGTAGTGTTGTACGAGTTAACAAAAGTGTAAATTCCGAGGCAGGAAGTGGTTTGCTATATAAATATCCCTGAACGAGATCGCAATTCATTGTCCTTAACATGTGAAGCTGATTTCTGTTTTCCACGCCTTCTGCGACAATAATCAATCCAAGGCTTTTGCCAAGAGAAATAATGGCTTCCACTATCGCGAGGCTTGTGATATTGCCCATCATTTCAGAAATAAATGACTTGTCAATTTTTAATATATTAAATGGAAATTGTTTTAGATAATTCAAGGATGAGTAGCCTGCACCAAAATCATCAAGTGCCAATTGTACACCAAGACTCCTCAATGATTTTAATAATTGGATATTTGCTTCAACATCCTTCATCACGAGACTTTCGGTAATTTCAAACTTGATATGATGTGGTGAAATATTGTTGTTTTTAATGGCGGTGTGAATTGAGTCAAACAAACCGGGAAAATTGATCTGACGAGCGGAGAGATTGACAGATAACTCAAGATGTCGATAACCCATGTCATGCCATATGTTTAATTGTGTACAGGCAGTATTCAGCACCCAGTTTCCCAGGGGTACAATCAGTCCGGTATTTTCGCAAAGAAATAAAAATGCGTCTGGCGTTAACAGGCCGTAATCAGGGTGTTCCCATCTTAATAAAGCCTCCAGTCCAATGATCTGTCCGTCTGTTGGGTTTACGATTGGCTGATAATGGAGGCAGAACTGTTTCTTATCCAGCGCTTCCTCAAGCTGGGATGCAAAGATAGCACGATTTTTTTGTATTTCCAGTAATGCAACCGGTAGTCTGCTGGCAAGGGAAGAGCGGTTATGCAATTCAGTAACCTGGTTGTAATACAGGAGTTCTTCAAGCTGCTCTTCCGTTCCTTTAATTATTTTTGAACGACGAATAATGGAAAATATCAAGAGCCATGCTGCGATCAGTGAAAGTGTCGATATTGATATGGCGATAATGATATATTGCCTGGCCTTGAGCTTGCTGATTAAATGAGTTTCTGCTTCAGCGCGCAGTGAACGATAGCTGTTGTCAGTCGCTGCTTTTTCGAGCTGATATTCCAGACTGTTGAAATCCGATTTGATAATATGCTGCATTTCCATCGCGGCATTGATTTCGTAAAATCCAATCCATGAAAGAATTAACAGGACGAAAATGAAAGGAATACTGATTAAAATAATAGAGCGCCGAGGTGATTCAATGGCCTTGGATAAATATGTCATGTCAGCTCATCCAGAATAAATGCAGTTTTAATTATCAATAGCATCGTCAATAGAGAGTATATCTTTTAATATTTATTTTCAATGACTTGTATTTGGAATGTATTGGCGGGGTTGCATGCGTGACATAATTGGCGGTACACGTTTCAATAGTGGTCAAGGTAAACAAGGAACAGCTGCATAACATTGCAACTGTCCACTGTGTATTATTAATGAGGTACAACCTTCGTTACAGGTTTGTGGATTCGGGATAGGAAACCTTTTCTTTTTTTCACTTTCAACTTATACCACTGATAACCTCTATGATGTCTATTGGGTCTTCTAAGTTCCAGCATATATGCCTCCTCATAACAGCCATGATATGTTTATCAAGGTGAATATAATATCCGAACCGAAAGTATTATGATGAATAAAAGCATTTATTCGGTCCTGATGCAAACCGTGCCAATGCGGCACGGCCGAAATTAACAGCGATATCTCAGGATTTCTTGCAAGCTTCGGTGCCTAGCTTGTTTGTGGATTGAAGTGCCCAGGTTCCTGATAGTGATCCATCCGGTTTGACCGCAAACACTTCGCCGCCAAACACATTTGAATCCTTTGAATCCCAGTACACAACTGACAGTGCGCTGCCCGAATTTGCCGAGATAAGAACACCTGTTCCATATACAGTTGGAAATCCGTTGGCATCAGCCCATTGAAGAGTATAGGTGTCGCCTGTCTTGGTTATGCTGAGCGGATATGAAGTGTTAGAGTTATTTGGATCAGTGCGTGTACATTGATAATTGCCAGCTACGTCTGCAAATGCGTTAATGGATAACAGAGAGCATAGACTGATCAGGAATATCTTCTTATACGTGGCTTTCATAAATAACTCCTTTCATTAAATCATGCAGTCATGATATTTAACGACGTCATTCACGATGATGCTTTGGTACAAGATTCTGTGCCGGATTTGGTTTTATTATGATCCGCATAAGCACCTTTTAATGAGCCATCTGAATTGATTAGTAATACTTCAGTTCCCATTGTGCTTGTGTTTTTGGGATCCCAATAAACATAAGAAAAGACATTTGGCATGTCTTTACTGATAAACCCGGTTCCAAAGTCATATGGCAGCACACTGTCACTATGTATCATCTGCACATTATAGACATCGCCATTCTTTGCTATCTTGATGGTCTCTTTGAAACTAGGCGGGGTCGAGAATGGATCGCTGCCTAAACAATTATAGGTACCGCTAATGTCCGGGGTTGATGTCGGTGCTGGTGTATCGGCGTATGCGAGTATGGTTGATGTGCATAGCATACTGACTATCATTATCTTATTGATCGCATTCATAAGTACTCCTTTCATATATTCATCTGCATATACTTGACAAGCACTAAATATACAAACAATAGATATATCATTATTGTACCCTCAGACTTTGAATTTACAAAGTTAGGGTTTATGCATATGCATTTAACCGTATATTTATTAGGGGATTTTTCGGAAGAAATATATTTGCCGCAACTTCTTGATTAATATGTGACATTCCGATGCGGATATTTTGGCATTATATTATATATATCAAATGGTTGAATAGATTTGGTCTTCTTGAGTGGAAGAGTTATATTATCAATCAGTCGCTTATTGTGACATGGTGGATAAAATTGACATGTTAGAAGCGATGCTCACTGGGTTGCCAAATGTGCGCAAGCGGTTTACTCACTAGACGGAGAGGATATGATTAACAGCAATGCTCAGGAAGCACATGAACTGCAAACGACTGACAAGGTATTAATGATTTCACCAGACACATTTCAATTCAACGAGCAAACTGCTGCAACCAACAGCTTCCAGAAAGATCTGTCGGCAGGCATCGAGATGAAACGAAAGGTAATGAAAGAATTTGCTGGTATGGTGTCTGAGCTGCGCGCCCATCATATTCATGTTATTACTTTAAGCAGCAGGGCTGATGTTGCAACACCGGATGCGGTGTTTCCTAATAACTGGTTTTCTACGCATACAGCTAATGGCGAGCGAACAATTATCATCTATCCCATGCTAGCTGAAAGCCGGCGCCTTGAACGTCAATATGATGTATTGGTACAAGCATTACAAGCAGAGGGTATCCGGATTCAACACAAGTATGACTTGACTCGCTATGAAGCGCAAGAAAGGTTTCTAGAGGGTACAGGCAGCATGGTTCTGGATAGGATAAATCGGATTGTTTATGCCGCTCTGTCGCCGCGAACGGATCAAACCGTGCTTGATGATTTTGCCGAAACAATGAATTATACCAGTGTTGTTTTTCATAGCTGTGACAAGCAGGGTAACCCTGTCTATCATACCAATGTAGTGATGAGTTTGGGCCGCCAGTTTGCTGTAATCGCACTGGATGCCGTGTCGGATCAGGTGGAGCGTGATGCGTTGACAGCAATGTTAAAAATGACTCATAAAAATATTATTAATATTACTCTGGATCAGATGGAAAATATGGCCGGAAATATCCTTGAGGTACGGTCTGTTGAAAATCTTTCAAAAATCATATTATCTGCTACGGCTTACAATGCTTTCACCCCTGCACAGCGGCAATTGCTTTCGACTTATGGTGAGTTGGTGGTGGTGCATATAGAGACAATAGAGAGGCTGGGCGGAGGCAGTGCGCGCTGTATGCTTGCTGAAATTTTCTAGAATAATGGTGCTATATTTTCACGACAATTGCTTTTTATCAGTTAACTCGGGATGCGTCAATAAAAATATATATATCTTGTCAGGCCGGATGCTAATCGGTATCGTTTGTTTTCGCTTATTACGACAATAGAGGCCTGTTCATGCATTGCGACTCATCACTCATACTTTATACACATCCACTTTCCGCAAATGGACGCAAGGTGATGGCTAATGTTTATTTGCATAAAATGGATATTGATATCCGGTTAGTAAATGTCTATCAAGGAGAGGGCCAGCATCCTGATTACCTTAAAATCAATCCGTTAGGACAGATTCCAGCCTTGGTCGACAAGGCGGCGGGTATTACTCTGCGCGAATCCAACTTTATCATGATGTATCTTGCTCAACATGATGGTCGTTCGCACTATTATCCGCCTGAGAGGAGAATGGAAATAATCCAATGGCTGTTTTGGGAGGCGGCACAGTGGCAGCCGGCACTGTGCACTATTCTGCGAGGCGCGGTGGCGCATAAATTACTGCCTGCCTTATTTCCGAAGCCTGTTGAGGAGGTTGACTGGGATGAGCCTGCTGCGAGCCGCATGTTTGCGTTTCTCAGTCATCAGCTGAGTAAGAGCAAATATCTTGCCGGTAAGCAATTAACGATAGCAGATCTCACGGTGGCAGGCATGATGACCTATTTCAGAATTGCGAACTTTCCTTATGACAAGTATCCCGCCATTCGTGATTGGTATTGTGAAATACAAGCACTTGACGCATGGCAACGCTCTGCCAGCGAATGTTGGGAGATAAACTAGCATGATCATGATTGTCATGTCTTTGCCATGGCATGCCTGGTTTCACTAACCATGCCATGGCACGCATCCATATCAGACATGAGCAATATTTTCATTCGCTCTGCGTATATTGACAGCGGTTCTTGCAAGATTGTCACAGGCTTCGCCGAATGTGGTCATCTTTTTGCGTGTATCAGTGCCGAACACGCTGATGCTGCAGATTGAGTATACGCCTTTCCAGAAATCACTATTATGATTGTCCAGAAAATGATTATTCACATCTGCGAGTTGGGTGTGAATATGCTGACTGAAAGCGGCTGCGTTAGCCAATCTGTCTTCATGATTAAGTTCGAGAAATTGATTAGTCTGATTGAATACGGTAATGATAAGACTCAACGTCTTGTTCACCTTGTCAATACGTTGTGTTGTCTTATCCGGTTCATCTGCCAATTCTTCTGATTTTTTTTGCAGTATCAAAAGATTTTCGCGCAATAACTTATAGGCAATCAATTCAGCATTGTAAAATTGCACTTTTCTCAAGTCGCTGTTGTCAGGCTTTTCTGTGCGTTGAATAGTCAAGAGACGTTGACTGATGGATGACATGATTGTGTTAATAGTTTCAAGTTTGAGATGTGGATCATCTTCGGTGTCTGGTAGAGCTTGCTGGATTGGCGGCTCATGGCTATTATTACGCTGCATGCCGGATTCACGCTGTTCTGGTACGCCATGATTTAATATGGGTTCCGGATCTTCTTTACTGACAGCCATAACAGACGGTCTGACTTCATCATGTTGATCTTCCATAAGGCTTTCACTGACTGGTTGTTTGTCCTTGCGTTTGTGTTTTCGTTTGTTTTTATCAGCCATTGTCAGGTCAGGCTGCTCGCGTGCCGGCATTGGTTTGTCCAATTTCCTGTCTGAATCTTGTTTGTCTTCGTTGGGGTGTTTTCTTCTGGCTTGCGATGACGCGGCTAGATTGCTTTCTGTGCTTGTTTCTTCACTGCTCTCGGCCAGGGTATCGCTATCTTTTCCTGGGACAAATTTTTCCTGGTTCATGCTGGCTGCTTTTATAATATGGTACATCTCGGATAACAATGTTGCCACTTCAAACATTTCATGTTTGACTGACTGAATGGTGGGTTCTTCCGGGTTTAAATGTTTTGCCACTCGTTCGCGGTACACCTTGATCCGTAAGCCCAGACTGGATACCCTTCCCTGAAGTGAGTTGAGGATTTCCTGCACCTCGATAGGAAATAATTCCTTTTCAGCTATCTGCATGTTGTTCTGTTTTGATCGCTGAATATCAGCGAATTTATGTATGATGGCGTCTACGCTGTCGGTAATCTGCTTGCATAATTCTTCAAGAATAAAGAATATCCTGCGAAAGTGATGCGGATTCTTTACGTAAATTTCACCAAGCTGCTTTGTGCTTTTCAGTAAATGCGTGCATAGATATTGCAGCGATATTGATTTGTGTATCAATGTACCAAATTCAGCCAGTATTTTTGTTCTTTCAATCAATTCTTCATCATCCGAGATTGAAATAAAAGTCGGCTTTTTTTTGCTTTTGTCCAATTTCGTTGTTATAAAGTTTTGGCTGTGACTGAATAGCTTGCGAATTTTATCTAGTTCGTGCTCAAGTATTTCTAATTCCTGTTTTTCCTGGATGTTGGGCTTTTTGATTGTGCGTAATTGTTTTAATCTGTCCAGATCGGGATAAGTGAACATTTTTACCGGTGATAGGACATTATCACCATTCAGGTTCGTGTCAGGATCAAGCGTATCCAGAAAATATTGCGATAATTTCATCAGCCATGGCCGGAATATTGTCGGCGAAAGCTGTTTTTCGTGATCCGTATCTAAAATTAATTGTTTATCTATCAGGGGCAGTTTTACCTCTGAATGGACATATTCTCTGCGTAATAATCCCTGAGTCAGTTCTTTATGCAGAAAAGTATTGATGAGCTGCCATTTTTCATTTTCGGTCACCATTTTCGCAAGACCTCGAATCAGGCGGTTGTTTTCATCAATGCATGAATCCCGGAGTTCACCCAGCATTTCTTCAAGCGACATTTTTTCCTTGTGTCTTTCGAGATCCTGAATGGCTGTCTGCAGACAGCTGAACACAATATTCAAGTGGCTGAAATGCTGGCTTTTTTCTCCATACAATGAAGCATATTCATTCACGAATTTGGATAGAGCGGTCAAAAGAGCAATATCATAATTATAACCTTCAAAATTCAGGCAATGTGTTTGCAGCATATTTAATAGATAGGAGATGACGCCCGCTGTTATATCATTATGCTTTTTGCGGCTAAAATAATATTCCTTTAATTTCAGAATGGCATCCAGTATGGATTGTTTGTAGGTTGTTAATCCTATATCTGTTCCATGCGGTAATGTTTCACCGATTCTTCTTACATCATCATCCGTGTAGTGCAGAGATTGGACATTGCTCGAATCCTTGTTATCTACAAGTTTGAATATCGGCGGCAAGCTTTGTACTTCATTAAAATCTGGTATAAGAATTCTCGTCAGTATCGTTTTATGAAGTTCATTGATCCTTTCAATTTCTGCCCTGTGTTTTTTTTCTTTGTAATGTTCATATGCCTTGTAAGTGACAACTGCGGCGGTGGCGGTGATTGCGACGCCGGCTGCGGTCAACAGGACAGGAACGGCGACAGGGTTTGAGAAGAGGCCAAGACTGACTGCGGAAGGGCTTGCAAGCTGATTTCTGAATGCCATGTTATCAACCTCCGTATTGATATTTATGTATCCATCTTCTAGATACTCCTCCTAAATGCTTAAGATAAACTTAAGGTGGCAACAGCCGCATGTGACAAGTATTCATACATACGAATAAAATACAATATTAATCCTCAGGTTATAATTGATGGCGCCGCACTGAAAAATCTCTGGATAAATTTCCGATCCGGGAAGGAGAGGGGGCCGAATGTTATAACGTAAAGCAATTCATGCAGGATAAGGTTGGCAATGTGGAAGAAAGTCTGAAGCAATAGTTCGATGCGGAATTTGTCTCTGCTGCAGCGGTCATGATTAATTCTGCTGACCGAAGAACTTGCGTCCCAGAGAAAGTAATTTATTGATGGCCGCCATATCGGGATGCGATGATTCGTTGCCTTTCTCATACATGCCGCCCAATATTAATCGATCGTGCCATGGATATAATTTCAGCCAGTAATCCGGCTCTCCTGGAATATCCGCATAAAATGAATAATTGATTTCTTTCTGCGGATGGAAATAGATTAAATGACCTTTGACTGGATAAAAGTCATCATCCTTGAATAATTCGCGTGAACCCAGGCTGGTGCAATTAATAATGATTTTTTCACGCAAATTGCAAATATCATTTTTTGAGCTGAAATATACTGACTGATGAATGGCGCCTCTTGCTATGACATTCGCATATAAATCAGATATAAATATTTTACCATCCAAACCGGCTTCGCGAACCTGTATGCCATGTTTGATAAATCCATTATCAAAATGCACCCGAACATTTTTTTGTTCCAGGCAAATCTGCTGGAATCTGCCTGATGATATCTCATGGATGGATGGGATGCCTGATTCAAATCGATAATCAGTTATCTCTCTGATGCCTTCGAATTCCGGTTTTTCAGAGCGGAGAATTTTCAGGTATCGCTTGACCGAAACGTCCAGCATCGTATTTAGCAAGGCAATCTGGCTGTCTGATTCATGACCCAGCAGAACAGGTGGGCTGATAATGCCTGCGGCAATATTCGAAGTCAATTCAGGGGAAAATTTATCGGCATATATCCTGACCTGATATCCGTGTTGTAGCAATTCATGAGCTGTGGCAAGACCTATTACCCCGGCACCAATGATGGCAATGGATTGAATGGATGCCAGGACAGGATTGGCGGAAATTTCCTGATCGAGAATGCGCAGGACTTCAGCAGCGCCTCCCCAGCATAAGGTGAGCCCTGAGCCGCCATAACCATAATTATGTATAATGAGTTTGTCAGCAAGGACTTCTGAATCAAGACGTACACCCGATTTTCTGAATGGCCTGATGCCGGTGTTGTATCCCATTATTCGATCACTGGAAAAATCAGGAGTGCGTAGATAGATATTCTCTACAGGTACTCTGGAATGCTGAAACTCGTCAGATGACATTTTGATGCCGCCAGGTTGTATTTTATCTTTCCGGATTCTAATCGAAATTGATGAGGATATGAATGGATATTTATTGTCGAATTTGATGAATTGTTCGCTGTTCGAGTCGAATATATTTGCCCAGTGAAGCGTGATCGTATAAGTGCTCAGCTTTCACTGAACACTTATACGAATTGTGCTTGAATACCAGCCTGTTAGTACGGTTTGACGACTACTCGGGTGCCATAGTTCACAAAATTGTAACGCAGCCATTCCGCATCGGCGACATGCATGCGTACGCAGCCATGGCTGATATTTCCTTCCACGACTTCACCATCGGGAACGCCGTGCAGTGCCTGTCCGTTATTGAAGAACATGCAGTAGGGCATGGGTGCGCCGCCTTTGGGGATGGGGAAGATATGTGATTTGCAATCTGCTTCTCCGAGCGTTTGTACACGGAAGGATCCGACGCGCGTATGGCACGGCCGTCCCAGGTCGGGGCACCAGTCTGAGCCTGCTGTTGCAAGGCCGGCCTTGACCAGATTGCCATCGCTATCATATGCGCCCCATGCGTGTACATGAGGGTCGACAACAACGACTTTTTCTTTTGTGTCGATATGTGGAGCAAGGCGTGACGTATAATCTGCTGGAGGGCTATTCGATGCGTACATTTCTCCGGATGACATATCAGATGACATGGAAGAGCAGGAACAAAGTACGAATGAAGCAGCGCATAACGCTATCAGTGAAAGACTCGATCCTACATTCCGCATATCTGCACTCCTTTCTATTTTTCTACACTTTTATTGTAGCCTGAAAAATCTGTTTTTGGATTTATTCCAGCAATATTAATTCTATTGATTTTATCAATCTTCACATAAAGGAACGAATTTTTAAATATTTGAATCTCGATGTTAAAGTAATTTATTACAATTAAAAGCAGGGCAGAACGTATAAAGTTTAAGCAAATCTGATAAACTATATTAGATTAATCAGATGATATCTTCTTCTGCATGGATAAGAATAGATCAACAAGGTAAACATGGATGTGAAAGTCAAACGCAAGCCGAACTGTTTTCCAGTCAATGCAGCGGCATATCGTCAGCTGGCGCGCAAACGCGTGCCGCTTAAATATTTTGATTACCTCGATGGCGGGGCCTTCAAGGAACTCACCATACTTGAAAACAATCGAGCTTATGATGGTATCCGGCTGCGTAAACGAGTGTTTCGTGATGCAGAAATGAGCGAAA
>Ga0070740_10002297_pt1 | contig 22891 bp, 25 predicted proteins | sample Coa_R2_FD_67286 | JGI IMG/M metagenome (GOLD analysis project Ga0070740, IMG submission 67286) | Surface soil microbial communities from Centralia Pennsylvania, which are recovering from an underground coalmine fire - Coalmine... | ecosystem: Environmental > Terrestrial > Soil > Unclassified ...
GAGCGCCTCACCTGGGCGAAGAGCGTCGGTCTCGTGCTCGGCGTCGCCGGGGTCGCCTTCATCGTCGAAAGCCGCATATCGGCGGGAACCGACCACCTGCTCGGCATCGTGCTCAACGTGATTGAGACGCTCTCCTTCGTCGGCGGTACCATCCTGTTCAAGCGCTACGCGCCCAAGGACGGGCTGTGGATCGGCAACGCGGTGCAGAGTCTCGCCGCCGGCATTGCGCTATTGCCGTTTTCGCTGACGTTTGAGAATCTCGCGGACGTAGTGCCGAGCTGGCGGCTGCTCGCGGCCTTCGTCTATCTCGTGCTCGTCGTATCCGTTCTCGCTTATCTGCTGTGGTTCCGGATTCTCGCCGTGTCGGGGGCGACCGCCGCCAGCAGCTGCTATTTCCTGATGCCGCCGGTCGGCATGTTGTTCGGCTGGCTGCTGCTCGGGGAGCGTGTTGCCTTGTCGGACTTGCTGGGGATCATCCCGGTCGTGCTCGGTATTTATCTCGTGACAAGGCCGACGTCGGTCCACCATTGAAGGGGGGAAGGTCATGACCGCGCCACATATCACTCTCATCGGTGGCCCCACGGCGCTGGTCGAGGTCGGCGGCTTCAGGTTGCTCACCGATCCGACATTCGACGGACCGGGCGACTACGCGCTGCCACACGTGACGCTGACCAAGACATCGAACCCGGCGCTGCCGCTCGATCGAGTCGGCGCCGTCGATGCCGTGCTGCTCAGTCACGATCAGCACGCCGACAATCTCGACAACTCGGGGCGCGAATTCCTCAAACGCGTCCCGCGCGTGCTCACCACCGTCATCGGCGCCGGGCGGCTCGGCGGTCATGCCGAAGGTTTGCATCCGTGGCAGTCGGTCACGCTAAGCAAGCCGAACGGCGCGTCCGTCGCCGTGACCGCGACGCCGGCGCGGCACGGGCCGGCCGGCATCGAGCCGCTCGCCGGCGACGTCGTCGGCTTCGTCGTGGACGATGGCGTCAACAGGATCTACGTCACCGGCGACACCGTCTGGTTCGACGGCGTCGCCGAGGTCGCACGCCGCTTCGAGATCGGCGTCGTGGTGCTGTTCGCCGGCGCGGCGCAGACGCGGGGCCCCTTTCATCTCACCATGGATACCAACGACGCCATCGAGACCGCGCAGGCGTTTCCCCGCGCAGTGATCGTTCCCGTTCATTACGAGGGCTGGCTGCATTTCAAACAGAGCGGCGAGGACCTGCGCAAGGCGTTCGGCGCGCTCGGCTTCGGGCCGCGGCTGAAACTGCTGGAACCCGGTGTGGCGACGGAGATCGTGCCGCCGGACAAGAAGGCCTAGAAGCATGATCGGTTCGGATCGAACCGCACTCCGCTCATTCCCGTTCCCCGCCTTTGGAGCGCTTTCGCGGAGACGAGGGAATGATAGTCGGGCGGAATCTGGTTGATTCGCGAGGGAAGGTACGGGGGTTGCAGGCTCCATGCGCGGAGTTGCTCTCAGGCGCTACGTGGATTTGGAGGTTTCGGTTACGCGTCGTTGAAAAAAACATCGCGTCAATCGATCGGCAGCGGCATCGGATATCACGACAGAAAAACGGCCAATCTTAGTTCATCCGCCGCTTCGTTCTCTGAACCGCGCCGCCTTGCAGCGGTTGCCGCATACCGCCATGCTGCACCAGCGTCGCTTGCGCGCCTTCGTGCGGTCATAGAACCAAAGCACGCAGTCAGGGTGTTCGCACTGTTTGATGCGGGTGGGATCGCCTTCTATCAGGAGCCTCGCCACCGCTTCAGCGACTGGACCCAGAAGCGATGCGGTTGGCTCGCCTTGCGCGATCCGGGTCAGCACCAGGTGCCCTGCCGCGTCGCGTTCCAGATGCGGTGCAGTCCGATAGGCGTGAAGAAAGGTGTTCAACCTGTCGGCGTCTACAGCACTCCCTTTCTTGAACCGGAGGATCAGCCGGTGCGCCAACGCCCTGAGTGCCTTGCCTGATGCCAGCAGGGCGGGGCGGTCGATCGCCTTCCGAGCAAGCGACGGCGGCACGGCATTGTGCCGTTCGAGCCACGCGAGGACATCCTCCCCGCTGTTCCAGTAATCGATCGCTTCGCCGTGGCTGCGAGCCTGGGTGTTGAGCAGGTCCAATGCCAGATGATTGCCGATCATCGGCGCCATCTTGACGGCATTGGCTCGCACTGTCCGCCTCCGTGTCATTACTGCATAACCTTTTATGTGGTTCTTGACAGGTTACACCATACGGGTCCAAAGTCCACGCCGAGTAACCGATTAAATGTGATTCTATGGGTTAGATGTACCCGAACACCTATCAGGCACGAACATGAAGTTCTCCAGCAGCCCGCTCGCTGCAGCGGCCGCGGCCATCGCCGCAGCCGTTGCCCCAGCCACCTATGCCATGGAAATGCCCATAAAGGTTCATCACCGGACGATCAGGGTCGAAAACGTCGACGTGTTCTATCGCGAGGCCGGCTCGCCCGACGCACCCGCCGTCCTTCTTCTGCACGGCTTCGGCACCTCCTCGTACATGTTCCGCGAGCTGATCCCGGCGCTGGCCGGAGAGTACCGCCTTATCGCCCCCGATCTCCCCGGTTTCGGCCAGACTGAGGTGTCCAGTCCAGGATTCGAGTACACGTTCGACAATCTGGCCGAGGTCATCGACGCGTTCACCGAGGCCAAGGGATTGAAGCGTTACGCCATCTACGTGTTCGACTACGGCGCTCCCGTTGGCTGGCGCCTTGCGGTCAAGCACCCGGAGAAGATCACCGCGATCGTGAGCCAAAACGGCAACGCGTACGAGGAAGGTTTGAGTGCGGGTTGGGCTGATATGCGCAAGGCCTGGGCCGAGCCGACTGCCGAGCGCCGTGAAGCGTTGCGCCGCTTCAGCACGCCGGAAATGATCAAGTGGCAATACACCGAAGGCGTCGAAGATACGTCACTGATTGCGCCCGAGACCTATCAGCTGGCATCGGCAGCCATCGATCGTCACGGCGTCGAAGCTCAGTTGGATCTGATCTGCGACTATGGCAGCAACATCAAGCAGTACGCGCAGATCCATGAGTACTTCCGCCGCTACCGGCCGCCCACACTGGCGATCTGGGGCAGCCGCGATCCGTTCTTTACCCCGGCCGGCGCTCGAGCGTTCCAGCGCGACAACCCGAGCGCGGAGGTGCGTTTCCTCGACACCGGGCACTTCGCCCTCGAAACGCATGGTCGGCAGATCGCGGCAGCAATGCAGGAATTTCTGAGACGCAACCTCGCGCGCTGACAGAGAGGAGAACGCCATGTCCTGCATGTCCAAATGGTGGTGCGCTGGCGCGCTGGCGCTGGCTACCGCTGGCTTCGTGCCGGTGGCCAGCGCCGAAGTGCCGCAGCTGAAGACGCAAGTGCCAGGCTACTACCGCCACATGGTGGGCGGCTTCGAGCTGACCGCGCTGTACGACGGCCAGATCGAGCTCGACGCCAAGCTTCTGAAGAACACGCCGCCGCAGGACGTGCAGAACCTGCTCGCCTATGCCTTCCGCAAGAGCCCGATGGCCACGGCCGTCAACGCCTATCTCGTCAACACCGGACGGCAGCTGGTGCTGATCGACACGGGTGCCGGCACGGCCTTCGGTCCCGGTCTGGGTCAGGTGCTCGCCAACCTGAAGGCGGCCGGCTATCAGCCCGACCAAGTGGACGCGGTGCTGCTGACGCACCTACACGGCGATCACGTGGCGGGACTCCTCGATGCCGAGGGCCGCCCCGCCTTTCCGAAGGCGACGGTCCATTATGCGAAGAAGGACGCCGATTTCTGGTTGAACCCGGAGATCGCGGCCAAAGCGCCGGAGGAGGCCCGCGGCTTGTTCAAGATCGCCCAGGACAGCCTCGCCCCCTATATCGCCGCCGGCCGGATCAAGACCTTCGAAGGGGCTGACGTAGAGGTGCTGCCCGGCATCCGCGCGGTCGCCACCCCCGGTCACACGCCGGGGCACACGAGCTTCCTGCTGGAATCGGCCGGGGCGCGGTTGCTCGTTTGGGGAGACATCGTGCACAACGCGTACGTGCAGTTCAGCCGGCCACAGACCACGATCGAGTTCGACACCGACCAGAAGCAAGCGGCCGCCACGCGTAAGCGGATGCTGGAAATGACCGCGAAGGACCGGCTGCTCGTGACCGGCATGCACCTGCCCTTCCCGGGGATCGGCCACGTGCGGTCCGAAGGACGCGGATCCTACAGCTGGGTGCCCATCGACTTTGCGCCCGTGCGCAAAGACTGAGAGCCCCAGCCCACACCCGGGCGCCTGAGTCGCCCGGGTGACATGGGACGATCAGCTGCGCCAGCCGTGATGACGGTCGCTGCGCCAGCACCGTCGCGCTTGTGCCACTTCTTGCTGTGGCCCGGGCACACCACGGCGGGCGCCGGTTAGACCACAGCCGGCCGCGCGTTGGAAATGGTGGTGGACACCCCGGGCCTGTGCACCCCGATCGAGCAGTAGAGGTCTCCTGCCATGGCCGGTGCGCCACCCAGGGCGCCCAGCGCGCGCGCCGCCCGCAAGCCAAGTACGTCGGTTCATATCGACTCCTTTTGGCCCTGACGATGCGGTTGGGTTTTTGGGCGCGCGACCGGCCTGCCGGGCATTAGTCGGATCACGCGACGCCTGACTCCAGCAGTTTGGGATGGTTCAACTGCCTCACGAAAAAGCCTCCGCCGCCTTCCGGAAGCTTCCACACCGCTCCGCTACGTCGATATAGCGCGGATTCTAAAGTTCGATCGACATGGCAACATCATCATTCCTTTCAAATCCGATCGAGCTTGCGCTTCGACGCTCGCCGATCCTGCTGCTGTGGCCGACAGGCGCGCGGCCGCCATTCAGCAGGTGCGCCGGCTTGCGCCCACTTCTGAGCTACGCCTTGCGCAGTCGGCGCCGCATGGGCGCTTGGCGCTCGTGCCGTGTCCAGGAAGAAATCGATTGCCGCATCCATGACGGGCGTACGGCGGTCGCGGACGTAGAGCCCATACTGGACCGCGAGCGGGCTCGGGACACCATCGGAAGGAGTCAGTACCCGCAGCTTATCCGTGCGGATGGAGTCGTGTGGCAGTACTCCAATGCCCAGACCATTTTCCACCGCGGCCTGCAGAGCCGTGATGCTCTGGCTTGCGAATGTCACCCGGTGCTCGCGGCCGAGGCCTGCCAGTGCATCAATCATTCTCCGACGCCACATGCATTCGGCATCGAAAGTCACGAGGTCGAGTGGACGCTCCTCGTCCAACTGATAGTCTGGCGCGCACACCCACTGGAGCTCGACGTTCCAGGTTATCAACGCATCGACTGTCACAACGGATGTCGGCGCGAGCATGATGTCCAGCTCGTCTTCTTGCCACAGCCGACCGAGTGGGACGCTGTGATCGACGGCGAGATCAAGGCGGATATCAGGATGTGCACGACGAAGCCGCCCGAGAGCGACCGGGAGCGCGGAAGCGGCAATCTCCTCGGCCAAGCCAATGCGGACGCTGCCGCTGAGATCTGTTTGTCGTAAACGGACGAGAGCCTCATCGACGAGAGCCAGGATGCGGGTCGCGTAATTCAAAAGGAGCTCGCCTTCCGCGGTGGGCACGACGCCACGACCTGTGCGTCGAAACAGCGGCCTTTTGAGCAGGCTCTCGAGCCGACGCACCCGCATGCTGAGAGCGGACTGCGTACCACCGGTTTGCTCGGCCACTCGACTCAAGCTTCCTTGACGACAGACGGCAACGAAAGTGCGCAAAAGATCCAGGTCGAGCTGTTCGGGTATCATTCTCAATGAACTCTGATTTCGCCGATATGAGTCTACCATGATGCCTGACTGCGCTCTATCGATCCGCCACTCTTCAGAGTGCAATCGGAGGGCTGATGCTGTGAAAGCAATCCGCGTTCATCGTCACGGCGGACCAGAGGTTCTGAGCTACGAGGACATCGATATCGGTGAGCCCGGACCCGGCGAGGTTCGCGTTCGCAACAAGGCGGTCGGGCTCAACTACGCCGACGTCTACTTCCGCACCGGCGAGTACGCGCCCCCTTCCCTGCCGTTCACTCCGGGACTCGAGGGAGCTGGTGAAGTCGTCGCGGTCGGTGAGGGCGTCGATGACTTCAAGCATGGGGACCGCGTGGCCTACTACTCCGCAACACCAGGCGCTTACGCCGATGAACACATCGTTCCTGCGCGCTTTGTCGTGTCGCTACCCAAGACTGTCGACTTCGAAACCGCAGCAGCGATGATGCTGAAGGGCTTGACTGCAGAGTATCTCCTGCATCGCACGTTCCTTGTCGGACCGGGCCATATCATTCTTGTGCACGCGGCTGCCGGTGGAGTTGGTCTCATTCTCACACAATGGGCGAACCGCCTCGGTGCAACAGTGATTGGTACTGTCGGCTCACCAGAGAAGACCGAGATCGCTCGTCAGTATGGCTGCCACCACGTAATCGACTATCGCAAAGAGGACTTCGTTGCGCGGGTAAAGGCGATCACGGGTGGTGAGGGTTGCCATGTCGTCTATGATGGTGTCGGTAAGGCGACCTTTCCAGCCTCGCTCGACTGTCTGAGACGTTTCGGCTGCTTAGTGAGCTACGGCTCGCCGTCGGGACCGATCGAACCGTTCGACATCATGCTCCTCGCGAGGAAGGGCTCGCTCTACGCTACTTGGCCGCTACTCCCAGATCACCTCGCCCGCCGCGAGGATATGCTCGCCATGTGTGAGAACCTCTTCCGCGTCGTCGCGAGCGGCGCGGTACGGATTCCGATCCACGCGCGCATGCCGCTCTCCGAGGCAGCTGAGGCGCAGCGCCGACTCGAGGCGCGTCTGACGACGGGCTCGACAATCCTCTTACCTTAGCTTGGATTCGGTAATGAGGTGGCTTCGAGGTTTCATGGGCGTGAACTTCAGCGCAACCAGGGTGGAATTATCGGCAGCTCGAATCCAAACACAGCTCCGGTCACCTCGAGAGCACCCCAAAATGCCGACGGCGTCGCGATCGTCCAGCTTTTGGTTGAGCCCACCAGCACCTCAATGCCGGGGTCTTTCGACGGCCTTGAGGCCAGCGTCCTGCACCGCGCCTTCGAGCTTGCGCGCCGTCGGCGGAGCAAGGCTGAGCAAGCCCGCAAGCGCCAAGGCGAAGCCAACCCAAACCGGTGCGGTCAGGCCATAGCCGGCGTCCATGGCGTGGCCGCCGAACCAGGCGCCGAGAGCGATGCCGGCCGTAATGATCGACGCGTGTAAAGAGTTCACCAGGCGGCGCGGACCGCCCACGCGCATTACCCGCGTGACCATGGCAGGATTCATCGCCGGACCGACAAGGCCGATCACCAGAAAAGCTGAGACACTGACAATCGGAGCGGCGGCATACAGACCGAATACAGCCAATGCGATTGCGAGCAGCACAAGACCGCCAGCCAGAATCGGAATGTTGAAGCGGTCGGCAAACCGGCCAACCACGAGATTGCCCACAACACCAGCCGCGCCGTAGGCGGCAAGGATGGGCGCAATTGCCGCGGTCGGCAGGCCGGCGACTTCGGTGAGGATTGGAGCGAAATAAGAAAAGACTACGAATGTTGCGGCGACGATGAGTCCGCTCGTCGCAAAAGCTAGCCAGAGTTGTCCGTTCAGGAGTGCGTCGAGTTCGTGAGTGAGGCAAACAGCTTCGCCGCGTTCTGAGGAACGCACGCCGAGACTGACCACGACGGTCGATCCCATTGCGAGCGCGGCAGCGCTCCCGAAGCTCACACGCCATCCGAACGCTTGATCGAGCAGGGCGGTAGCGGGCACGCCTACGACGTGTGACAGCATGAGGCCGGCAAGCACGCAGGAGGCACCGCGGCTTTGCAAATTCTGCCCGACGAGCTTGGCACTTATAGTTACGCAAAGACTGAAGCACGCAGCAGCAGACGCGCCTTGGATAGCGCGAGCGATGGCCAAGATGGCATAGCTTGGCGCGAGCGTAGCAAGAATGCTGGCGAGATCGAATAGCCCGAGCAGCCATAACAGGGCGGATTTGTTCGGCACACGTAGATGAAGAAGCAAGGCGGTCACAAGCGGCCCGCCGACCGCCATCCCTGACGCAAAGACCGAGATCAGGTAGCCGATTTCGGCAACGGATACGGCGAAGGCCGCCGCAAGCGAAGGCATAACGCCGGCGACCATGAACTCGGACGTTGTGATCGCAAAGACCGTAGCGCCCAGCAGATAGACAGACGGCGGAATCCTCGGCGCGAGGAGCTTGTTGTCGGCGGTCACGCTGAAGCTCCCCCGTCAATGACGATATCCTGGCCAACGATGTAGTCCGCATCCGCCGATGCGAGCCAGAGCGCCGCGGACGCGATCTCCGTGGTGGTGGCAACTCGCTTGGAGGGATTGGTAGCCGCCACGCGGGCATCGCGCGCCGCCCGGTCTTCGCCAGGCCGAATGGACAGCGGTGTATCCACCGGTCCCGGGCACAGGCAATTGATGCGAATGCCATGCGAGATGGCTTCCAGCGCCGCGGTCCGCGTCAAGCTGCTGACAGCCGCCTTGGAGGCGGCATAGGCTCCCATCGTCGGACGCACCAGGCGAGCGCCGATGTTCGAGCCGATATTGATGATGACGCCACCACCCGTCGCCTTCATGGCGCGGGTCTCGTGCTTCATTGACAGCCAAAGCCCGGTCACGTTGACAGCGAAAAGTCGGGTGAAGGCGTCCGCCTCCATCTCATCAACTGAGCCGCTGATCAGTGTCCCCGCCGCGTTCACAGCAACATGCAAGGGCTTCGCCTGGTCGACGAGATCGCGAATTGAGTCTTCTGCGGTAACATCAGCAGAAACCGCCAGAGCGTCGCCGCCTCCTTCACGGATCACCCCTGCCGTCGCTTCGAGTGCCTGAAGCCGGCGGCCCGCCAGGACCACACGCGCGCCGGCTTGGGCGAAAGCAATTGCAATTGCCCGGCCGATCCCACTGCCCGCGCCCGTAATCAAAGCGGTTTTGTCAGAGAATTGCGGGTTTGACATGGATGCACCTATTTCTGTGTCATCTGACACAGAAATAGTAGGTCCTTGCGCATTCGCTGTCCAGCGATTTATATATCGTTCGACACAGAATGAGGTTTCAAGTGGCTGAACGAGGTCGTCCGCGGAGCTTTGACCGCACACAGGCACTGGACAAGGCGCTCAAGGCGTTCTGGCGAGGAGGGTTCGAAGCGACTTCAATGAACGATCTCGTGGCAGCAATGGGCATCAACTCGCCCAGCATTTACGCGGCGTTTGGATCTAAGGACGCGCTGTTTGTCGAGGCAGTGGCACATTACAACAGCGCTTACGCCGACCGATTGCTTCAGGCATTGAAGGACGCGCCCGACGTCGCAAGTGGTCTTCAAGCCATGCTGGAAGCTGCCGTCCAGCTGTTCACGCGTCCGGATACTCCTGGCGGTTGCTTCATCGTCAGTTCTGTTGCCAGCAATTCTCCGCACCGACCGGCAGCAGAGCGGTTGCTCAAGCGGCTTCGGCGAGAGCGATCGCAACAGATCGCCGAACGACTGCGCGCGGACGTTGCCAAAGGCAGACTACGGGACGACACCCCCGTCCAGGAACTCGCGGATCTTTACGCCGCGATCTTGCAAGGCCTGGCACAGGCCGCGCGCGACGGTGTCAGCAAACGGCGCCTCAGAGGAATTTCCAGGCATTTGCAGAGCGTCCTTTCTCCCTGGATCGTCGAGGAAAGCGCCGGGGCGATGTCCCGCGACCTGTTGAACGCCTGAGCTGAGGTCGTGGCTTCTTTGACCCGCATGTGATCGTGTGGGTTGCGCGGGAAGCCTGAAGAAGTCGCTCAGATGATGGCCTGATCGTCGACATCGAACAAGGGAAACATCATAAGGAAGCTGAGCTTCGGGAAGCGGAGTACGCGAGCAAGCGCGAGCAGACGCGGCGGGAAGTGCTCCTGGCTGAGATGGGCCAGATCGTGCCGGGGCGCTCACTGCGGTCGCTGATCGAGCTGTTCTGTCCGGCGGCCGGGCATGGCCGGAACCCCTATCCCGTTGGCGACGATGACACCGTATATGGCTCATCGGCGAAAACCGTATCGTGATAACGCTTGATGCCAACCTCGCGCGCCAAGGCGCTGAGGAAATCCGAACCGGTGCGCAAGGAGTCGAGCACGGTTCGAAAATCGAATTGGGGTGTCCAGCGGAGCTCCGCCCGCGCGAGACATAGACGCGGTCAATGCGGGGGAAAAAGCGTCCATTCGCGGGTCGCGTAAAGCCGCCGCGGAATCGGGAAAGAGGTGATGAATCACGGCTGGCGCATCTCTGTGGATCAATGCGAAATCGGACTGCGTGAAGGGCGACGTTGCCGCACATGCAAGGCAAAGCCGCTGGTTCCCGAATCTTCGAGGCCGGGGCGGAGCTGCATGGTAGGGATCATGTAGTCGCCGCCATTCTGCTTCCGGTAGGGAATGGGCGGCGTGGTCGCCAGCGTCCGCATCCTTTCCCGCAAGCGTCCGGCGATCGCCGCGAAGCCCGCCTCATCGAGGCGGTCCACTCTGTAGACCACGAATGGCGGCAGGACGTCGTAGCCAGGATAATGGAGAATCCCGTGATTGATCGGGAACAACAGATCATCGATCGGTCCATCCACCCAGCGCGGCGCGTAGTGTTCCTCCCAGCCGCCGGCCGTCACGATCAGCATCGCGCGCTTGCCGGCGAGCGCACCTTCGCCATAGCGGTCGCCCCAGCGTCGCTCACTGTGCTCGCCGACGCCATAGGCAAAACCCGTAGGCGAACACCCGGTCGACCCAGCCTTTCAGGATCGCCGGCATGGCGAACCACCAGAGCGGAAACTGGAGGATCAGTGCGTCGGCCCAAAGCAGCTTGTCGATCTCGGCCTTGACGTCGTCGGTCAGCTCGTCGGCATGGACGGCATCGCGGGACGCGGCCGTCACCATCAGCCGCGCGTCGGCCGCGAGCGGCGGAAAGTCGACGCGGTCGACCTCCGATTTCCAGTTCATGGCGTAAAGGTCGGACACACGAACCTCGTGACCCTGAGTTTGGAGCTCCCGGTCAGCGACGTCGCGCAGCGCCGCGCTCAGCGAGCGCGGCTCAGGATGGGCAAACACAAGCAGGACTTTCATCGTCAGCATCCCGTTGGGTTGAACCTTTTGCCCAACAAACGGCGAACGGGACGCTTATCGCGAAGAGGCACGCCGCACCCACGGCGCGTCGGGTTTCAGTGCGCCCACTTTCTATATGTCCTATTGCCGCGATCTGGACGGCAACAAGAGTTGCGCCTATTCCGGGGGCTGACGGCGCTTCTTTTTCTGCGCGGCCTCCATCAGCTTGCCGATGATTTTTGCGTCTTTCGGCGTGGCAGGATTGTAGACCAGCATGCCCAGATCAGGCCGTCCGTCCACTGCGAAGGTGGAAAATTCCAGCGCCACGGTTCCGCCATCAGGAGTGCGCAGATGCTTGGTGCCCTCGCCATGGGTCTGCACGTCGTTGCTTTGCCAGAGCTTTGCGAACACCGGGCTTTGCGCGGAAAGCTCGGCGACGAGGGCCTTGATCCTTTCCGAAGCGCCGGCGCGTGCGACATCGGCACGGAACACCGCAACCACATAACGCGCGATCTGCTCCCAATGCATCTGCGCATCGATGGTGCGCCCGGTCGTGAACATAAGCCGCAAGATGTTGCGCTTCTCCGGCGGCAGGCGCGCATAATCCGTGAACAGCGCCGCCGCCGCTGCGTTCCACGCCAGAACGTCCCATGTCGCATTCTTCACGATGGCCGGGCTGAGCGGCAAGGCGTCGAGCACGCGCTGCAGCCGCGGCGAGATGCTTTCGATTTCGCGAAAGCGCACATCCGGCGGATGGCCGAGGCCGATGAGAAACAGATGCTCGCGCTCCACATCGGTGAGCATCAGCGCGCGGGAAATGCGATCGAGCACATCGGCGGATGGCGCGCCGCCCCGGCCCTGCTCCAGCCAGGTGTACCAGGTGGCGCTGACATTGGCGCGCTGCGCCACCTCCTCCCGCCGCAATCCCGGCGTGCGGCGGCGCTTCAACGAAAAGCCGAGCGCCGCGGGATCGAGCTTGGTGCGGCGATCCCTGAGATATTCCCCCAGCGGAGTGATCCGGGTTCCGGCGCCGCTCATCCTGTTACCCATTATACTAGTATAAGATCACATATTTACCCGAATGATAGCACAGCATAGTCAGAGCCGGAAACGGAACCGGAGAGTTCTCATGCGCATATTCATCACCGGCGCGGCCGGCTTCATCGGCACCGCCACCACCAGGGAACTGATTGCCAACGGCCATGAGGTGATCGGGCTTGCCCGTTCGGATGCAAATGAAGCCGCTCTGAACTGGCTTGGCGCCGGAATTCATCGCGGCTCGTTGGAAGATCTCGACAGCCTGAGGAGCGGCGCGGAAAAGGCGGACGGCGTGATCCATCTTGCCTTCATCCATGACTTCAATAAGTTCGCGGAGAATGGCCAGATCGACAAGCGCGCCATCGAAGCGATGGGCGATGCGCTGGCGGGCACAAACAAGCCCTTCGTCATCACCTCGGGGACAGGCCTCATTGCGCCGGGGGTGACGGTCACCGAAGACATGCGGCAGTCGGACGCCCCGACCATGCCGCGCGTGTCCGAACAGGCCGGGCTGGCTTATGCAAAGCGCGGCGTGCGGGCGGTGGCGATACGCCTGCCGCAGGTGCATGGCGAAAAAGGGAAGGCGGGGCTGATCGGCTATATCGTCGAAAGCGCCCGCAAGAACGGCGTGGCCGCCTATATCGGCGAAGGCAGGCAACGTTGGGCCGCAGCCCACAGGCTGGATGTGGCCCGGCTTTACCGCCTCGCGCTTGAGAAAGGCGCAACCGGCGCGATCTATCACGCCGTCGGCGAAGAAGGTGTGCCGATGCACCAGATCCTCGGTGTGGTCGGTCGCGCCCTCCATTTGCCGGTGAAGTCGATCGAGCCGCAAGAGGCTCCCGCCTATTATGGCCCGCTGGCGATGTTTGCCGGTCTGGACATGCCTGCATCGAGCGCCTGGACGCAAAACGTACTGGGCTGGAAGCCAAAGGAAATCGGCCTCATCGAGGACATTAGCCAGCCGGGCTATTTTGAATGAGACGGCTCACGATGCGGCGCCGCGCAAGCCGGCCGGCTCATCACCGTTCTGCCGGCCTGCGCGGCGCCTTCTGTCGAGCCCAATAGGCTGATCGCGCCGGAGCGCTCAAGCATCGCAAGGGCTGGACTGTTGATCGAGTCCTCGCTGATCAGATCGCCGGCTGCCGGGAATAAGAAAGGGCGGATCTGCGACGGACGCTGAACGCTGATAATCGGATTGATTGCCATGCGCCTTCCGCGTTTGCCGCCTGGCGGTATCGAGGCGGCTGCCGGGCAGCGAGCTTCTGCGCGGGACTATTTGACCCCGTGCCGCGACACCTTCCGCCCTCAAACTGCGCATCAGCGCCTCGCCGAGGTGTCCAGCACTGCCGGTGACAAGGATGGTCACCGCTCAGCCCCCCACACCATGCTTTGACGTCGCCCAAGAGTCCACAGGGCACGTCACCTCTCACTGGCAGCCAGTCGGATGCCAAGACCCGTAAAGGCTGCGGCGAAGCTGTACCGAAGCAACCGTTGCGCACGCGCGGATTCATAACAAGCCGGCGAAACGCGTGAGCCAAGAACCCAGACGCGACAAATACGGCCAAGATCATGGCCATGAACACAGCACTCAATGTGAGCAACTGGATCAGCGGTTTCGTCATCCCAGGCCGCACAAATTGCGGGAGAAATGCCAGGAAAAATGGTCAGCTTCCGGTTGAAGATGGCCATGCCATTGCTTTGTCGAATTTCGATCGGCTTCGTCGGCTCAAGCCGATGGCGCCGGCGAAGCTGGGGACGTCGCCAGCGCACCTGTCACCCTACAACGGCTCATGCCCCTGTATCCGTTCGTGCGGTTGTCTCGGCGGCCGCATGTCCACGCGCGAGTTGATGCGTCACCTCGGCGACACGACGGCCAAGGTAACGCGCGGTCGCAAGATCGGACGGCGGAGGGGCAACTGCCGGACCTTCGTCGACATTCGACTGGGCGCCGACACCGAGCCAGAACCCGAGACGGTTCAACTCGGCCTCTGACCCTTGTGAGGAGTTGTGGCCGGGCGGAAGGGAGAGATTGACCCAATGCATGCCGTGCTGGGCGGCAAACAGCGCGAGCGCGACAAGCGTGGCAAGCTTGTCGCCGGAACGGCAACCCGAATTGGTAAAGCCCGCGGCAACCTTGTCCTTCCACAGATAGCCTTTCGCCATTACCGCCTTCGAGGTCGCATCCTGGAACGCCTTGAAGCGCGCCGACACGTTGCCCATGAAGGTCGGCGCACCGAACACGATGGCCGCGGCGGCGGCGAGATCATCCCAGCGGCGCTGCGCGGTCTCGACATCGAGTAAGAGCGTTTGAGTGCGCGACACCTCCTCCGCGCCCTCCCGCACGGCTTCGGCAAGACGTGCAGTATGTCCGTAATCGCTGTGGTAGACGATCGCGACCGTGAGCATTCGCGGCATGACGGCTCCTATCTTGCAGTTGCTGTCCTGATCGACTTTGAGATGAGAGGCAGTTTCCCGGTGGCAACGCGCGTTACATCGCGGCGAGACGATGCAGGTGCCTCGTCTTCTCGGGATTGCGCACGACGTAGATCGCCGCGATTCGTCCTCCTTCGAGGGCTAGAGCGGTCGCCTGGAGGACGTTGTCGCGCTCGATCGTTACGAAGCCGGGCAGGCCGTTGACCGTACCGTAGCGGACGAGACGCGACATGGCTTCGGCAAAGGTCGAAGCAAGCTGTGCAAACAGCGCAAGCACATTGTCCCGTCCGACGACGGGCATGAGCGGCGCCGTCGTCTTGCCCCCGCCATCCACGTAGACGGCAACATCTGCGGCGAGCAGGGCGCTCAGCCTGTCAAGATCGCCGCTGCGGGAGGCCGTAAAGAACGCCGCGGCGATCTCGAGCCCGCGTTCCTTCGGCAAAGGAAAGCGGGGGCGCTTCGCCCGCACATGCCGGCGTGCCCGCAAGGCCAGTTGCCGGCAGGCCGCCGTCGTCCTTCCGATGATGCGCGCGATCTCCTCGAAGGTGAGGCCGAAGGCGTCATGGAGGATGAAGGCCGCGCGTTCGAGCGGCGAAAGTCGTTCGAGCGCGAGCATGAGCGGCAGTGTGATGTCACCGACCGACTCGCCCTCCGGCTCGAGGACGGGCTCCGGAAGCCAGAAACCGACATAGGTCTCGCGCTTCGTACGTGCGGATTTGAGGTGATCGAGGCACAGGTGCGTTACGATCTGCCGCAGAAACTCGCGGGGCTTACGCACCTGTCCGCGGGCAGCCTTTAGCCAGCGGACGAAGGCTTCTTGTACCACGTCCTCCGCATCGGCCACCGAGCCGAGCATGCGGTAGGCGATCCGCAGGAGTTGGGGCCGCAGCGGTTCGAAGGCGGCCGCCTGTTCAGCGCCTTCGGAACTGCCCTTTTCGATCCCGGCCATGGTTGTTCGCCCTTCCTTCCTGGTCAGCCATAAGACGAGCCACGAGGGAAAAGTGTGACAGGCACCGTTGCATCATTGCGCCGGCGGCGGTTCCGAGTGGGCTCAGTGCCGGAGAACAACCTTTCCGAAGTGTGCAACGCTTGCGAGGTACTGCAACGCGGCTGCAACCTCGGTCCAGGCAAAGCAGCGATCGATGATGGGTCGCAGTTCGGCCGCGGCAATGGCCCGGTTCATCGCCTCGAAGGAGGCGCGCGAGCCTACCGGAATTCCTCGCACCGTAGCCTGGCGGCGAAAGATGTCGAGGGGATTGATACTGCCCTCCGTGCCGCCGAGATAGCCCATGATGTCGGCCCCACTAACCATCCAGTGCCCCCGAAAGGCATATAAACACGGGCGCCGGCTGGTGCAGGCCACGGCGAGGCCTGACTAAAGCGGTACACCGCAAGGAACGGGTCAGCACGTCCTTAGGTCCGCTGTCACGCTTCCCCCTTGTAGCTCGTCATGACTCTCGAGACCGACCTCCACTGATGCCGGAGGTCTGGCCGAACTTCGTTTGAGGACATCGTTGGAGGACGTCATGACCAGAACCAAGCCGATTGCGACCATCGATCCCGAAGCCAAGGGGGTAACCCTCATCAACATCTACGAGGTCGCTACTGACAATCAGACCAAACTCGTTAAGCTGCTCGCCGAGGGAACGGAGAAGGTCATGCGCACGATGCGGGGCTTCGTCTCGGTGAGCATCCACCAGAGCCTCGACGGCACACGCGTGGCCAACTACGCCCAATGGGAATCGAAGGAGGACTTCGACCGCATGCTCAAGAGCCCGGAGGCACAGGCGCAGATGAAACAATTTGCAGCACTCGCCAAGAGCGTCTCGCCCGTGCTCTACCGCGTGAGCTCGGTACACCGAGGGTGATCCCGTGGGGGGCCAATAGCAGGGCCCCTCATGATGAACCGGCGGCTCGCAAGAGTCATTTGCCCGGCGTAGTGAATCTCGACCTTCTCCGTCATCGCGCCGCATGTGAAAGGCGAGCGCGCCCTTTCCGATCAACGGATCGATACCCTTGGCAAGCAAATAGCGCTCATAGGCGTCGGCCTTCTCGCGCGTGCTGCGACACCGCCAAATCCGGACGAATCTGGCGGACGTGCCCAGTGACGTCATTAAGTCTCCCAGCTAAGGTTTATCGCGTCCCGATGAGGGGCGTAACAACGGCGGATCGGTCGTGATTGTCGGCAGATTGAATCGAGCTGTCAGGCCAGCGTTGCGGGTGGTCCGACGAGGGAATCGTCGCTCAAAGCACAATCGTTTCCAAGCTCGTACCGCATTTAGTGTTCAATCGCCGAATGGATCGAATCGCTTAAGCGAAGCAGTTCCGAACCAACGTGCCTCCCACGATCAGATAGACCTTGCCTGCCCGCACTTTGCGCAATCGTACCATCCGGGCCCAAGTGCGGATCGGTTGGAGAAAAATGCCCTGCAGAGAACGGCAAGGGCGCAAATTCTCGCCGGCGCGCGCCTCGCAAGGTGCGGATGTCGTGCCGCAAGCCCGCCCGTTTCCTGCACAGAAGCGGCGACCACGCGGGCGCCGGAGAGAATCCCGAAACGGAGTGCTGGCGGAGAGGGAGGGATTCGAACCCCCGATACGGTTGCCCGTATGCCGCATTTCGAGTGCGGTGCATTCAACCACTCTGCCACCTCTCCGGCGGAGAAAACGCCCTCGCCAAGGCTGCTCGGCGCGCCGCTATCTAGCCGGGCTGCCCAGCCCAGACAAGCGCCGCTCACATCGAGGCTCAAGGCAAGCCGGGGAAATTAATCCGGACTCCCGTTGCCCCGAATCGCGTCAGCGCCATGCCGGTATAATTATTCAATCGCCATAATAAGATCGAAAACGGGATAACGAAGGCTGCAACCGGCCGCCCCCTGAGCCCGGATGGACCGCACCATGCTTCAGCGCCAGAAATTCGCAGGGCTCCGTCGCGAGTTGCGTGCCGTCCTGATCACCCTCTGCCTCGTTGCCGCGATCACGGCGGTCCTTTACCTGCTCATTCTGACCACCGGACTCGAACACGGTTCCGCCGCCTACCTCATCCCCGTCCTGATTGCCGCGATGCGCTGGGGCATTGTCTCGGCCGTCGTCGCGGCCGTGTGCGGGGTGCTGGCTTCGGCCTTTTTCTTTTATCCGCCCCTTTACAGTTTCAGGATCAAGGATCCGCATGAAGTCCTCAACCTTGTCCTGTTCGTCGTGGTGGCCATCGTCGTCAGCCAATTGGCCTCGCGGCTGCGACGGCAGCTCGAACTCGCACGCCGGCGGGAAATCGACCTGCGCGACCTTTACGACTTTTCGCGCCGGTTGGCTGGCGCGTTCGATGTTTCCGACATTCACGCGGCCATCGAGGAGCACCTCGCGGCCGTCCTGCAATGCGGCGTTGTCCTGTTTGCCGGCGGTCGCGGCGCCGGACAGCGCAAGGATCTCCCCGTCCCTCGGGCTGTGCTCGATGAAGTGGAAAAATGCGCCGCCGGCCGCGCCGGCGCAGGCGCGGTAATCACCGCCGGCGAAAACGAAACATGGCTGGTGCGCGCCGTGTCACCGAAAAACTCAGAGTTCGGCGTCGTGGCCATCAATCTTGGACCGGCACCGCCGGACAGCATCGAGGAGTTCAAGGTCCGTACCGACGCCGTGCTGACCGACGCGGCCGCCACGCTCGAGCGGCTCGATGTTGCGAATGCCATCGGCGAGGCGCGCATGCGCGCACAGGCAGAGCAATTGCGCGAGGCACTGATTGAATCGGTCAGCCACGAACTGCGTACGCCGCTTGCCTCCATCCTTGGTGCCGCCACGGTTCTCAGCGAGGCGCCGGCCTTGCAAAATGAAGCAAAGCTCAAAGCATTGGCGCAGGACGTTCGCGATGAGGCCGAACGACTCAACAACGACATACAGAATCTCCTTGATGCGACGCGCATCAGCAGCGAAGGGGTGAAACCGCGCGTCGAATGGACCGAGCCGGCCGACATCATTCACTCCGCGCTCGATCGGTGCCGCGTCCGGCTAGCCGACCGCAGAATCCGCCTCGACATTCCGCCAAACCTGCCGCTCATTCATGTCGATCCCGTCCTGGTGAGGCAGGCGCTCGTGCAGATTCTCGACAATGCGGTGAAATATTCCCATACTGGCTCCTGCGTCGCGATTTCGGCGCGCGCGGGCAACGGCCATCTGACCATGAACGTGAGCGACGAAGGCGCGGGCCTCACCGATAATGAGCAGGCGCGGATGTGGGATCGATTTGAGCGCGGCGAACGTCACGCAGCGCTCACCGGCGGTTCGGGGCTCGGACTGTGGATCGCCAATGCATTCATCGCCGCGAATGGCGGCGTCATCCGCGCATCAAGCGCGGGCGTTGATTGCGGCACAACCATGACAATCGAACTACCGGTGAAACAGGCGACGGTGCCCCAATTGGAGGGCGACGACGATGAATGAGAACGCGCCGATCGTGCTCGTGGTGGACGATGAGCTGCAAATCAGAAGGTTCCTGCGCACGGGGTTCGAGCTCAACGGATTCGTCGTGCACGAGGCGACGACCGGCGCGGAGGCGATCCGTTCCGCCACGCTGCAGCCGATGGACGTGATTCTGATCGATCTGGGGCTGCCCGACATGGACGGCGCGGAGGTGGTTGAACGCGTTCGCTCCTGGTCGACCGTGCCGATCATCGTGCTGTCGGTGCGAGCGGCCGAGGCGGAGAAGGTGCGTCTGCTCGAGCTCGGCGCCGACGACTACGTGGTCAAGCCCTTCGGCATGGCGGAACTTCTGGCGCGCGTACGCGGGCTGCTGCGTCGGCAGATGCGCGCCGTGAGCGGCGAGCCTACGGTGAGGGTCGGCCCGCTCACGATCGATCTCGCCGCCCGGGCGGTACTGCTCAACGACAGGCGACTCGCCCTCACCCCGAAGGAATATCGGCTGCTGCAGGTGCTCGCACAACACGTCGGTAACGTGGTGACGCATCAGCACCTTCTGAAGGAAGTGTGGGGTTCGGTCCATGTGCACGACACGCATTATCTGCGCATCTTCGTACGCAAGCTGCGGCAGAAGATCGAACCGGATCCCGACTCCCCGCGTATCCTGGTGACCGAATTGGGCGTCGGCTACCGACTGGCGCAGCCGGCGGACAGCGAGTCGGGGTGGGCCGCGTCGGCGGTGGAGAAAACCAGCCCCTGACCCGAGCCCACGACCCCGAGCCGCGCGCGGGGGCTTCTCTTTCTTGACAGGTCGAGACAGAGCCCGCATATGCTGCAAGGCGGCGGGCCACCCGGCCCGCCCTTTTTGCCGGGGCCATAAGCCTCTGACAATACGAGATAATTTGACTGCCTCCGCGGCGGTTCGGGGCCCTCCTTTGGGGCCGGCGCAAGGACGAGGATCGAAAACGATGTTCGCAGTCATCAGGACCGGCGGGAAACAATACCGGGTCGCCGCTCAGGACATCATCCGCGTCGACCGGCTCGCGCGCGCCCCCGGAGAGGTCGTCGCCTTCGATGACGTGCTGCTGCTCGGCGGAGACTCCCCCGTCATCGGTACGCCGACGGTTGCCGGCGCAAGCGTCACGGGGACCGTGTTGCGGCACGAGCGGGGCGACAAGGTGATCGCATTCAAGAAGCGGCGGCGCAAGAACTCGCGGCGCAAACGCGGCTATCGGCACGAATTCTCACTGGTGCGCATCACCGGGATCCTTACCGGCGACGCCAAGCCCGTGGCGGAGTCGGCGGCGGGCACGCAAGCTCTTGCGGCCAATCCACAGGAACCGGCCGCAGGAGCAGGCCCGGCGGGCGAACCGGGAACCCATTCCGAGGCGAGGCCCTCCGCCCCTGCATCGGCCAAGTCGGGGAGCAGGAGCAAGTCGGCCGAAAAGCAGAAGACGAGATGATTTCGTCACGGAATTGGTGTATGAGATCGGTGAATTCGAGAGGCCACCATGGCACACAAAAAGGCAGGCGGATCTTCGCGTAACGGCCGCGACTCGGCAGGCCGGCGTCTCGGTGTGAAGATCTACGGCGGCGAGATCGTGGTCGCCGGCAATATTCTCGCGCGTCAGCGCGGAACCAAATGGCATGCCGGCCGCAATGTCGGTGTCGGCAAGGATCACACTCTTTTCGCTCTCGTGGATGGAAAGGTTCAGTTCGCTACCAAAACCAAAGGCCGCACCTATGTGTCTGTCGTACCCATGACGGAGGCTGCGGCCAAATAATCGGCGGTCGAGATCGAGATCCGCCGGTCATTCAGTCAAGCCGGCGGAGCTCAATGGGCTCTCGAGGGGGAGACGGATGACCGGCTCCCCCTTCTTCATTTTTCGCATGTGTGAAACCCAAGGAGCCCATGTCATGACACTGCTGCAAGAACGGCCGGAGGAGACAACCCACCGACGAAGTATCCCCGTCCTTGAGACCAAGCGGCTGATTCTGCGCGCGCCGCGTCTTGAGGACGTTAAAGCGATCGCGGCGCTTGCGAATGACCGCCGCATCGCGGAAAACACCGCGCGCATCCCTTATCCGTACACGATCTCGGACGCGGAGACCTTCGTCGGCAGCGCGAACCGAGGCGACCGGGACGCCGTTTTCGTCATCGCGTTGCGCAACCAGACCGTCATCGGCGCGTGTTCGATCGCCCCGGAGGACCAGGCCGGCGAACTGGGCTATTGGCTCGGCGTACCCTATTGGGGCAACGGATATGCCACCGAGGCGCTGCATGCCGTGATCGACCATGCCTTCACGGATCTCGGCTATGCGGCATTGCAGGCGGGTGCGCGGGTCACCAATCCCGCGTCGCGCCGGGTGTTGGAGAAATGCGGCTTCCAGTGGACCGGCGTCGGACTCTACCGCATCCGCGCGATCCATTCGTCGGCTCCGATCGACCGCTTCCGTCTCGAGCGCGGCATCTGGTCGGCCCTCAAGGATTGGAGGCGTTCACGGAAAGTGACGTGATGGCCCGCGCGCGGATCTCCTCCGCCTGCCCGCCTGCGCCAGCCATCGCGCTGTCGTGCAGAAACAGGCGTCAACCTGAGTTTCGCGACTGAGGGTACGACGCCGATCACGGCTGGCGTCGCGATTGATGCTCATGATCTCTATCGGCGCACCCTCAACGGGCTCGCAGCCGCCGGGCTATGCTGCCGTCTGCGATCGTGGCTGCGCGGACGGGCGCCGCGACGAATGCCGTGAGTGGCCGGGAGACGAGGCAGCCGGGATGCGGGCGGCAGCGCCATCGACTATATCCCCGCCATGAAATTCCTCGACGAAGCCAAGGTCTATGTGCGATCGGGCGACGGCGGCAACGGCTGCGTGTCGTTCCGGCGCGAGAAGTTCATTGAGTTCGGCGGGCCGGACGGCGGCGATGGCGGCAAGGGGGGAGACGTCGTGGTGGAGGCGATCGACGGACTAAACACCCTCATCGACTATCGCTATCAACAGCACTTCAAGGCGGGACGCGGCGGCCACGGCATGGGCAAGGATCGTACCGGTGCCGACGGCAAGGACGTCGTGCTGAAGGTGCCGGTCGGGACGCAGGTCTACGAGGAGGATGGGGAGACGCTGATTGCCGATCTCACAGCGGTTGGCCAGCGTGCCGTGATCGCCAAGGGCGGCAATGGCGGTTTCGGCAATACGCGCTTCAAGTCCTCAACCAATCGTGCGCCGCGTCACGCCAACCCTGGTCAACCTGGTCGCGAGCTGACCATCCGTCTGCGGCTCAAGCTGATCGCGGACGCCGGGCTTGTCGGGCTGCCGAATGCAGGCAAGTCCACCTTTCTCGCCGCGGTCAGCGCCGCGAGGCCGAGGATTGCCGACTATCCGTTCACCACCCTGCATCCTCAGCTCGGGGTCGTGTCCGTGGACGGGCGCGAGTTCGTGCTCGCCGACCTGCCCGGTTTGATCGCAGGTGCGCATCACGGCGCGGGTCTCGGCGACCGTTTCCTCGGACACACCGAACGCTGCCGCGTGCTCCTGCATCTGGTTGATGGGACCGAGGATGACCCGGGAGAATCCTATCGTGTGGTACGCGCCGAGTTGGAAGCCTACGGGCGTGGACTCGCCGACAAACCGGAGATCGTGGCGCTGACCAAGGTCGATGCGCTCACCGACGATCTCGTGAGGACGCAGGCTGCCAAGCTGCAGCGGGCGGTGGGCAGGGCGCCGCTGCTGCTGTCCGCCCAGGCGGGCCGGGGGGTGGCGGAGGCCTTGCGCGCCCTGCTCGCATGCATCGACGCGGCTCGCAGCACCGCCGCGCCGACGCCCTGAGCGGGCTGATCCGGACGCCCGCTCGGTCATCGGGCGTCACGGGCGCAACCTTTCCTGAAGGGGACGGTTGAAAATGCGGCGGCGCGAGCGCAGCAAGGGGTAAGCCC
>Ga0070740_10002298_pt1 | contig 22889 bp, 18 predicted proteins | sample Coa_R2_FD_67286 | JGI IMG/M metagenome (GOLD analysis project Ga0070740, IMG submission 67286) | Surface soil microbial communities from Centralia Pennsylvania, which are recovering from an underground coalmine fire - Coalmine... | ecosystem: Environmental > Terrestrial > Soil > Unclassified ...
GAGGAGCTGGGGTTTTGCAAGCGCGGCGAGGGCGGGCCGTTCGTCTCCGACGGCAAACTGCTGTGGCCCAACGGTTCGCTGCCGTTTAACACCAGCGGCGGCAATCTTTCCGAAGGCTACATCCACGGCATGCAGAACACGATCGAGGCCGTGCGCCAGCTCCGCGGCCAGGCCATCAACCAGGTCAGGGACGCTCAGATAGCGCTGGTCGCGTCGGGCAACGCGGTGCCCACCACCGCAATGATTCTGCATCGGTAGGAGGAAGACCCATGGCGGCATCATCCAATTTTCCCAGCCCGATTCCGGACTTCGACGCGCAGGAGTTCTGGGCCGGATGCAATCGCGGCGAGCTGCTGATGCAGCGCTGCGCGGCGTGCAAAAGATTCCGCTGGCTGCCCCGCCCGATGTGTCCGTTTTGCAATTCGCTGGAGCGCGAATGGATCCGGGTCAGCGGCAGAGGGAAAGTCTACACCTACACCATAATCACGCATCCGGTGCATCCGGCCGCAGTAAGCCGCGTGCCCTACAACGTTGCCCAGGTGCAGCTCGCCGAAGACCCCGACCTGATCCTGGTAACCAATCTGGTGGGCATCGCCAACGAGAACATCCGCATCGACATGCCGGTGCAGGTGGTGTTCGAAGAGCACGAACCGGGCGTGACGCTGCCGAAGTTCAAACCGGCGTAGTTCGGAACCCTTCACTCCAGGTTGATCATGACCGCCAGCATCCGCGCCGGACGCGTGCCGTGATTGCGCCATCGATGGTTGGTCGCGCGCTGCACCACGCAGTCGCCCGGATGCAACTCAACCTCGCCGTCGTCTACTTCAAGCGTAATGTCGCCCTCAAGGATAAACACGTAGTCCACCGTGTTGGTCGTATGCCATCCCTCCGCGCTTACGCCCTCGATAGCGGCGGTGGCCGGAGTCCGGCGCATGGCAGCGTCGGGCGGCAGGTCGACCACGCGCCAACGCGTGCCTTTGGGCGGCGGCATCAGCGTCGGCTTGATCTCCGCCGGGTCAAACCCCTGCGGCTTGTCGGCGCTGGTCGCCCACACCTCCGTGCACCACGATGTCGGGGCGGGTCCGTCACTGATTAGAACCGATCGGCCCGCCTGATTGACACCTGTAACGATTCGTCTGACGGTGCTCATTGGCCAACTCCCCTAAAAGCGATTCGCCGGCGAAATAGCGGCGTGCTTCAAGCTGCAGTGGCCGGCTGTGGGATGATGCCCTGGGCCGGGCGAATCATCGCGGCTGAGCCGGCGCCGATTAACATGCACAGCGCACAGAATTCGAAGGCCGGTGCGTAGGTTCCGGCGCGGTCGAAGATCCGGCCGGTTAAAAACGGCCCGAGTCCGCCGCCGATCCATCCGAGCAGGCGGACCACGCCCCACAGCGTGCCGTAGCGCCGCAGTCCCAGCGCTTCGGCGAGGATCGCGGGGAGCAGCGTGGCCGATGCGCCGACGCATAATCCCGCCGCCACCATCGAGGCGGCCGCGTACAGGGTGCCGAAGTTTCGCGACGTCGCACCCAACACGATCGCGATCCCCGCCGCCAGCCCCACCAGCGAGCCGATCAGGACGCCGCGCACGCCGCGCTTGTCGGCGAAGCCGCCCAACGCGATCGCGCCGACCGTGGTAAACAGCGTCAGCAGGCCCAAAATCAGCGCCGCGTTCTGCGCCTTGAAGCCGGCGCCGATGTAATAGGTCATCAGGTGATGCACAAAACCCTGGTAGCCGACGTTGTAGATAAATTCCGTTGCCACCACCATCCAGAACGGCAGCGACATCAGCGCCGGCCCGACCTCCAGGCCGCTGAGCGTTTCGGCCTGCTCCTTGACGCTGCTTACCTCGGGTCCGCTCGAGGGACGCGTCCGCACCATTATGAGGATGACCGGAATCGCGATCAGCCACATCGGGACCGTCAGACACACCATCGCGGTGCGCCATCCGAAATGCACCAGGATCACCTCGAAGACCGGGGCGAGCACGGTTCCGCCCGCCGCCGCGCCGGCCAGCACGATTCCCAGCGCCAGGCCGCGCCGTTGCGTAGCCCAGTTGGCCGCCACCATCATCGCCGGCACGTAAGTCGAGGCGCTGACCCCGCCGCCGATTATTGCGAGGGCGGCGATCATCGGCGCAAAGGAGTGCAGCGTGCTGCCCCAAAGGTATCCAACTACGACCGCGGCCGCCGCAGCGGTCATTACCGCCTGGGCCGGGAGGCGGTCAAGCAGCCATCCGACCACAGGGCTGACCGCGGCCTGCGCGAACAGAAAAGCGGTGGTGGTCAACGCGACCCTCGCATGGTTCCATCCGAATTCCCTGATCCATGGCGAGTAGAAATAACCGAGAGTTCCGTACGTCGGTCCGAGCAGGATGAACTGCACCAGCGCCAGACTCCAGACCACGCGCCATACGCGGCGTTCCTGGTTTTCCATTGCCAACCCCAAGGGCGAATCCCGCAGCGACTCGCGACCGCGCTTGCATATCATGTTTTCAGGTCGAATCGTATGCTCCGCCGCCTCTTTGCGAAAGCACGCGCGCCGCCGATCTACAAAATGTAGAAAATGGGTCAGCGATGTTGGACGCTTGAGAACGGACGACCTATCGCAGCGGATGCGCCACCACCTTGACACCGTGGCGCGGGCGCAGCGTGATCAGCGGTTGCATTTCCACCCGATGGCCGGGTGCGAGTCGCAGCCGGTAGCGCTGCGCCAGCGTGGCCAGGATCAGCGCCGCTTCGGTCAGCGCGAACTGGCTGCCGATGCATGCGCGCGGACCGCCGGCGAAAGGGAAGTAGGCATATTTCGGACGCACCGCCACCCGCTCGGGCGTGAAGCGCTCGGGGTCGAAGCGCCCGGGGTCTTCCCAGAACGCTGGATGGCGATGGGTCACGTACTGGCTTATGTAGATGAGAGAGCCGCGCTTGATCCGGTAGCCGCCGATTTCGTCGTCCTCGAGGTTGGAGCGCGAGAACGCCCACGCCGGCGGATAAAGACGCATCGACTCGTCGATCACCATCGCCGTGTATCGCAGCCGCGGCAAATCCGCCACGCATGGCGCGCGTCCGCCGAGCACTTCGGCCAACTCCGCATGCAGCCGATCCTCCGCGTCAGGATTGCACCCGAGCAGATACCACGTCCACGCCAGCGCGTTGGCGGTGGTTTCGTGTCCGGCCAGCAGAAAGGTGGCGACTTCGTCGCGCACTTGTCTGTCGCTCAGCGTTTTGCCGGTTTGCGGATCGCGCGCAAACAGCAGCAGCGAGAGCAGGTCGTCGCAGTGGCCGGGATGGGCGCGGCGCTGGGCGATAATCCGGTAGATGACCCGGTCGAGCGCGCGTTTGGCAGCGCGAATCCGGCGGTTGGTGCGGGTCGGAAGAAAGGGCAGGAGGGCCGCAAATCCCGCCTGCGCCATCGACTCGTTCATCGTGGTCAGCGATTGGCTGATGACGGCGGCATCCTGCGCGATCTCGACGCTGAACAGCGCACGCGCAACGATCGCCAGCGTCACGCGCGTCATCTCCGCTGCGACGTCGAAAGGCTCGCCACGGCGGGCATGCCCCTCCCAGTCATCGGCCAGGTGCCGGGCCGCCTGCGCCATCAGCACGCCGAACTGTGCGATCCGCTCGCGCCGGAACATCGGTTGGATCAAACGGCGCTGGCGCAGCCAATAAGGACCGTCGCTGGTCAGCAGGCCGTCGCCCAAACCTCCTTTGAGCAGCCGGTAATCAATGTTGTTCTTGGTGTAGTTGTCGTGATTGTCCTGCAGGATGTGTCTGATGTCATCGGGATGGGCGGCCAGATAGGCGCGCACAAACGGGAAGCGCAGCCGGATCACATCGCCATAGTCGCGATGCGCCTGGACGATAAAACCGAGCACGTCAGACTTGAGCTCGGGTGCATTGCCGATCAGAAAATGACCCGGCGGGCTGGGCGGTTCCCGCCACCCAGCGGCGCGCACGACAGGTTGGCCCGGCCGATGCCCGACGGCGGCCGCGCGGCTGGCGGTTTGAGCGGCGGCGGGATTCTCCCAGTTCATACGCACTCCCTCGAATGCGGCGGGCGATGTAAATCGTACCGTTTGCAGCGCCCCGGGAAAACCTCGACATTCAGCCGCCTCGATTTGGCGCCAACCGGCGACCCTGCTAATTTCCCGGCTGCGGTAAACCCAATAACCCGCCGATTTCCAAACGGCTGATGCATAACGGGATAATCGATGGCTGAGTCAATCGAGGATCGTTTTCAGACTCTGCACGAAATCGTCAGAGCGGCGCGCAGCAAGCTGGACCGCAACGTGTGGGATTACCTGGTCGGCGGCGCGGAGACCGAAACCACCCTGGCCCGCAATCGCCTGGCGCTGGATTCGTTGGGATTCAGACCGCGCGTGCTGCGCGACGTCTCGCAAATTGACAGCACCGCCAGCCTGTTGGGCAAACCCTTACGCATCCCGGTCCTGATGGCGCCGGTGGGCGCGCTGCAACTGTTCGAGCCGGGCGGCGGTGCGACCGTCGGCGAAGCCGCGCGCCTGTTCGGCAACGGGATGCTGGTCAGTTCGGGGACGCTGCCGGCGCTGGAGGCAACGGCCGAGAAGGCGGGCGAGGCGCTGAAAATCTTTCAGCTCTACACGCGCGGCGATGAAGCTTACGTCGAGGAACATTTCCGCCGCGCAATCGACGCCGGTTACAACGCGCTGTGCCTGACCGTGGACACCGCCTACCTCAGCCGGCGCGAACGCGACATCGCCAAACGCTTCGGATTGGTGCGGCGCACCGGTCCGGGCTACGGCTTTCAGGCCCAGATGAGCTGGCGCGACGTCGATCGATGGCGGAGCAAATTTCCGCTCCCGTTCATTCTCAAAGGCATCGCGACCGTGGAGGATGCGATGCTGGCGCTGGAGCACGGCATCGAATGCATTTACGTCTCCAACCACGGCGGACGCCAGCTCGATCATTGCGCCGGCTCGATGGAGGTGCTGCCGGAAATCGTCGCAGCGGTGGGCGGGCGCGCACGCATCCTGGTCGACGGCAGCATCAGCCGCGGCAGCGACGTGATCAAGGCGCTTGCACTGGGCGCCGACGCGGTCGTGGTCGGACGCCTGTACGTGTACGGGCTGGCGGCAGCGGGCAGCGCGGGAATCGTTCGCGTCATGGAAATCCTGGAGGAGGAGATTCGCATCTGCATGGGCCTGCTTGGCGTAACCAGCCTGAGCCAGCTCGACAGGTCCTACGTCTGCGCGGCCCGGCCGGTGATCGCGCCCTCGGTGCACAGCGCCTTTCCGCTGCTCGACGTGCCCGGCTACTGAACGGCGGACGGCGTGAATCTGACCGGCATGTGCTTGGGGCCCCACAACTGGATGGAATGCATCCGCTCGACCGGGCCGGCCAATTCGAGGTCGGGCAGGCGGCGCAGCAACTCCTGCACCATTATACGCAGCTCCAGGCGTGCCAGATGCGCGCCCAGGCAGAAGTGTTCGCCGTAGCCGAAGGCGAGATGCTCGTTGGGCTTGCGCGTGATATCGAAGCGGTCCGCGTCGGCGAACGCTTGCTCGTCGCGATTGGCCGACGGCACCCAGACCACGACCTTGTCGCCGGCGCGAACCCGCCGCCCGCGGATTTCGCTATCGGCCGTGGCAACCCGCAGGAGGTGTCCGACCGGGCTGGTCCAGCGCAGGATTTCCTCGATCGCGCCGGACAGCAGGGTGGGTTGATTTTGCAGTAGATGACGCTGGTCGGGATTGTTCAACAACTGAAACATCCCGTCGGCAAGGGCGGTGCGTGTGGTTTCGATTCCGGCCAGCACGAACATGTCACCGGTGAAGCCCAGTTCACGCTCGCTCAACTGCTCGCCCATCACCAGCGCGTTGCCCATCACGGTCAGCAGGTCGCGGCCGGCGCCGCCGCGGCGCGCCAGCGCCAGCCGCCGGCTGTAGTCGTAGATCGCGAAGTTGCCCTGCCGCCTGCTCTCCAGCGACGAGCCGACCTGGAACTCGGGGTCGTCGTTGCCTACCGTCATCGCAGCCCATCGCAGCAGAGTTGGGCGATGCTCGGGCGGTATGTCCATCATCTCGAGGATCATCAGCATCGGGAGCTGTTGGGCGACGTCGACGACGAAATCGCATCGGCCCGCGGGCGCGATGCGGTCGATCAATTCCTTGACCACGCGCCGGCAGCACTCTTCCCACTGTCCGACGTGGCTGCGCAGGAAATTCCGGCTCAGCGCCCTGCGCATCGGGTTGTGGCGCGGCGGATCCATCGCGATGATCATCGCGCCGCATCCCATCTCGGCGCGCTCGAAACCCTCAAGCTCCCGCGTCGGCATCGACATGCCCAGCGCCTCGGAGCTGAACGTGATCGGATCGCGCAAGACGCTCAGCGCATCTTCATATTTGGTAATCGACCAGAAGCCCTGGCTGAGATTGCCGGTGGCCCAATGCACCGGGTCTTCAGCGCGCATCCGCTTCCATAGCGGATGCGGATCGCTGGTGGCGAAAAACGCAGGGTCGGTGAGTTTGTCGCCAAATTCTTCCATCGCGCGGCGCCGCGCCGGTCTGCCCATCGGCGCAACCGAATCGTTGCTGCGGCGGCGGCAAATGTCAAATCGCGCCGCTCACCAGCGCGGTTCTCTGCTGGTCTCACCTCAGCGGATGCTTATCGCGCTGAGCGTGGCCGGCAGACCGCTGACGCCCACCGCGCCGCCCGAAGAATAGGACGCACTAACGCTGCCGGCGGTCTGCACCGAGCCCGGCCGCGCGCCGCCCTGCCCTCCGCCGCCGCATCCGAGCTCGCTGACCGCCAGGGCGATTGCCAACATTGCGGCCAGTGCGATTCGCCGCCGCTGCGGCGCAGGTGCCCACAACAGTCCAAGACCAATCAGGAAGAGCGCCGCCAGGACCGGAAGCTCGGCGCGATTTTCCAGCACGCGCGTCACAACCGCTGCTTGGCCGGCATAAACCATCTGCCCACCCGCCATCGCCATGCCGCCGGCGATGTCGGCACTCAGCGCAAAGGTGATCGATCCGCCCGCAGGCAGCGCGATCGGCGCGAAGGTGAAGATGGTATGCGCGGACGGCGGCGCGACGGTCGTGCTCTGTCCCGCAGCGCTCAGAGTGAGCGATGTGAAAATGATGGGGTTAGTAAGCTCCACTTCCACGGCGGACACCATCTCGGCCTGGCCCGCGGTGTTGGAGATCGTCAGGGTGCCGGCGCCAACCGTGGAGCCCGGCACGGCGCTCACCGACACCGTGGTGCTTGTCGCGTGTGCGCCGGGGACGGGGGTGGGCGTCGGGCCCGGCGCGCTCGACGTGGCAGTGGGTACCGCAGTCGCGCTGGCAGTTGCGGTAGGCGCCGGAGTGGACGTCGCCGTAGTAGTCGGCGCCGAGGTGGCCGTCGCGGTCGCGGTTACGCTCGCGGTGGGAGTCGGACCGAAGGTAGGGGTCGCACTAGGAGTGGCCGTCGAGGTGACGCTCGCGGTCGGAGTCGGAGCTGGCGCGCCTAGCTGATAGGCTCCTCGGCCGTGAGTCCCCGCGAAGATCACGCCGTTGTGATTTTGCTCCAGGTCGAAGATTGGCACGGCCGGAATGACGCCGAGGTTGAACGTGGACCAGGTGTCGCCGGCGTCGGTGCTGCGGAAGACGCCGATATCGGTGCCTGCCAGCAAGGTGGCACCGGTGGTATCGGTGTTATCGACCAGGACCCGCAGCGTCGGTACGTCGGGCAGCGGCGCCGAACCACCGGCGCCGTCGGCGCGGTTCCAGGTCATGCCGAAATCCGTGGTGCGATAGATGTGGCCGGCGCCGGTTGCCGCTTCGAATCCCGAAATCGACAAGTAAGCGACATCGCTGCGGCCTGGCCCCGGGTCGACGGCGATGCCGGTGGCCTGGGTCTGCGTGGACGTAATCGGCAGATTGCCGGTGACGTCGCTCCAACTCGCTCCCGAGTTGAGATTGGCCTGAGTGGTGTTGGAGACGGTGAAGCCGACCGTGCCGTTGAGCATCGAAAGCGCCCACGCCCTGGTGCTTGCGGGAACAAATTCGATGTCCTGCAGGGCGCAGCGGTCGTTGGTTATTCCGCAAGTGCCGGTCAGGTCACCGCTTTGAACCTTCCAGCTCAGCATCCCGTCGGTGGAGACGTAAATCATGTGACCGCCGATCATCACGCGTCGGGCGCTGGCGGGGTCGACCGCCAGGGGCGGGTAGAAACCGAAGCGGTCGGTGCCAATTACGGTCTTGAGGCTGGCAAAGGGGTCGTCGAAATCCCAGCTCAGGCCGCCGTCGGTGGAACGCGACGGAGTCGGGCCGCCGCCGGTGGTCGCAAAGGTGTGATAGGCGAAATTGGGAGCGACGCGGTCGAACAGGGCGAAACCGCCGTCGCCGGTCTCCACCGTGTTCCATCCCAAAGTCCCCGTATAGAGCTGGGTGCCGTTGTCCTGGAAGCCGGCCAACAGGCGGTGGTTGTCGGTCGGATGCGGCCCGATGCCCTGGATCTGACCACTGCTGACGGTTTGATTCTGCTCATTGTTGAAGAACGACGTCCAGCTCCCTGCGGCCAGATCGTATGCGTAAAAGCCGCCGTCGTTGGCGATGTACAGGCGGTTGGAATTGAACGGATCGATCGCCGACGCGTGTTGATCGCAGTGCGTTTCCTGCACCGTGGTGTTGCTGACCGAACCGGCGATAAAGTTCCATGACGCGGCCGAATCGGTCGACAGATAGGCGCCCACGGCGCCGAAGAAAACCACCTGCGGCTGGCCGGGAACCACCGCCACGGTCTGATCGTAAGAGGACTGGCCGTAGGCGCCCAGGCCGCTTCCGTCGCCGTCCAGCGTGACCGTAAACCCGCCGCTGCTCAGCACCTTGGAGGGAATCGAGCGCGCCGCCCAGCTCGTGCCCGAATCGGTAGATACGAAGAAGCCGCGCAAGAATCGCGGGTCCTTACCGCCGACGCTGGTGTACACGGTGGCGGGCGCTCCGGCGCCGGCACTAGTTACAGTCAGGGCGGCGCGCGAGATTTCGTTGATGGTGCCGGTCGGGATGCCGGGCAGATTGGCCTCCGACCAGGCGCCGCCGCCGTCGGTGGAAACAAAGACGTTGACGAACTCGATCGACGCGTAGACGCGCTGGTCGTTGTGAGGATCGAGCACCACATCCTCAGCCGGACATGGATCGCTGCTGCCGAACAGCGTGCAACCGTTGAAGGTTGCGCGGCCGCCGCTGGCCGTGCTGTTGCCCACCTGGCGCCAGGTCGCGCCGCCGTCGGTGGAACGCCACAGCCCGTCGTTGTTGGGATCGCTTTCGTTCCAAAAGGCGTCGGCGCGGCTGAGGCTGCCGGCGTAGGTGGCGGCGGCGAAGATGTGCGGCGGGGCGCTGTTATCAACCGCGATCCGGCGCAAGGCGGCATGCACGAACGGATTGCCCGCCCCGCCGGTGATCTGCATCCAGCTATTGCCATGGTCGGTGGACTTAAAGATGCCCTGCCCGTAATAGGAATCGCCGTGAACGCCCTCGCCCGTGCCGACCCACACGATACCGTTGCGGTCCACCGTAATCGCGCCGATCGCCTGGGTCGGCGCGCTGTCGAAGACCTGCGCAAAAGTGCGGCCGGCGTCGGTGCTGCGCCACACCCCACCGTTCGCCGCGCCCGCATAGATCCGGTTGGCAGTGGTGGGATCGCCTGCCACCGAGGAGAATCGGCCCGCCGAGGTAGTCAGCGGCGGTCCGGTGAAGAAACCGCCGAAGTTGGGAAAATTGTTGAGCATCGGCTGCGGCCCAATTGCGATCCATGTAAATGGCGTGGCGCCCAGGGCGCCGGGGCGCGCTGCCATCGCATGCATTGCGGTCAGGGCCTTTTCCCAGGCGCGATCGGGAACGCCAAATTGCAGCCCGCGTTTGCTCGCCCAGTACTGCGCGCGCGCCAGGCGCTGCTCCAGCGTCAGCGGCGCATGCGGCCGCACCGGCGCGTCGCTACCGGCTCCCAATCCCGCGGCTAGCAATATCAAGCCGGCGCCCGCCGCGATTGCGGCAAACAGTGCGCGCGCACCCTGACTGCTCATCTCTCGCTCCCCCAGGCCGGTTTCATCGCAGCCGGCAATCGTTGCTCAGGCATCGCCGGGTGGGATTTCGGATGCCGAGCCTCAAGGTCGGATCAATTGGCCTCGGGGCCAAGAGCTTCTTACAACCGAGGAGCGCGCAAAAGTGTGCGTTGTATACACATGGCGCGTCAAACATGGGCGCTGAGGAAGGCAAAGATGGCGGCCAGCGTCCGGTGGCATTCCGCGAGCATGTCGAACTGGATAAAGCCGTGAATCATGTCGGGAGCCACGCGCGATTCATGCGCGACGCCCGCCGCCCCGAGCGCGGCCGCCATTGCGATCGATTCGGGCAGCAAGGCGTCGGCGCTGCCCACGGTAACAAAGGCGGGCGGGAACTTCGCGCTAACGGCGCGAATGGGGCTGACGCGCGGATCGGCCAGCGCGGCCGAAAAGCCCTGGGCCAGATAGGTGCGCGCCACCGCCTCGATGCCCATCGCGCCACGTTCGACGGCGCCGGCGAAATCATAAATGCCGTAAATCAGGACCGCAGCACGCACGCCGCCTGAATGCGCCGCAACCGCCGCAGCCAGATTGGCGCCCGCCGAATCGCCGCCGATCGCCAGCCGCTCGGGCCGCCCGTTCCATCGAACGGCGTTTTCCCGCACCCACTCGACCGCGAACGCACAGTCGTCATACCCGGCGGGGAAGGGATGCTCGGGAGCAAGGCGGTAATCCAGATTAACGGTGAGGTAGCCGGCCTGGGCAAAATGCTGCGCCAGTCGGCGATGGCTCTTCGGGCTGCCCGCTACCCATCCGCCGCCATGCAGATAGAGCAGCACCGGATACGGCCCCGCACCCGGCGGGACGACCACGTCGGCGCAAAGCCCCTCGCGCAGGCGGACCGCGGGATAGAGACCGCCGGTTCGCGGCACAGCGGGCGAGAGCGCTTCAAACCGCTCCGTGAAGCCATCGATTCGCGCGCGCAGGGCCCCGATATCGGCCGGCGGGCTGGACAGAAACGCCTGAAAATCGTGCACGAACTGCCGCTGGGCTTCGGTCATCCCGTCGTTGTATGTAGTCATCGTCTTTACTCCTCTCGGGGGTCCCGGCGGTTGTTCTGTTCTCGCTAGGCCCGATAGACTGTCACCAGTTGCCTTCTACACTTCGCCCCCGGCTCGCGCCGCCGACTTTGCGCCGTGGCGGCCGGCATGACCGTTGCGTGCAACCGAATCCCCCAAACCGCCCAGCCATGACAGCGTGGTCAGCATCAGCCGCGCCGCGCGCGGCATTGTCAAGGCCGGGTCGGAGTAAGAGTTCACGTAAAGTCCGATCCAGACGGCGGCGGCGATGGCGACTGCGTCTTCGACCTTGATACCCGGGCCACCCGGCGATTTGCGGAACAGTTGTCTGAGAAAGGCCCTGAATCCTGCGGCCTGGCGCTTTTGGCGCGCGAGCAGTTGGCGGTCGTGGGTGGCCACCCCCATGAACTGCAGCACCAGGCTGCGGTAGCTGAGCGGCACGGCGCGGCCGCCGAAGAAGAAGTTGACCAACTCGCGACACTGGCGTTCGGGCGGCTGCTCGGCGAGGCCGCCGATAAAGGCCAGCGTCTGGTTGGTGATCGACTCGGTCAGCTCGGCCAGCACCGCCTCCTTGTCGGGAAAGTAATATAAGAAATGGCTGACCGACATGCCCGCCCGCCTGGCCAGTTCGGTCAGCGAGGTGCCGGAAAATCCCCGGTCCAGCATCGAGCGGCGCAGGGCGTCGATAATCGCCGCGCGGCGCCGGTCGGCGGCGCGGTAACCGGGATGGCGCCGGGAGCGCCGGCTGTTGTTCTCCGTCGATTTGAGCAAAACTCAAGAACCTCCTTGCAAAGCGCGTATTGTAATCGCCGCGCTTTCCGGGTGCAATCGCCGAGCCGACAGCATTTGCCTGCCAGACGCGTGCGAGGGCTTGACATCCGGGTACGTTTTTGAGTAATTGTCAAGTCCGTCGTTCTTGAGCGCTTCTCAAAATTCAGGGAGCCATCATCGAATGGCAGAACTCGCGATCGTCTCCGCCGACTCCCACCTCATCGAGCCCGCCGACCAGTGGACCTCACGACTGCCGCTTGCCTTGGGCCAGCGCGCGCCCCGGGGCGTGGGGCGGGATTTACACGGGCGGCAATCGCGCGCGGTCATCGCCCGGGCTTTCGCCGGCGTGCCCCAAGCGGAGGTCAACAGGATGGTGTTCGACAACGCCTTGCAACTCTACCGCATCGGCTGACGGAGGTGCGGCGATGGAAAGTATGCAAACCACGCCGGCGCAGGCGGCGAAGGAATGGACCGAGGAGCGGGTGCGGGTCGGGGCTCTCGACCTGGCGATGGTCAGGGGCGGGGCGGGAAAGCCGCTACTGGTTATGCACGAGGAGTTGGGCTACCCGGGCTGGCTGCGATGGCAATCGGCGCTGGCGCGCGAACGCACGCTGCTCATCCCGATGCATCCGGGATTCGGCCGCACGCCGCGCCTGGATTGGATGGCGTCGGTGCGCGACCTGGCCTCGTTTTACGGACGCCTGCTGCGCCAACTGCGGCTGGCGCCGGTGGATGTGATCGGATTTTCGCTGGGCGGATGGATCGCGGCGGAGATGGCAGTGGACAATCCCGCGCAGTTGCGCCGGATGGTGCTGGTGGCGCCGATGGGAATCCGTCCGCCGCTGGGCGAGATTTTCGACCTGTACAACGTGACGGTCAACGCGTATCTGCGCGCCAGCGTACACGACCCGCAGCAGACGCCGGAGATGAAACGGCTGTTTGCCGCTCCCGCTGCGCTCGCGCAACTGGAGGCCTGGGAGGACGCCCGCATCCAGACCGCGCGCCTGGCCTGGCGGCCCTACATGTACAACCCCAGCCTGCCTTATCTGCTTGAGGGCGTCAGCGGGCTGCCCACCGCGCTCGTCTGGGGAAGCGAAGATCGCATCGTACCGCTTAGCGCGGGACATGCCTACCGCGACGCGCTGGGCGGCTCGCGCCTTGAGGTTATAGACGGCGCGGGCCATCGGCCCGAACTCGAAGCCACCGACGGGTTCGTAGGCCTGGTGCGCGAATTTTTGAGCTGACCGGCCCGGAGGTACCAGAGGCCATGATGATAATGTATTTCTCCGAGCGTCCTTATATAGGCCTGCCCGAAGAAGAGGTGGTGCGCAGGCGCAGCTTTTTCGGCCTGCCCAATACTTATCTGGACGCCAATCACGGCGCGCAACTGCTCAACGAATATATCGACGAAAAAGTCTACGCCGAGGAACTGGGCTTCGATGCCCTGGCGCTCAACGAGCATCATGGCACGCCGTTCTGCATGGTGGCGGTGATGAACATCGAAGCGGCTGTGCTCGCCCGGCTGACGAAAAAGGCCCGGATCGTGCTGGTCGGCAACCCGCTGCCGGTAGTCGGCAACCCACTGCGGCTGGCTGAGGAGCTGGCCATGATCGACATGATCTCGGGCGGGCGGCTGGTGTCGGGATGGATCCGCGGCACCGGCTGCGAGACCATCTTCAACAGCGCCAACCCGGCTTACAACCGCGAGATGCTCAACGAGGCGCACGAACTGATCATCAAAGCGTGGACGCAGCCCGGCCCATTCCGTTTCGAGGGCAGGCATTTTCATTACCGCTTTGTATGCCCCTGGGTGCTGCCGGTGCAAAAGCCGCATCCACCGATCTGGATTCCGGGAATATTCAGTCCCGAATCGGTGACTTTCGCCGCGCGCAATCGTTATCCGTACGTCGCGCTGTCCACCGGCCTGGAGTCCACCATCGGGATGTGGAACCTGTACGCGCAAACCGCCGCCGAGGAGGGCTATCAAGCCGGTCCCGAATGCTTCGGCTATCAGCAGAAGGTGTTTGTCGCCGAGACCGAGCAGAGGGCCGAGCAGTTGGGGCGCCTGGACATGTTCGGCGGCACCTGGATGAACTACGGGCGTCCTGAATGGATGTTCCCGCCGGGCTACAACTCCAGGGAGGTCAACCGCCGCATGGCACAGGCCACCACCAGCCTGGTGCGCAACGTGCCGGTCCCTGAGCAGTTCAGCGTCGAAGAAGAAATCCGCAAGTATCACGGCGCCGACTACGACGCGGCGCGCAAGAGCGAGATGCTGATGGTGGGCACGCCCAAAACGGTCATTCCAAGGCTGCGCCGGCTGATGCGGATAATCCGGCCCGGCGTGCTGGGCTTGTGCCAGAACGACGGTCCGATCGGACAAAAGGCGCGCCTGACCAGCATGCGTCTGCTGGCCGACGAAGTCATTCCTGCATTGAAGGAAACCGCCCGGGAACTGGGTCTGGAGGATCCCTTCGCCCGGCGCATCGGAGAGCGCCCGCTGCCCGCATCGGGGCGGCCCGACCCGGTGGCGTCGATGGAGGAGTTGGCATCGTAGCCAACGGCAATCCGTTGAGCGTTGAAAGGAGCCACGACGATGAAGCGATCAATTGCGGGATGGGTAGCTGCGTTGTGCCTGCTGTCGCTGGCCGGCTGGAGTCAGACGCCGGCATGGGCGCTGGCTTTCAGCGCGCAGTCCTTCCAACAACTCGCCGATGCTGATTCCACTGCAGCCATCGCGCCTGGCACCAGGATCACGGTCGCCAACTGGCAACACTACCGCCGCTTCATGCCGGTCTGGATGCAGGCCGCGTTCAGCGGCGAGTATGGGGCTCGTGTCGGCGCATCGCCCCAGTTCGCGATCGTAGTTGAGCCGACCGTGCATTACCCACTGCCGCAGAAATTCGTGGAGGATACCGAGAAGTACGCCGGCCAGACCAAATTGGTCGCGCTGCCCGACGGCGGCTTCACCTGGAGCGGCTATGTCGCCGGGCTGCCGTTTCCCAATCCCACCGAACCTCATCTGGGAGTAAAGATTCTCTACAACACGTGGGCGAAATTCCTGCCCTGGGCCGTGCATTTCCGGTCCGACGGCGCGCTGGTCGACCGTTTCGGCAATCGCAGCTTCCAGCGCGTGGATGCCGGATGGTACCGCACCTCGCATATCAGCTACCCGGGCATTGCGCCCGACTTCACCTTTGCCAGCGGCGTGCTGTACACCACGCGCTTCATGGTCGATTTCCCCGAGCAGTCCAAATACACCACCGAGATGACGCTGCAGACTGACGATCCGACCAGGTTGCAGGAAGTCTATGTCTTTCTGCCCTCGATCCGCCGCTCGCTGCGGCTGTCCAGCGCGGCCCATTGCGCTCCCGTGCTGGGCACCGATTACGTTCAGGATGACAATTCCTGGCTGCCCAGCAATTATCAGGCCGCGTTCCTGGGCGAGAAAAAGCTGCTGCAGATTGTCCCCGATCCAGACCCTAAAAAGGGCTACACAATGGCTAACTGGATTGGCATGACCAACGACGGGCATTGGGACGACTTTCCGGGATGGCCCAAGGCAGCAAGCGGCGCGGCGCACTGGATGCTGCGCAACTTCTATGTGCTGGACCTGACCTGGCTGCCGGCCAAAGGCGCGTACTGCTTCTCGCACCGTATCTATTACATTGACGCCGACAGTTGGATGAATGTGATGAACGAGAGCTATGACCGCGACGGCAAATTGTGGAAGCTGCTGTGGAACGGCTTTCCGCCGCTGCCTTATCGCGGTCAGCGCACGATGGTTTACGGGACCTCTATCTCCACCATGGGCATCGATTTCCAGAACACCCACGCCAGCACCGCAATCAGTTCACCGCCCACCTTCGAGGACGACGTGCCCATCCAGTATCGCAACATGGCGGTGGTGACTTCGCCCAGCGGCCTGGCTCAGATTATGAAATGAAAGCGCGCGCCGGCGGCGCGCGTTTTACTTGAATCAGCGCACGGCCGATGCAACGATTGCGGGCGTGGAGCATCGCAACACGAATGCATCGGCGCCCTGCGCCGCCATCGCCTGGCTGCTGATCGCGGCGTTGTTGTGCGGTGGACTGCCGATGTTCTCCGGAGTGGTGGTAGTTGCCGATTCCAAGCCGGCCTTTACCCTTGACGTCTGCCATCCGCTGAGCGGTGCGTCCTACAATCTGAGCCCCGCCACAGCGCCCTTGATTAACGCGCTTCCCGCCGTGCCGCCGCCGGCGGATTGGGGTACGGCCTCCGAATTTGCCGCGCTCCTTGCGGGCCGACCAGCCCGGACTCCCGATCCTCCCCCGCCAAAGCTTGCCTGAGCCGCACACACCAACAAAACCCGGATTGTTTTGACGCAGGTCAAGGCGTGCGCGCCTTTACGGCTGCGGTTGTGTGGCGACCTGCCCCGCGGCTCCTTTTTTGAAAGGGAAGCGGAGGTGAGTGACCGATTCACCTTCCCTTTCAGGGAAGGGGCCAGGGGTCAGGTCGATAAAGGATCAATATGCGAAAGGTCTGCTGTGCGGCGGCGATGCTATGGATCGCCGTTGAACTGGTTGGCGCTACAGCGTGGGCGCACGGCGTGGTGGGAGACTATGTATTTCTGGAGCCGCTGGTGGCTGAAGACCCGACGCCGGCCAATGAACTGGATATTGTTCAGCCGCAATGGACGCGGACTGGCGAGGGCAAGAGGTTCTCGATCGGCACTTCGGTCGAAAAAATTTTGGGCAAGAACCGCGACGAGTTTCCGGTTTTCAGTGCCGGCGCCGGCACGGCGTGGCATTCGGTGCAGCCCGGCGAAGGCCCCGACCTAAGCGGCTTTGACGACCTCGAACTGTTCGCCAAGTATGCGTTCCTGATCGTTCCCAGACATGAATTCCTGATGTCGGTCGCCGGCGTCGTGCAAGTGCCCAGCGGCAATCCGGACGTCCAGGAGCAGAATCATACCAGCCTCGGCGTTCAACTGTTGTGGGAAAAAGGTCTGGGCGATCTTCCCAACTACCCGGTGCTCAAGTATCTGCGGCCGTTGGGTTTTCAGTCCGACATCGGCTATTTGCCGGCGCTCGGCGGCCACACGAACCATCTTCTGTTTGCCGATCTGGTGGCGGAATATTCGCTGCGCTACCTGAGCAACTCGGTATACGACATCGGGCTTAAGTGGCCGCTGCGCAATCTCTATCTGTTCAATGAGATCAACTACGACCAGTTGATAGCAGGCCCCGCGGGCCAGACCTTCCCCCATCTGGTCGCAACACCGGGCCTCGCCTACATGGGCTACGGCTTTCAGTTGAGCGTAGGTACGCAGTTTGCGCTCAATCAGGCCGCGGTGGCGGAGACTCACGCCGCCGTGCTCGGCCTGCTCGACATCTTTTATGATTCGATTTTTCCCCGCTTCAACTGGACGCTGTTCTGAAAGGAGCCGCCGATGCACAAATGGACAGGGCTGATGCTGATCGGCGCGCTGCTCGCGGCCACGGCGGGCGGCGCGCGGGCCCACTCGTTTCCGCAGGAGCAGAGCCCGGCGGCCGGTCAGACCGTCACCGCCTCGCCGCCGCAGGTCACGATCAAATTCGACGCGCCCATCGAGAAACTTTTCGCGCAACTGCAGGTGCTGGATTCAGCCGGAAGAAATCAGGCGCTCGGCCCGCCGATCTATGGCGCCGACGGCACTACGCTGTCGATCAAGCTGGTGCCGCTTAAACCCGGCGACTACACGGTCAAGTGGGCGGTGGTCGGCGCCGATACACATCGCACCCAGGGTTCCTACACCTTCACCGTCGCGCCCGCCAGCTCCTGATCGATGGATGCCATGGCGCACGTGCGCTTGACGGATCCGTTCACGCTCAGAAGCCTGTGCGAATGGCCGGTGCTGATCGCGCTGCTGGCGGTCTTCGGCCTCGCGGCGTTCCGCGCGGCGGTCGTGCCTGCGGACGCCGAGCTGGAGTCGGCGCCGGCGGAGTTGTGGACCGCGATACGCGTACTGCTGCTGATTGCGTTGGCGATGGCGCCGCTGCAATTTCTGACCGCGGTAGCCTCGATGGCCGCCGTCCCTGCCGCGCAGGCTTTGGCGCTAACGCCGCAGGTGATGTGGCAGACCCGTTTCGGAAAGATTTCGCTCGCCAATGCCATCGTGTTGTTGATGCTGGCCGCAACGGCGTTTGCGCGGCGGCACTCGCGTGTGTGCGCGGCGCTGATCGCGGCCGGCGCCGCCGCTGCGCTGGCAGTGCATGCAGCCGCCGGTCACGCCGTTGATTATGGCATTGCGGCGATCGCCGTTTACTTCGTTCACGAAGCCGCCGCCGGCCTGTGGATCGGCGCGCTGGCGGCTTTGTACTTCCTGTCGCGGCGCACAACCCGATGCTGGGCGGCGTGCGGCCCGCTGGTAGGCCGCGTGTCGCGGCTTTGCGGATGGTGTGTGGCGGTGCTGGTAGCCAGCGGCGTGTATATCGCCTGGTGCGGCCTGGGACTGAGCCTCGACCATCTGCTGTATTCCGCCTATGGACGCACGCTGCTCGGCAAGATGAGCCTGTTCGCGATTTTGTTGGCGGCCGGCGCGTACAATCGCTATTGGCTGGTGGCGCAGTTCAACCACGCGCCCGCGCGCAAAGCCCTGATCCGATCCGTGCGCGCGGAGTGCCTGCTGATGGCGGCGGTGGTCGGCCTGGCGGTGCTGCTGGCGAACACGCCGCCGTCGCACTGAGGCCAGGCGATACTCGATTACGCACAGACTCAGTTATGATTGACTAGCTATTACTCAATTCGGTTCTCATCGCTCTGAGTGATCGATCGACGCGCATCAGCAAAGCGGCGCATCAGTCGGTTTGTGATCGCGGCAGGAAAGGGACATAATTGATTGCGCAGGGAAGTTTCCTACACGCCCCCTGCCGGAAGTAGCGTGCCGGCGCGCGGCTGCGCAGGGCATCTGGCGCCGCAAGCGAATTGGATTGTTGAGACCGGCCGACGCGCCGGCCCGAACCGGAACCCACACCGCCTCACGCTGAAATCATGGGGCCGGGGTCCGCGTTAACGGATACAGCTACGTGCTCAACACGATCCGATTTTTCCACGCGCGCGATCGAATTTGTCGTCGGACCTGCCCAACAAGTCCTTGCATCGATCGCGACCGGTCCCCAGAATAGAAGCAATGCTAATAGATGCTATTCCAACGCATAAGCCGTCCGAATATCCGTACCAATCGCACCGGACGTGGCGGATCGCGCTGGCTGCACTGGTTGTGCTGGTGGTGCAGTTAGCGGCGCTGGGGGCGGCGCGGGCGTTTACCGCCGAGCAGGTCGACAAGGGCCAGGAGATCTTCCGGCTCCAATGCGCGCGCTGCCACGGCCCCAGCGGCCAGGGCATCAGCAACATCTATCACGATATGACGGCGCCGCCGCTGATCGGCGCGGGCGCCTTTCCGCTTAATCCGCGTCCCTATCAGAAGATGCGCCATTTTCAGTTTCGCACCGTGCGCGACATCTTCGAATTCGCCTCCGCAGTGATGCCTGCGGATCAGCCGGCCAGTCTGAGCGCGGAGGATTATTGGGATGTGATCGCGTATCTGCTAAGCGCCAACGGCGAGCGGGTCAACGGGCAGATGCTCAACGAGGACGCTGCCGCACAGATGTCGCTGGCCGGGATGCAGGAACGTGCCCGAGCAGCGGGCGTCAGTGAACGGCCGTTGCCGGCGCCTGCCGGGATCGCGCCGGTTATCGAAGGTCGAGGCGGCCCGGTGCAATGAAGTACGGCGCGATCGTGGTGGCGGTGCTGATCCTGGCCGGCGGGGTCTTAACCGCGCTGCTCTCGCAGCGGCCATGGCTGGCGCGCGAAGATGTCGTGCAGCCCATCCCCTTCAGCCATCGCGTGCACGCCGGCATCCGCCACATACCCTGTCAATATTGCCACGAGTACGCGCGCCGTTCGGAGAACGCCGGGGTGCCGCCGATCCAACGCTGTGTCGGCTGCCACGCCAGCATGGCTGAGCAGGTCGCACTGCGCCCGGTGCGCAAGCCGTGGATCGATCGCGAGCAGGCGCCGTTTGAGGTGCGCTGGAATCGCGTCTACACGTTGCCGGATTTCGTGCGCTTTTATCATTCGCCGCACATCCACGCCGGCCTGCAGTGTCAGACCTGTCACGGTCCGGTGCAGACGATGGACCGGGTCACTCCGGTTTATGAGATCAACATGGGTTTTTGTCTCAACTGCCACGCACAGCGCCACGTCAGCATCGAATGCTCGACGTGCCATTACTGACGCGCGCGAGGCGATAAGGACAGCGCCATGCCGCCTGAAGTCTCCCGGCGATCGTTCCTGAAGTTGGCCGCAGCCACCGGCGCGGCCGCCCTTGCGGGCTGCAAACCGGCCGCGCGCCACCTGATTCCGTACGTCATCCCCGACGAAAACGTCATCCCCGGCGTGCCCAGCTTTTACGCCACGTCGTGCAACGAGTGTCCCGCCGGATGCGGCGTGGTGGCGCGCGTGCGCGAAGGACGCGTGATCAAGCTGGAGGGCAATCCCGCCGACCCCATCGGCGCGGGCGCGTTGTGCGCGCGCGGCCAGGCCGCGCTGCAGGGACTGTATCATCCCGACCGCCTGCAGCGGCCCCATCTGCGCGGCGCCGACGGGCTCATCAATCCAATCGGCTGGGAGGATGCGATGGCCCGCTTTGCCAAGGCGCTGGCCCAGGCCGCTGCCGAGGGCGCCGATCGGATCGCGTTTATCGGGCCGCCGATGGGACCGGCTTACGAAATGATCGTCAACGACTGGTTGGGCGCGTTCAACTCGCGCATGCGCCTTGCCTATCGTGCGCTGGACGACGCGCCGGGACGCGCCGCGATGCAGTTTTGCTTCGGCACGGAGTTCAAACCGCTGTACCACATCGACCGGGCCCGGGTTCTGCTCGCGCTGGGCGCCGACTTCCTGGAGACCTGGGAATCACCTGTGGAACTGGCGCGTCAGTTCGCCGCTTTCCGCAATCCCACCAAAGAGGATGGCAAGACCCGCTTCGGGCTGGCCTGGTACGTGGGTCCGCGGATGAGCCTGACGGCGGCCAGATGCGACCAGTGGTTCGCCTGCCGCCCGCGCTGGGAAGCGGCCGTGGCGTTGGCGATGCTGCGCGTGATTATCGATCAGGGTCTGGCGCGTCCAGGCGCCGGCGTTGACCCCGACGCGATGCGCAAATTTGCCGCCGCCTATGATGTGGGAGCGATCGCCACCAAGTCGGGCGTTTCCGCCGCGGCGATCGAGCGGATGGCGCGGGAGTTTGCGCGGGCCGATGGCGCATTGGCGATCGCCGGGACCGACGATGACGCGGCGCACGTCGCGGCGTGGATGCTCAACGCCGCCACCGGCAATCTGGGCAAGACGGTCAGCTTCACCCAACCGCCGCACGTACAGCCAAGCGGCGTCCAACGCGATGCGATGCTGGAAGCGATGCGCGCCGGCAGCATCAAAGTGGCCGTCATCGCGGAGGCGAATCCGCAATTTTCCATGCCCGCGCAAACGCGCTTTGCGCAGGCACTGAGCAAGGTGCCGACGGTGGTGTGGTGCGGCACCGTTCCCGACGAAACCGCCGCACTGGCCCATCTGCTGCTGCCCGCCGACCACTGGCTGGAAGCGTGGGGCGACAGCGCACCGCGTCCGGGAGTATCGGGTCTGCGCCAGCCGACGATGACCCGCGTCGTGTACAGCAGGGCCTTGGGCGACATCCTGCTGGACGCAGCACGCGCAGCGGCACCCAGGGAGCATCTGCCCCGATACGAGGATGCGCAGCAGGCGGTGCGCGCGTCGTGGGCGGAGCGCTTCAACGGCGCGGGGGCGACGGCAAATTTCGACGACTTCTGGGATCAGTCGCTGCGCCAGGGCGGACGTTTCACGCCACCGCCAGTGGCTGAAGCCAGGCTTGCGCCCGGAGTCTTCGTCCATCCGCTCGCGCTGCCCGAAGTGCCGCCGGCGCCGGCCCTGACCTTGGTCGCGTATCCGCACATCTTCTGGTACGACGGCCGCGGCGCTGACAAGCCTTGGCTGCAGGAAATTCCTGAACCGGTTAATCAAATCGTTTGGGACTCGTGGGCCGAAATTCATCCCGACACTGCACGCCGGCTGGAGCTGGCCGAGAACGATGTCGTGCGGCTGTCTTCCGCAGCCGGTGCGATCGAGGTGCCGGTGCACATCACGCCAGGGGTGCATCGCGATGCGATCGCGGTCCCGCTGGGCCAGGGGCACACCAGCTACGGCCGCTACGCGCGCGACCGCGGCGTCAATCCGTGGCGTGTTTTGCCGCCCGATCGCCTGACGGCGCCGGTCGCAGCCGGCCGCACCGGTATGCGGCGCGAATTGATTTCGCCGTTGTTTTCGCCCGACATGCGCGACCGTCCGATCGTCGAAACCATGAGCCTGGAGGATTTTCAAAAAGGTATCGAGCCCAAGCCGTGGGAAGAGCCTTATCCCGAGCCTTACGAAACTTACCCGCCGGTCAATTATCCGGTGCACCAGTGGGGCATGACGATCGATTTGAACGCCTGCACCGGATGCAGCGCCTGCGTGGCCGCCTGCTATGCGGAGAACAACGTGCCGTTCGTCGGCAAGGAACTGGTCGCGCAAGGGCGCATCATGTCGTGGATTCGCATCGAGCGCTACATCCCGCAGACCACCGACGCGCCCGCGCTGCTGATGATGCCGATGTTGTGTCAGCAGTGCAGCCATGCGCCGTGCGAACCGGTCTGCCCGGTGTTCGCCGCCGTACACAGCAATGAGGGGCTCAATCTGCAGGTCTACAACCGCTGCATCGGGACCCGTTACTGCGAGAACAACTGTCCCTACAAGGTGCGCCGCTTCAACTGGTACAAGCCGCAATGGCCGCCGCCGCTGGACTTGCAGCTCAATCCCGACGTCACGGTGCGCGGCGCGGGCGTGATGGAAAAGTGCACCTTCTGCGTGCAGCGCATCCGCGCCGCCGAAGTGCAGGCCAAGCTAGAGGATCGCGCCGTGCGCGACGGCGACATCGTGCCGGCC
>Ga0070740_10002299_pt1 | contig 22884 bp, 23 predicted proteins | sample Coa_R2_FD_67286 | JGI IMG/M metagenome (GOLD analysis project Ga0070740, IMG submission 67286) | Surface soil microbial communities from Centralia Pennsylvania, which are recovering from an underground coalmine fire - Coalmine... | ecosystem: Environmental > Terrestrial > Soil > Unclassified ...
TAGCACCATCGATCCACCGTGGTGGCGCCCAGCACGCGGTCGTCGTCTTCGCGCCAAGGCACCTTGGGATTGCGGCCGTAGACTTCGGAGGTGGAGCTGAAGACCACGCGCCGTCCGTACTTGTAGGCGGCTTTCAATACGTTCTGTGTGCCGTTGACGTTGACGTTGAGCGTCTCGTAGGGGTCGGCGACATAATGCTCCACGCCCACCACGGCTGCCAGATGGTAGATCAGGTCGGCCTTGGCGGCGAGGCCGTCGAGCAGTTCGAGGTTGAAGACCGAGTCGTGGACGTAGTGAAAGCGCGGATTGTCCAGCAGATGGCGCACCTTGGCGATCGAGCCGGTGTCCAGAACGAAGACCTCATCGCCGCGTCCGATAAAAGCTTCGCTCAGATGAGATCCCAGAAACCCGGCGCCGCCGGTGATCAAAACTCGCATGCGTTTTACCTAAACAAGTTTAAAATTTGCTTCAACCGGGTAGAGTGCGGAAGCCAACCGCCCCAGCACTTCGCACGCAGGACCTTCCTGCTCGCCTTCGAACTGCACGCACCCGATGACCACGATTCCCGCGCCGGCCGCGACCTGCAGCCCCGCGCCAACCGCGCCAACGATTTGTCCCGGGTCGCCGGCGCGGCCCTCCTCAGCGCCGATCGACGCCTGCCAGACCAATAGCTTGCGGCCGGCGGCGGTGCAGAACGCGCCGGGGTAAGGATGGGTCACCGCGCGCACCAGATTGAAGATGCGCCGCGCGGGCCAGTTCCAGTCGATCCTGCCGTCGGCCGGGGTGCGGCGGCCGAAATAGCTGCCGGCGCTGAGGTCCTGCGGGCGGCGCGGCGCGCGTCCGGCCACGATCAGCGGATGGAAGCGGCGGATAAGTCCGGCGGCCAACGGCGTCAGCTTGCGGGCAAGACTAAGCGCCGTGTCGCTGTCGTCGATCGCAACGGTTTGCTGGCCGACGATGTCCCCGGCGTCGGCGCGCGCGACCATGTAGTGCAACGTCACGCCGGTTTCGCGCTCGCCGTTGACCAGCACCCAATTGATCGGCGCGCGTCCACGGTAGGCTGGCAGCTTGGACGGATGCACATTGAAGGCACCGATCGATGCGCACTCCAGGACTTGACGCGGCAGCAGGCGGCGATAGTTGAAGGAGTAGATGACGGCCGGCGCCCAGCCGCGCAGCCTGTCGATCCAATCCGGCTCAAATTCCGCCTCGATGTAGACCGGAATATTGTGCGCGGCTGCCAGTTGCGCGCATGAACGCCACCAGATTTCTTCGCCCGGGTCGTCGCGATGTGTGAACAGGGCGGCGATCGGCGCGCCCAACTCGAGCAGCGCCTCGATACAGACGTAGCCCAGCTCGTGATATCCGAACACGACGCAGGGGGCACGGGCGACGGTGGTGTGAGAGGGCTCGGACAAGATGCGACCAGGGTCAGGGCGCGGAGTTTCCTTCGTGAACGGCCCGCACCAGGTAGGTCGGGCGGCGGCGCACTTCCAGGTAGATGCGCCCGACGTATTCGCCGATCAGCCCCAGGGCCAGGAAGAGCAGGCCGACGAAGAAAAACAGCACCGCGAACAGCGTCCACATCGCGCCTTCCTGCTGCGGACCGTAGATCAGTCGATGGCCCGCCAGCACGCCGGCGAAGGCGATGTCGAGCAGGGCGATCACGATGCCGGTGATGCTGAGGATCTGGATCGGCAGCAGCGAAAAGCCGGTCAGCAGATTGAGGCTGAGCTGGGCCAGGCGCAAAAGGTTGTACTTGGATTGACCGCCCGCGCGTTCATCGTGGCCGACCTCAATTTCAGCCACACGCTTGGCGAAACTGTTGGCCAGGGCCGGAATGAAGGCCGCCTTTTCGTCGCATTCGACCACCGTATCGACGATATGGCGCCGGTAGGCCCGCAGCATACAGCCGTAGTCATGCATCGGCACACCCACGATCAACGAGGTGACACGGTTGTGCAGGCGCGAGGCCAGCCGCCGATACGCCTGGTCCTGGCGCTCGGCACGCCATCCGCCGACCACATCGTTGCCGGCGTCGATGGCCGCGAGCAGGCGCGGGATTTCTTCGGGCGGATTTTGCAGGTCGGCGTCCAGGGTTACTACCACCTCGCCGCGGCATTCGCGGAACCCGGCCAGGATGGCGGCATGCTGGCCGAAATTGCGCGCCAACTCCACGACCCGCACGCGGGCGTTGGCGGCGGCGCTGTCGCGGAGCAAGGCCAGCGAATTGTCGCGCGAACCGTCGTCGACGAAGACCACCTCCCAATTGGGAAGTTCGGCGACGACCGCGCTCAGCCGCCGCCATAACGCGGTCAGATTGGCCGATTCGTTGTAAACCGGAATTACGATCGAAACCAAAGGTGCAGGGGCTTCGGACACCTGACCCGCAATTGCCAATTTTCCTGGCGCGCTCAATTTTGCCGGACTCGATACCGCCGCGCCATCGCGCGGTTGATTGCCGCATTTTGGCAGAGCCGCGCTGGTAATAAAAGGTGGGCCGCCGGGGCACAACGGCGACGTGCGATTGACTGTGCGCACGGCGGCCTAGAAACTTGGTCGGCGTGACCTGGTGGGATAGCCGAGGGACCCGGCTGGCGGTGTGCGTTGCCATTGCTTGCCTGCTTTATCTGCCGCGTTTGGGCACTGCCGCCTTGTGGGAGCCCGACGAGGGACGCTATGCCGAAATCGCGCGTGAGATGGTGGTCAGCGGCGACTACGTGACGCCGCGCGACGACTGGGTGCGCTACTTCGAAAAGCCACCCCTGGTTTACTGGATTACTGCCGGGGCGATTCGGCTGCTGGGCCGCAACGAGAGGGCAGTGCGATTGCCCGTTGCCGTTGTCAGTATCGCGCAAATCGCAATCACCGAAGCGCTGGCCGAGTCGATGTTCGGACCCGCGGCGGGGGCCGGGGCGGCACTTTGCCTGGCTTTGAGCCCGCTCTTTTTCGGCTTCAGCCGCTTCCTTACCCTGGACCCGACGCTTGCCCTCTTGGTTACGGCCTGCATGGGCGCCATTTATGCCGCGACGCGCAGGCCGCACCTGAACGCGGGGCGCAATTGGCTTTACCTGGCCGCCTTGTTTGCCGCGCTGGGCACCCTGACCAAGGGGCCGGTCGCGCTGGTGCTGACTGGCGCGACCGGGATCATCTACCTGCTGATTGAAGGACGGGCCAGGGAACTCGCGCAGGTTCCCTGGCTGCGATGTGCGCTGATCGTGGCCGCCGTCAATTTACCCTGGTTCGCGGCGGTGTCGCGGCGCAATCCGGGCTTCCTGCGCTTTTTTTTCGTTCATGAGCATCTGCAACGTTACGCGGCCAGCACCGAGCACGCCTGGGGTCCGTACTTTTTCTTTATCGTGGTTGCAGCCGGCATGTGGCCGTGGATTGGCTTCGTTCCGCTGGCGATGGGCGACCTGTACGGCGACGCCCGCGAACGTCGTGCCGAGGCCGCCGACCCCTCTCGCAGCGCGCTGCGCTTCGCGGCGATTTGGTTTGCGGTGGTATTCGTGTTCTTTTCGATTCCGCGTTCCAAGCTGGGTTCGTATATCCTGCCCGCTCTCCCCGCCCTGGCAATCATCGCCGGCTACGGCGTCAGCCGTCTGCCTCGAATCGATTCGCGCCGCACTTCCCGCATCCTGGCTGCGGTGGCCGCGATCGACGTGGCCGCCGTCGCTGCCGCAATCGCTGCGGCCCCGCGTATCAAGGAATTACGTGTTGTGCCGGAGCTGCGCACCGACCTGATGGTGGGCGTGGGCGCGATGGCGCTGGGGGCGATTGCCGCCTTCGCGCTATGGCGCAGCATGGGCCGGGCGCTGCCGACGCTGGGCGCGCTGGCGCTAGGTATGACGATCGCGTTGGCAGCGATGGTAAAAGCGCGCGAAGACGCTGCGGCATTGAATTCCTATCGCAAGCTGGCCGCCGAAATCGCCCGCGAACTGCGGCCGGGCTGTGTGATGGCTTCCTACCGCCATCACGTTCAGGCACTGCCGTTTTACACGGGGGCGCGCGAGGCCCTGGTGAGCTATCGAGGCGAACTCGCGCCGTGGGGCTCGACTCCTGACGCAGCGCCCAGCTTTATCGCCACCGATGATGCGTTGCGCGCGCGCTGGAGTTCAGGCACGTGCATAATACTGGTGATCAATCGGCGCGATTTGAAGGTCTTGGGCCCGACCCTCAATCCACGGCCGCGTCAAATCGGCGCGGAAGGCAAGAAGCTGGCGATTACCAACCTTCCTGGCGGTTAGGGAGCCTGTAACGGTCCACCTCGGCCTTTGGACTTTTCATGCCGTTTATGGCAAACATTTACAGGGATAGTGGTTAGATGCGGGGTAGTGGAGGAGATGGATGGGGTAGGACGGGGCGGCGCCAGCCTTCTGTCACTCGAACTCCCGATCAAAATCAACAGATTCAGCGATACACAAGCAGTACGCTGAAAACCGGTGAGGTCATGCCAGCTAGCGATCTGGAGCAGAGGCAATCGGGTGCCGATGCGGCACACGCCAACGGCTTGGGTACGGTGCTGTGCGCGGCGCGACAGGCGCACGGACTGACGGTGCAGGAGGCTTCGGAGCGGCTCCGAATCCCGGCCCGGTACCTGACCATGCTCGAAGCCGGGGATTACGGCGCAATCGCCGACGAACTTTATCTGCTGCCCTTTGTGCGCAGCTACGCAGAGTTCCTCGGTCTGGATGCGGAAACCTTGGCGACCCACTTCCTCAGCGGCATCCAGCCGCTGGAAAAAGTCATCGAACTGGAGCCCGAAGTGGCGCAAGGCTTTGACCGCCCGCGCGGGCGATGGTTTACCACGGCGGCGGTGATGCTGTTCGTTGCCCTCGCGCTGTATCTGGTCGGCCTGAAGTAATCGCGCGCCCGCTCAACCCCAAGCCAGACCCCGTGCGGGACGCTCAGCCCCGCGATGGGATTGCTCGTTCGTTTTCACCCGCAGTCAGGATCACCGTTCGGAACCCGGACGCAAGCTGGAAGCGCAAAGCGAAAGCGTGCGCCTTTTAATGCGCAAGCACGGCCAGCCGCGCGTCGGGCTCACGGGCGGCTCGTTGAATCGGCGGCGCGCCGATGATTAAAGAAGATGCGGTACCAACATGCCGATCGAATACGAGCTGCGCGACGGCGCCCTGGTCTGGATCAGGAATCCCTTTACCGGCGTCATCTCTTATGTGGTTGACCTGCGCGACAAGAGTTTTGCCTTTACCCTGGGGGCGCGCGGTTTTGCGCCGCCGGCTGCAACGCACCTGGACGAAGAGCGAATGGCGCGTGCCACGGCCGGCTGTCCGTTTTGTCCCGGCAACGAATCCAAGGCGCCCAGTGAACTGATCCGCGTCCAACCCCGCGATGTGCCCGGCTGGGACGGTGATCCGGCCAGTCCATGGGCGATGCGCGTGTTCAACAATCTGTTCCCGCGTATTCCCGCCGAACTCACCGGCGGGCGCAACGAATCTTACGTGGTGGTCGAGGATGCGCGCCACTTTCTGCCCGCGGCGCGCCTGCCCAGCGACCTGCTGTTCACCGGCGCGCTGAGCGAGGCGCACTTCATCCGCCTGATGGAAGTCAACGCCGAGGTCGTGCAGCGCGCGATGGGCAACCCCACCGTGCAGTCGGTGGTGGTGCGCAAGAACCAGGGCCCCGAGTCGGGCGCATCGCAACCCCATATCCATCAGCAGATCATCGGCTCGCCCGTATGCCTGCCGGCGGTGGAAGGCGAGTTGCGCGCCGCGCAGTCCGACGCGCGCCTGTGGGATGAGCTGATCACGCTGATGCAGGAGCTCGATCTGACAATCGACGACGGCTCTGAAGTGGTCAGCTACGCCAGTCCGATCGGCGCCTTTCCGCGCAGCTACGACGTGGTGATGCCGCGGCATCGCGCACTGCTGTGCGAGTTGGACGGCGCAGGCCTGCGGGCCTTTGCCTGCGCGATGCATCGGATCCTGAGGTTTATCGGAGCGCTGCCGCTGGACTACGAAATCCATCAGGCCCAGGACCTGCCGCTTCACGCTCATATCAACGTGCGCCGCTTTCCCTATTCCAACGTGGCGGGCACGCTGAATCTGCCCCAGGGAATCTTCGACTCGGTCGCGGCCTTGCGGCGGATGAACAACGGCTGACGCCGAACTGTTTGCGAGGAGCGATGAGGGAACGCTCGGACTTGCGCGGCCGGCTGGAACGGCTGGACTGGCAGCGCATCGAGCAGTCGTTGGAGAAGCGCGGCTATGCGACCACGCCGCCCATCCTCGACACCGGTCAGTGCGCCGAGTTGATCGCCCTTTATCCCCATCGCGAGCGGTTTCGCAAAAAGGTCGAAATGGCGCGGCTGCGCTTCGGGGTGGGTGAGTACAAGTACTTCGCCGATCCGCTGCCGCCGCTCGTACAACAGTTGCGCACACTTTGCTATGCGCGGCTGGCGCCGCTTGGGAATCGATGGCGCCGCGCGCTCAAGCCCGACGCTGCCGCCCTGCCGCCCGAGCTCGACGGTTATCTTCGTTATTGCGCCGAGCTGGGTCAGACCAAGCCCACGCCGCTGATGCTGCGCTATGAGGCGGGCGGCTACAACTGCATGCATCAGGATATCTACGGAGAGGCGATTTTCCCGCTCCAGATCACGGTTGCATTGAGCCGGCCCGGGACCGACTACAGCGGCGGCGAATTTCTATTGCTCGAAGATCGGCCGCGCGCCCAGGCACGATGCTCCGCTGTCACGCTGGAGCGCGGCGCGGCGGTCATCTTCCCCTCCAGCTTCCGTCCCATCCAGGGCGCGCGCGGCTTTTACCGTGCCCGGATGCGCCATGGCGTAAGCCCGCTGCACTCCGGACTGAGATACACGCTGGGGATAATCTTCCACAACGCGGCGTGAGGGTAGCAACCGGACTTAACCCTTTCCCTGAAACAGGGACAGGACCCGGGTTAGGCTTCTCTACCGAGACAAATGCCGCAGGGACGCATCCCGGCCTGTGCCGCGCGGGCGGTGTCGCGCAACAGCAGCATGCTGGTGCGCTTTGTGCGCGCCAGCGCGCGGCATCCGGGGCGGCAGAAGACCCACGTGTCGCGATTGCCCCACACCGTGCCGTCTTGTGCGACCGCTCCCGCCGGCGTGAACGAAAATCCCTCCACTTCCAGCAGCTTGCGCTTGAGGTCGAGTCCACCGCCATAGCCGCCCAGGCTGAGGTCGGAGCGCACTACGCGATGGCATGGCACATAGACCGGGAGCGGGTTGTCATGCATCGCCGCGCCCACCGCGCGCGCGGCGTTGGGAGCGCCGGCCCATGCGGCCAGCGCCGCGTAGGTTGCGATGGCGCCGGGGCCGACCTCCAGCAGCAGTTCCAGTACGCGGCGCTGGAAGGGCGCCTTGACCAGGCTCAGATCGATGCGGCTGCGCAGCGCTGCGTCATCGCCGGCCATGAAACGCCTCAACTCCTCGTCCACGCCTTTGACGGCGCCTTGGTCCAGCACCGGATCGCAAGCGCGCCGCAGCTTCGCCATCGCTTCTGCCGCATCAGTGGCGCGCCGGATGAAATGGATCATCACGACGCCGCGGTTGCCGAGGCCAACCAGCAGCGCTCCCATCGCTGAGGACGTAATCAGACCGACGGCGGCTTGCGGCTGGTGCGCCGTTGCAGCGTCACGTCGAGCTTCATCGGTGCCGGCGTCGATCAGCGCCTGCAGCACGCGCCGTGGTTCACAATCCGGATTCGTCGGTGCGGGCGAGGTCATAGTGTGGGTCATCGGTATGCTCCGTTGTGGGATGTAACCCCGCTGCGGCTGCGATGTGAAATCGCCGGCGCGCGCCGCAGGCCCATGTCAGACGACGATGCTCAACAGCTTGTTGGGCACGTAGATGACCTTCTTGGGCGTCTTGCCGTCCAGGTGGCGCTTGACGGCGGCGCTCTCCAACGCCAGCGTGCGCACCCGCTCCTCAGCGGTGTCGGCCGCGATTTCCAGCTTGTCGCGCACCTTGCCGTTGATCTGCACGACGACCGTTACAACTTCGTCCCTGGCCAAAGCCGGGTCGAAGCCGGGCCATTTCTGCAGGTGGACGGAGTCGCTGTGGCCCAGCGCGCGCCACATCTCCTCGGTGATATGCGGCGCCATCGGCGCCAGCATCAGCACGTAGCTTTCGATTGCGGCGCGGCCGATCCCGGCGGGTTCCAGCCGCGCCAGGTAGTTGAGTTCATCCATCAGCGCGGCCAGCGCCGTGTTAAAGCGCAGGCGCTCGATGTGATCGGTCACGGTGCGGATGGTCTGATGCATCTTGCGCAAGGTCTGCTCGCCGGGCTTGCCCTGGGGACATCCCGCCTCGACGAAACGGCGCACCAGGTTCCATACGCGCGTCAGGTAGCGCGCCGTTCCGACCACGCCCTCTTCGTTCCAGTTGGTGGGCTCCTCGAAGGGACCCATGAACAGCTCCCACAACCGCAGCGCGTCGGCGCCGTACTTGTCCACCATCGAGTCGGGGGTGACCACGTTGCCCTTGCTTTTGGACATCTTCTGGCCGTCGGCGGCCCAGATCATCCCCTGATTACGAAGTGTAGGAAACGGCTCCTTGAAGTTGATGAGTCCGGCGTCGTACATCACCTTGGTCCACATCCGCGCATACAGCAGATGCATCACGGCGTGCTCGGCGCCGCCCACGTACAGGTCCACCGGCAGCCAGTAATCGACTGCCTCGCGGTTGAACGGCGCGGCGCTCTCATGGGGCGAAGCGAAGCGCAGAAAGTACCACGACGAACAGGCGAAGCCGTCCATCGTGTCGGTTTCGCGTTCGCCGGGTCCGCCGCATTTGGGGCAGGTGGTGTTGACGAACTCCGGCACATTGGCCAGCGGCGAGCGCCCGGTGCCCGAGGGCTGGTAGTCCTTGATGTCGGGCAGCACCACCGGGAGTTGGTCCTCGGGGACCGGCACGATGCCGCATCCGCCCTTGCAGTACACCATCGGGATCGGGCATCCCCAGTAGCGCTGGCGCGAGATCAGCCAGTCGCGCATCCGGTAGCTGACCGCGGCGCGCCCGATGCCCTTTTCCTGCGCGTACTGCGCCACCATGGCGAGCGCCTCAGCGGTCGGCTTGCCGCTGATGAAGCCGGAGTTGATCGTGATGCCGGGTTCGGTAAACGCGCGATCGGCGGGCGGCTGCGAGCCGTCGGCAGGCGCGGTGACGCGCGGAATGGGCAGCCCATATTTGCGCGCGAACTCGAAGTCGCGCTGGTCCTCACCCGGCGCCGCCATGATCGCGCCCGTGCCGTAGCCCATCAGGACGTAGTCGGCGATCCAGATCGGGATATCCTTGTCCGTAAACAGGTTGTGCGCGTAAGCGCCGGTGAACACGCCGGTCTTTTCCTTGACGGTGGACAGGCGCTCGATTTCGCTCTGCCGGCGCGCCTGCGCCACGTAGCGTTCAACCTCGGCGCGCTGCGCGGGCGTAGTGATGCGCGCGACCAGCGGATGCTCGGGTGCCAGCACCATGAAGGACACGCCGAAGACGGTATCGGGGCGCGTGGTGAAAAAGCGCACCTCCTCGCCGCGATGGCCCGCGACGGGGAAGGCGAGTTCGGCGCCCTCCGAGCGTCCGATCCAGTTGCGCTGCATCAGCTTGATGCGCTCGGGCCAGTCGATGGTGTCGAGATCTTCAAGCAGCCGGTCGGCATAGGCTGTGATCCTGAAGTACCACTGCTCCAGTTCCTTTTTGGTGACCGCAGTGTCGGTGTGCCGCCAGCAGCATCCGTCGATCACCTGCTCGTTGGCCAGGATCGACAGGCATTTCTCGCACCACCATTGCGCGCCCACCGCGCGGTAGGCCAGGCCGCGCTTGTACAGCAGCAGGAAGAACCATTGCGTCCATTTGTAGTATTCGGGAGTCGAGGAGTTGATTTCACGCGTCCAGTCGTAGGCGCATCCTACCAACTTCAACTGGCGCTTGAAGTTGGCCGCATAGCGCGGCACGGTCTCCTTGGGATGGAGCTTTTTAAGCAGTGCGTCGTTCTCTGCCGGCAGCCCAAACGCGTCCCATCCCATCGCATGCAGCACGTTATGGCCGGTCATGCGTTTGAAGCGCCCGATAACGTCGCACGGCACGTAGTTGTGCAGATGGCCGACGGACAACCCTTCCCCGGAGGGATAGGGAAACATCTCGAGCAGGTAAAACTTGGGCCGGCTGCGGTCGGTGGGCGTCAGGTAAATCCCGCTGCGCTCCCATTCCGCCTGCCACTTGGGCTCGATTTCTTTAGGGTCGTACCGTTCGTTCATCGCTTCGAAAACTCCGCCGTCACCGGTGTGTCGATCGAGTCTACCGCGCCCGCGCCCCCGGTAAAAACCCCCGCCAGCGCGACCTTGCCGTTCGCCGCCGGCCGGAATATGGTTGGGCCTCATGAGCACGGAAGAAAACAAGAAAATCGTGGCGGATTACTTTGCAAAGCGCTCGGCGGGCGATGCGCGCGCGTTCGACCACTTCGCCGATTCGGCGACCTGGATGATTATGGCCAAGGGGCCGATGGGCGGGACGAAGAGCAAGGCCGAGCTGGTGCAGATCGCGGCGCAAAACACGGCCCGTTTCGAAGCGCCGATCCGGCTGACGGTCACCGGCCTGACGGCCGAGGGCGAGCGCGTCGCAGTCGAGGCGCAAGGTTACGCCAGGCTTAAGAACGGCAAGACCTACGAGAACAATTACCACTTCCTGTTCATCGTGCGCGACGGGAAGATCCAGATGGGCAAGGAATACTGCGACTTCCACCACGCGATGGAGGTCTTCCGTCCCTGAGCGCCGGTCGCCGGGAGCACAGATCGCCTTGAGGATCCGGCGAAGCACAATAGCGGGCGGGCGTCCGTGCGGCGTGTCGATGCGCGAGCATGCCTGGTCGCGCCATCTTTTGATCCCTAATTGAGGACTCCGCTCCTCGGCCATAGAAGAACGAGCATGAAATACGACCACATCGTGTTGGGCGCCGGATCGGCGGGGGCGATCGTCGCGGCGCGGCTGAGCGAGGATGCGCATCGCGCGGTACTGTTGATCGAGGCTGGCCCCGATTATCCCGATTTCGAGCACATTCCCGACGACGTCAAGTACGGCTACGCGACCGCCTCCGACGTAATGGTCAACGACCGGCACGTGCGCTACTTCACGGCCAAGGCCACCGACACGGCACCGCCGATGATGGTACCGGCGGGCACGCTGACCGGCGGCGGCAGCGCCGTCAACGGTCAGGTGTTTCTGCGCGGTATCCCCGAAGATTTCGATTCATGGGCCGCCGCGGGCAACGACCAGTGGTCCTTCAGCCAGTGCCTGCCCTACCTGCGCAAGCTTGAGACCGACCGCGATTTCGGCGGCGACGATTTCCACGGCGCCAACGGACCCGTAATCGCGCGGCGCTTCAAACGGCACGAATGGCTGCCCGATCAGCGCGCGTTTTATAACGCCTGCCGCGCCGAGGGCTTTCCCGACTGTCCCGATTTCAATCATCCACAAGGCACCGGCATCGGTCCGGCACCGCTTAACAACGTGGACTCGGTGCGATGGAGCACCGCGATCGCCTATCTCAATCCGGCGCGCCATCGGCTCAACCTCACGATCAAGGCGCAATGCAAGGTGCGCCGCATCATTTTTGACGGCAACCGCGCCACCGGCGTGGAAGTGCTCAGCGGCGGCGAGAAGTTCGTCGTCGAAGGCGAGGAGATTATCTTAAGCGCCGGCGCGATCTGCTCGCCCCATCTGCTGATGCTCTCCGGCGTGGGGCCGCAGGATCAGTTGCGCAGCTTCGGTATCCCCGTGGTCCATCATCTGCCCGGCGTCGGACAGAACCTGCGCGACCATCCGTATTGCAACGTCACCTGGCGCACGCGCGAGGACTATGCGCTGGATCCGATGGCGCCGCGGATGCAACTGGTGCTGCGCTGCACGGCGACCGGCTCGCCGCTGCGCAACGATCTGCAACTGCTGATGTATTCCTACGCGCAGCAGTTCGAAATGGGACGCTTCACACCGGTGGGAACCCGCATCCTGCCCGCCGTGGAACTGGCCGCCAGCGCCGGCGAGTTGCGCCTGCAGTCGCCCGATCCGGACGTTCAGCCGCTGCTGGATTACGGCTTTCTCAAGCAGGAGTTCGACCGGCGCCGGATGCGCGAGGCGATCCGGCTGGCGGTGCGCCTGGGCGAGCATCCCGATTTCAAGGCAATCACCCTTGAACGGATTGAGCCCACCGCCGAAGACCTGCGCGATGACGGCGCGCTGGACGCGTTTGCGCTGCGCAACGCCACCACCTGCATGCATATTTCGGCCACCTGCAAGATGGGACCGGCGTCGGAGCCGATGGCGGTGGTCGATCAGTTCGGCCGGGTTCACGGCGTGCGCAATCTGCGCGTCGCCGACGCTTCCATCATGCCCGACTGCGTGCGCGCCAACACCAACGTGACCACGATGATGATCGGGGAGCGCATCGCGGACTTCATCCGCCAGGGCTGCTAGCCGCGGCGCGCAGGCCCTTGACGACGATGTCAACCACCGTCTTCCAGGCCTTGTCGTCGACGCGGCCGCCAGTGAAAAACACGCGCTGCATCATCACTCCGGCCAGCAGGTCAGCGATCAGGACGGGATCGGCCGAGGTGCGGGGCAGCTCGCCGCGCGCGATGGCGCGTTCTATCGCCGCGATCCAGGGCTGGTAGCGCGTGCGGATGAACGCGTCGATTTTGGCCGAAGCGGACGTGCGCCGCACACGTTCCGCGGCCAACGCCGGTAAGACACTGGCCAGGCGGGTGGTTTTGAATAGCCTGACCACCGCGTCGCGCAGCGCGGCCAGATCGCCCGACAACGATCCGGTATCGACCGCCGGCAGCTCCGGAATCCGCGACAGTGCGGCAATCGTCAAGCTGACCTTGTCGGGCCAGCGCCGATACAGCGTGGCCTTGGCGACGCCGGCCCGCGCCGCCACCGCTTCCATGCGCAAGCCGCTGTAGCCCTGCTCGGCGAGCAAAGCCAGGGTCGCGTCCACAAGGGCGACGTCGGCCTCTTCGTCGCGCGGCCGTCCTCGCACCAGTTGCGGATAACTGCGCGCCATCGCGCCCAGCATCATAGCCAAGCTCTTGACTTTCGGCAATAAAGATACGATACGCATCGTATTGAAAATCGTGCCGCCCGTGCGGCCTGGCCGAATGCGATGGTGGGCAGTTCGATGCAAGAGTTGGATTTCCCCTATGACGCTGAATTAAACAATCCGGCTTTTTACACCACCGATCAGTATCATGAGGCCTTCCGCTGGCTGCGCCGCCATGATCCGGTGCACTGGACGCGCGGCAGCAACGGCTGGGACTTCTGGTCGGTGACGCGGCATGAGGATTGCCTGACCGTCTTGCGCCATCCCGAGCTCTACAGCTCGGCGCAGGGCGTGATGCTGCCCTACCTGCCGGCGGACCAGGAGCGGACGCCGGAGCAGGTGGGCGCCGGACTGTCGGTGCTGATGTCTGATCCGCCGCGCCATCGTGAGATGCGCCGGCTTATCTTCGAATGGTTCAGGCCACAGCGCATCAACGCCTTGGAGCCGGCGGTGCGCCGGATGTCGCGCGAGATCGTCGACGCCGTGGCGCCGCGGGGCCAATGCGACCTGGTCAACGACGTCGCCGGCAGACTGCCGGCCGCCATGGTATGCCAGATCATGGGTGTGCCGCCCGCGGACTGGCCCTACATGAGAAAGCTGGTGGACCGGCTGGTCGGGAGTCCCGATCCGGAATTTCAGGCCGAAGGCCCGCCTGATGCTCCCGTTCGGGAGACGCTTCAGTATTTTGCCGGCTTGGTCCGGGAGCGCCGCGGCCGTCCAATCAACGACTTGGTCGGCGCGCTGGCCAATGGTGCGATTGAGGGGCGTGCGCTGAGCGATCCCGAGGTGCTGTTCAACTGCTATATCGTTTTGGGCGGCGGGCTGGAGACCACTCGCAACGCCATCTCCGGCGGTGTGCTGGCCCTGCTCCAGCATCCGCAACAACTCGCCGAACTGACGGAGAATCCGGCGCTGATGCCGATTGCGGTCGAGGAGATCCTGCGATGGACCAGTCCCGCCAACTACTTCGCGCGGGTGGCGGTTGGGGACAGCGAGCTGGGCGGCAAACGTATCAAGCGCGGCGAGCGGGTCGTGGTGTGGTTCACTTCCGCCAATCGCGATGAGGACGTCTTTGCCGAGCCGTTCCGATTCGACATCAAGCGGACTCCCAACGATCACCTGGCATTCGGGCACGGCGAGCATTTCTGTTTGGGCGCCAGGCTGGCTCGGCTGGAAACCCGGGTCATGATTGAGGAGATCCTGCGCGGTCTGCCCGACCTGCAAGTGGCGGGCAAGGTCGAGCGGATGCCGGCGGTGGTGGTCTCGGTCATCAAACGGATGCCGGTGAGGTTTTCACCGGTTAGCCAGTCGCGCAGCGAATAACAGGAGACAATGTGAAATTCGGAATCCTTTATAATATCGACTATCATCCGGGCGTTCACGGTTCCGCAAGTAGCTATTACCAGCAGATACTGGAGCAGGTTGAGCTGCTGGAGGAACTCGGCTACGACGCCGCCTGGTTCGGCGAGCATCATTACTCCGGCTACTCATTCGGCAATCCGGCGATGATTGCGCTGGCGGCCGCTGCGCGCACCCGGCGATTGCGCCTGGGTACCGGGGTGTCGCTCATTCCGCTGCATCATCCGCTGCGCCTGGCCGAGGAGTACGCGATGCTCGACGTGCTGAGCGGCGGGCGTCTGGACTATGGCGTGGGGCGGGGCTTTCTCAGTTATGCTTACGACCTGTTTGGTATCGACATGGCGCAAAGCCATGAGCGTTATCATGAGGGCGTCGACCTGATTATCAAGGCGTGGACCGCCGAGGGCCCGTTTTCCTTCGACGGCAGATTTTGGAAGCTGCGCGATTATGAATTTTTTCCCAAGCCCGTTCAGCAGCCTCATCCGCCGGTCTTTGCCGCCGGCGCCGGCACGCCGGCCAGCTTTATCTGGGCCGGAAAGCGGGGATTGGATCTGTGCACCGCGTTATTCGGCCCGGACAAGGCTTTGCTGAAGAACGGTCTAGATAACTATCGCCAGACCCTGGCCAGCAACGGATACGATCCGGCGCGGCGTACTGTGACCAGCGTGACGCAGATGTATTGCGGCGAGACCAAGGCTGAAGCGTTGCGTCACGGCGGCCAGTACACGCTCAACTACTACAAGTTCTTCGCTGGCCTTGATGCGCGCGGTTCAAAGCCCAGCGGTGCGCGCGGCTTTGGGCAGATCAGGATCGAGGATCTCGATGCGGCCAATCTCGTGCTGCTGGGCGATCCGGACGACCTGGTGCGGCGGATTGGGGAGGTGCGCGATAGCTTCGGCATCGACCTGTTGCTGTTCGAAGTCGCCCAAGGCGGCGCCGCACCGCAGGAAGTGCGGCGCTCCTTGCAGATGTTCGCCCGGCACGTGATGCCGAACTTCAAGCAATCGGGCAGTGAAGCGCCCGCTCAGCCGCGCAGATAGGCCTCGGCGATCGGCCGGATGGTCTGTGCGGCCTGTCCGGGCGGGATGGGTGTCAGCAGGAACAGCATCCGGGTGGCGCCGGCTTCGCGATATTCCGCCACCTGCCTGCGCGCCTCGGCGGCGCTGCCCGCGGCCTGGCCCAGGATAGTAATCTCCAGCGAATTGACGTCGCGTCCGGTCTCCGCGCACATCCGCTTGAGTTTGGCGACCTCTTGGGACAGGCGCTGCGGTGTGAGGCTGGTCGGCATCCATCCGTCGCCGACCGCCACCGTGTCCTTCAGGCGGCGATCGAAATTGGGTCCGGAGCCGGTGCAGATATAGACCGGGGGATGGGGCTGCTGGGCGGGCTTGGGCCAGCACTTGACGGGCGGAAAACTCACGAATTCGCCCGCGAAGCTGGCCTCCGGCTGGGTCCACAGTTCCTTCATCGCGCGCACGTACTCGCGCACCACCGCCCATCGGCGGCGGAAATCCCGGCCCATGATCTCGGTCTCCTCGCGCAGCCATCCGCCGCCCACGCCCAGCACGAAGCGGCCTTGCGAGTAGTAATCGAGCGTGGCGACCTCCTTGGCCAGGATGATCGGATGGCGCTCGGCGGCCAGGCATACGGCAGTTCCCAGGCGCAGCCGCCTGGTTGCGCACGCCGCAATGGTCAATGAGATGAAGGGGTCAGGGATGCGCTCGTAATACTCCGGCATCACGGTGTTGCCCAGTGCGATAATCGCTCCGGCCACCACCGGAATTATCGGATGCTCGCCAGTGAACATCGACTCGAAGCCCAGTTCCTCGCAGGTGCGTGCGACCACGTCGGGCCGCTCCGAGCGATCGGTAAAACCCAAACAAAGACCGAATTTCATTCCGTGCCGTTCTCCTGTGCCCAGCGTGTGCGGCGCCGTTGGTGTTGGTGCGGGTCTTGTAACTCTACTTGTTGAATGGTTCGATCAATTCCAAAAAGGTGCCGTCGGGATCCTTGAAGCAGAAAAACCGCGCGCCGGCTTTTCGGCCCGCGCTCATCGTGACCGGCTCCGATACCATCTCCACGCCCGCCGCCTTGAGCCGCGCGTATTCCGCGTCGAGATTTTTGGTAAACAGGGCGATGCGGTTGATTCCGGTATGGTACAGATGAGGGTACGGCGCGCCGTCAGTTCTGGGCTGTTTCCACTCAATGAGGTCGATTCGGGTGGCACGCGGGTCGTCGCTCAGCGCCAGCAGCGCCGCACGTCCAACGCTGTTGGGAATGTTGAGCCCCTTGTCGTTGGCCCGGTTGGGACCTTCGCCGATGTCGAGCACGACCTTGAAGCCGAGCATTTGGTAAAACTCCAGTGAACGGTCGAAGTCCCTGACATTGATGTTGACGTGAAAGACCGATTTAATCATCGTGGCTTACCTCATTCGAAAACGCCTCCCGCGGGGCGCAGCGTGCCGCCGCGTTTGTGCGCCGCCCAACAACTATCGGGAAAGAGGTTCCCGCGCAAATGGCGCAGCGCAACGCTCGGCCGACCGGGGTTCTTGACATTATTTTGAACGCGTTATAAAAACGAACGCATCTCGTTTTTGAAACGCGTTATGGGTCTACGGGAGAAGCGCAAGCTGGAACGGCGCGAGCGCATCCTGGCCGCCGCTCAGGAGCTGATTCGCGAAACCGGCAGCGTGGGGCTGTCGATGCGTGCCTTGGCGCGCAAGGCTGAAGTCAGCCTGGCCACGCCGTACAACCTGTTCGGCTCCAAGGGTGCGGTGCTGGCCGAGCTGGGGCTGGCGGTGCTCAAGAAGCTCGAACGGAAAATGGAGGAGCTGCGCTCGCACGACCCGATCGAGGATTTACTGCACATCGCTGAACTGGGCGCCAACACCTACGCCTCCGACCCGCGCTTTTACCGGACCCTGATGGCGGTGCTGACGGCGTCGGCGCGGGGACTGCACGACGACGCGATTTCGGGCGGCAGCGTGCGCTTGTGGCAGCGCCCGGTGGAGGCAGGCATCCGGGCCGGTTTGCTGCGGGCGGATGCGGATTCCGAGTTTGTCGCGCGCGACCTGGTAATTACCTTCCTTGGCGTGCTGGATCTGTGGGTGCGCGGGGTCCTGGACGGCGAGGCGATGCGGACCCACATTCTATATGCCTTTACGCTGGCGCTGCTCGGTCTTTCAACCGATGCCAGCCGGGCCAAACTGCTCCGCCATTACCGGCGCTTCCAGCGCCAGTTGCCGCGCGAGATCCGGGTGGTTGACAACGGCTTGGCGCGTCGTCGGGCACGGCCCGCCGGAGAGGCAGCCAATGGCGGGGCGGCGGTGGCGGCCAAAGTTCGAGCGCCGCAAGCGGCGCTGCCCGAGGGAATTCAGTAAGAGACCAATACTTCCCTATCACGGAGGACGAAATGAAGTTCGGATTACTCGTGGCGCTGCAGTTGCCCAAGCCCTGGAAGCCGGATTCGGAGCTAAGGGTCTGGCGCGACGGTCTGGAGCAAATGGAGGTCGCCGACCGGGTCGGTATCGATTACATGTGGCAGGTCGAGCACCACTTCCTGGAAGAATACTCCCACTCCTCAGCCGCCGAGACCTTCCTGGCCGCCGCCAGCCAGCGCACCAAGCGCATGCGCCTGGGGTCGGGCATCACGCTGCTGCCGCCCAACTACAACCATCCGGCGCGCGTTGCGGAGCGAGTCGCGGCGCTTGACCTAATCAGCGAGGGGCGCGCCGAGTTCGGCACTGGCGAGTCATCGACCTTCGCCGAGTTGGACGCCTTTCATGTCTCGCGCACCGAAAAACGCCTGATGTGGCGCGAATGCCTGCAGGCGATCTGCCGGATGATGGTGGAAGAGCCCTTCCGCGGCCATATCGGCAAGTACTTCAAGATGCCGCCGCGCAACGTCATTCCTAAACCCATCCAGAAGCCGCACCCGCCGGTGTGGGTGGCCTGCTCGCGCCAGGAGACGATCGTGATGGCGGGCAAGCTGGGACTGGGCGTGCTGACCTTCGGCTTTTTGTCCCCGGTTGACGCCCAGAAATGGACCGCCGATTACTACCGCTCGCTGACCGAGGATTGCACCCCGATTGCCTATTCGGTCAACCCCAACGTGGCCTTCCTCTCCGGCTTTGCCTGCAACAAGAATGGCGACCTGGCCCGCGAGTTCGGAAAAGAGGGACGCCAGTTCTTCGCTCACGCCTTCCGCCATCATTATGTCGACGGCGTGCACCGTCCGGCCAAGACCAACCTGTGGGAGGAATTCAAGAAGACTCCCGACCAGTTGATGGCACCGATCGACCCGAACAACGAATGCATGGGTACGCCCGATGACATCCGCAAGGTGCTGCTCAACTACGAAGCGGCGGGTGTCGACCAGGTCATCTTTATCGCACAGGAGGGCCGCATCACGCACGAGCAGATTTGCGAAGGCTTCGAGCTGTTCGGCAAGACGGTGCTCCCCGAATTCAAGGAGCGCGATGAAAAGCAGTCCAAGCTCAAGGCCGAGCGCCTGGCGCCGGTGATCGAAAAGGCGATGAAGCGGCGGATCGAGCCCGAGATTCCCGACTACGGCGAGGAGTACCTGGTGCGTGCCGATGGGCTCAAGATCAAGCACTTCGGATGGGATCCCGCCTATGCCGAACTGCTGGAACAGGCCAAGGCGCAACTGGCGCAGCAGCAGGGCAAGTAATCGCAGCCAGCGTGGGGGAGCCGCGCGCGGCTCTCCCACGTTACCGGCGCGGATTTTAATGCGCCGCGCCCAGATGGTAGAGGGGTAACGGAGGACATACTGATGAGCAGCGCCAAATGCCGCCGCATGTGGGGCCTGTCGGGCGCCCAGTTCACGATCCCGCCGATGGGTCCGGAGCGGCCCGAGCCGTTTACCTTTGTCTGCCCGCCCATCCTGATCGAGCACGACAAGGGGCTGGTTCTGTTCGACACCGGGTGCCATCCCAAAATCATGGACGACATCCTCGGCTACTGGGGCGATTTCTGGCAGATGGCCAAGGTGCAGTTCACGCCGGCGGACACGCTTGAGGTCCAGATCAAGGGACTGGGCTATAAGCTTGATGACGTAAAGTACGTCATCCTGTCGCATCTGCACATGGACCATACCGGCGGGATGGCGCTGTTTCCCAACGCCAAGTTTTTGGTCGGCGCCAATGAAATCCGCTTTGCTTACTGGGCCGACCCCGTGCAGCGGCCGTTTTTCGTGATGGGCGACCTGCTGCCGACGCGCGGGTTCAACTGGCTTGAGGTGGGCGAGGACTACGACTTGTTCGGGGACGGCAGCCTGCAGATGCTGCGCACGCCGGGCCATACGCCGGGTGAGTGCACCCTGCTGGTGACATTGCCCAGCCGCAAGTTCGTGCTGACCGGCGACACCGTGCACACGCGCCAGGATTTGGCGGAAGAAAAGCCGATGATGATCGACTACGACCCGGCGCAGGCGGTGGCGTCGCTCAGGCGGCTAAAGCAGTTGCGCGACGAGCATCAGGCGACCATCTGGATTCCGCACGATATCGACGACTGGCACGATTTTCCGCACGCACCGACGGCGATCGAGTAGAAGGCTGGGGCGGCGGAGGCAGCGGCGGGCATTGCCCGCCGCTGCCTCCGCCGCCCCTTTCCCTGGGCGCGGGCCAAGTAGGCGGCGTCGCCGCCTACTTGGCCCGCGCCGCCGCCCCCGCATCCGTCACCTCCCCGATCGCCAGCTCGATGTATTCCCGCAGTTGCGCTTCCACCGCCGCCTCGCGCCGCCGCTCCAGGTCCTGTACGACCCTGTCTGCAAGCTGCGGGTTGCTCCGGATCAGCACGGTCAGCAGTGATTGCAGCACCAGCCTGCTGACGTGAGTGCGCGTAATCAAATTGAGGACCACCTTGCCCGTCACCGGGTCGATACTATCCGCCACCGGAAGCTCCTCGATAGCTGGCGCCAACCGCCGCCAGCGGTTAAGTATTGACGATTCTTGGCTCTCCCGCCGCGCTTTGCCAGCCGTGAGATGCTCGAAAGGAAGCAAGCGATGAATTCCGCTAAGTTCAGTGTCGAAGGTAAGGTTGCGATCATCACGGGGGGCGGGACCGGGGTCGGCGCCGGAATTGCGCGCGAGTTCGCCCGCGCCGGCGCTCGAGTGCTGATTGCCAGCCGCAAGGCCGAAAACCTGGCCATGGTGCGCGACCAGGTCCGCGCCGAGGGCGGGGTGTGCGAGTACCAGGTGTGCGACGTGCGCGACGCGGCGGCGGTCGACGAGATGGTCGCCGCGGCGGTGCGCCATTTCGGGCGCCTCGACGTGATCATCAACAACCATGGCGCGAGCCTGAAGATCCCTTCGTTGGAGCTTTCTCCAAACGCCTGGCGGGCGATTGTCGCGGTCAATCTGGACGGTGTGTTCTTCTGTTCGCGCGCGGCGGCCCGCCAATTCATCGCACAGAAAAGCCCCGGCTCGATCATCAATATCAGCAGCGAAGCGTCGCTGACCGGCTTTGCCATCTATCCCCCGTATGCGGCTGCCAAGGCCGGCGTCAACAACCTGACCAGGACCCAGTCGGCGGAATGGGCACGCTACGGTATCCGTGTCAACTGTCTGGTTCTGGGTCCGATCGAGACGCCCGCCTGGGAGTTGCTGCTTGACGAGGAAACCAAGCACCGGATGGCGGCGACGCGTGCGCTCAAGCGCCTGGGCACACCGCAGGAAATCGCCTACCCATGCATCTTCCTCGCCTCCGACGCGTCGTCCTACATCACAGGAGCGGTAATCGAGGTGTCGGGGGGCGTTGATACCACGCCCTGACGCCCAGCGTTACGAAAGGGGCGAAGGGATCGAGAAAATTTAGCCAATCGCCCGGCGTCAACGGGAATGGCGCTGTCATCGTCTAATAAACCAGATGGGCAAGGTGGACGTTTTGCCGCTGGAGCACGACGACTTTCGCGACCTCTACGCGGAGCATCGGGCGCGGGTGCTGCGGCTGTGCCGCCTGATACTGGCGGACGCCGATGAGGCCGAGGAAGTGGCCCAGGAGATCTTTCTGAAGGCCTTTCGTTTCTACCGCTCCGGAGGGCGGCCGGAGGCCTGGAACAAGTGGCTGGCTACGGTCGCGGTCAATGCCTGCCGCGACCGCCTGCGCTCCAGTTGGTGGCGGCGATGGCGGGGGCGCACTGAAGAATTCGATGAGTTCAAGGCTCACAGCCATCACAGCGCTGAGGAGAGCGCGCTGCAGCGGGAGACGCAGCGGATGGTGTGGGAAAAGTTCGGCAGGCTTTCCGCACGTCAGCGCGAGATCTTCGCGCTGCGCCATTTCGAGGGGTGGTCGACCGAGGAGGTCGCCGCGCAGCTGGGTCTGAGCCAGGGCAGCGTCAAACAGCATCTGTTCCGCGCGGTGCGCGAGCTGCGCAAAGGAATCGGCAAAGAACTATGAATCGATGTCTATCCGAGCAGTCCTTGCTGCAATGTTATACGGGTGAGGGTGCCAGCGATGAGCTGGCACATCTGAGGAGCTGTCTGGCGTGCGCCGGGCGCCTGAAGGCGCTGGAGTCTGACCTGAACCTGATCACGCAGGCGCTGGAGGCCGCTCTGCCGCGCCGCCGTGGTGTGCATGGATGGAGTTTCTCGCGATGGCGCCTGGCCATTTCCGCTGCGGCGGCGATCGCGGCGTTTGCAGGTGGATGGTCGCTGCGCGGGGCGTCGCTCGTGGAGCTGCCGGTTGGCGTGTCGGTGGCGCGCCATGCCCCGGTGCGGTCCACCGCGGCGATCCAGGTTTCAGCCCTTGAACCGGCCTCGGCGATCTATGCTGCATACGTGCAAGACGAATTCGGCGGCGACTCGTGCTCCGACATGAGCGATCCGCTGGGGCCCGGATGCCAGTAAGGGGGGGTCCTTAAACCTATGCTCAGAAAATTTCTTTTCGCAACCGTGCTCGCTCTGGCCGCGCTGGGCATATTCGCCGCCGCGGCACCCGCTTTCCACGACGGACCTGACGGCCGCGCCCGCGAACGGCTCGCCATGATGCCTTTTGAGGCCGTGCTCAGCCCCGAACAGAAGCTGGCGTTTTTGTCGATGGTCAAGGCCGATCGCGCCAAGCTACAGTCGCTGCGCCAGAACCTGCATAATGCACGCGAGGCGCTGATTGATAAACTGCTCTCCACCGATCCGTCCGTGGACGTAAGCCGGGAGGTCGCCCAGCTCAAGGCTGCGCAGGCGGCCATGATCGACGAGCGCGTCGCGATTGCGCTTGCCGCGCGTAAACTTATGACCCCCAAGCAACTCAAGGATGCCGCCGCATTCCATGCCAGGCTCGAAGACCTGCATCGTCAGGAAGCCGCATTGATCCGCCAGATGCAGGGGGACAAGCCCGAGCCGCCCGGCGGCGACGAGTAGCGCTAAATTCTTTGACTACGCTTCGCCGCCAACTCGCTTGCATCACCGGCGCTCTGGCGCCG
>Ga0070740_10002300_pt1 | contig 22878 bp, 43 predicted proteins | sample Coa_R2_FD_67286 | JGI IMG/M metagenome (GOLD analysis project Ga0070740, IMG submission 67286) | Surface soil microbial communities from Centralia Pennsylvania, which are recovering from an underground coalmine fire - Coalmine... | ecosystem: Environmental > Terrestrial > Soil > Unclassified ...
GCAGGAGCGGAAGTTCCGCATCGAGGACGCGCTGAACGCGACGAAGGCCGCTGCTGACGAGGGCATCGTCCCCGGTGGTGGTATGGCGCTCTTCAACGCCGTGGCGAAGGTCCGAGCATTGGTCAGCGGCGCGAAAGAGGTCGACCCCGAGGAGCTCCAGGGAGCGCAAGCGGTCTTCCGCGCTTGCCTCGGCCCGCTGCGCCGGATCGTCGAGAACGCAGGCCAGAGCCCCGAGGTCGTCGTCAACGAGCTCGAGAAGATGAATAAGGCGGCGCCCACCGCCAATGACAACATGGGCTACAACGCTGCGACCGGCGAGTACACCGACCTCGTCGAGGCTGGCGTCATCGACCCCGTCAAGGTGACCCGCAGCGCGTTGAAGCACGCTGCCAGCGTGGCGACGACGTTCCTGTCGCTCGATGCTGTCATCTACGAAGAGCCGGCCAAGGAACAAGCGGGCGAGCAATGAGCGGCTGGGCACCACACTGGCCCACCGTCATCGTCTCGATCTTCACGGTGTTCGCAGTGACATTCGCCAAGGAGGCTGCCGTCAACTTGGCCAAGAAGATCTTCGGACGGAAGAAGGACAAGGAAGAAGATGACAGCTCCGACGACTGACGTGGACATCCAAGTCGATGCCCTGATGATGGACGAGGCAGCACGGGTCGACTGGCACGCCCTGTCTGAACCCGAGGCCGCGAGCTTCGGCTTGGCGATGGGACTCCTCCGCGATGTCAGTCACACCCACGAGCACCGACGGGTCGCCTGGGGGACAGCAACGGGAGGGGTCATCAGCATGTCAGTGCTGGCCCTGGCGTGCATGGCCTTCGGCGCGGGCCCATGGTTTGCCCTCGGAGTGGTCATCGGCACCCAGGCCATTAGAGCCCTGGTGCTGTACCTGAAGGCACACCGTGCCTCCCAGGATGTCCGCTTCGTGGAACAACAGGCCCTCGAGGTCATCAGGGAACTGGCAGCCGCCCATCCTGCCCAGCGGCAGGATACGTACGAAGGTGGCAGCTGACGTCACCTACTACGTTTACGTCGATAGAACGCTGACTGGCGTCCCATTCTACGTAGGAAAAGGTAAGCTACGTCGCATCAATGATCTCAAGCGAAACCAAAAGCATGAGTGGGTAGTTGCAAAGCACGGCATTCAACGTACCGTTGAGTTCAAAAGCAACAATGCGAATGAAGTTGGTGATGTCGAAAGCCAACTGATCCGGACGTACAAGACGTACGTTTACGAAAATCGTACCGTCAATCCACTCGCTTGCAATTTTACGCGAGGTGGCGACGGGGCTCCAGGGTTTCGAATGCCAGCGGCAGTTCGAGCTCAGATGAGCCATGATCGAAAAGGTCATCCTCCAACACACGGAAAATCTGTCGTCCAATGTGATCATGATGGACATGTGATTGCTACGTACGTAACGATGAGCGCTGCAGCTCGTGCTGTCGGTGGACATCGTACTCGTATCCGAGCATGTCTTGACGGTAAGTTGTCAACATACCTGGGATTCACATGGAAAAGATAGTTCCAGGTGATCTTGTCGTTCGTCGTATTCGATGGCACGTCGATGCCAACCTGATGGGGCTAGTCATCGGTCGCGAGAACGGCTCGTGGCTGGTGCTGTGGACGACGGGCGACCAACGCAGCGAGTTCAAGTGGCACCTGCCCGATGCGTTGCAGGTCGTTGACCTCCGCGACGTGCCTGACCTCGCTGCCCGGGGATCGCTCCACCCATGAAGCCGTCCTTCCTGCCCGGAGACGCAGTGACAGTCGTACCCGTCCACTTGACGGGTTCGCTCCGGGTACCTGCCCTCGTCATCAGCGTCCAGCCCTCAGACCAGGTCCCTGACGCAGTCGAACGTGGGCTCGGCGAACTGCAACCCTTCAAGTACTGGGTGATGTCGTACGGTGACACGCCGTGGGGCATCAAGTTCTGGGGTCCCTTCCGAGCGTTTGAGCTGAAGTCGCAGTGGGAGGCCGATGGCGCGTGACTGGCTGCCCGGCGACCTCGTTGTCGTCCTTGAGTCGAGCCTGATCGCGCGCTGCGGCACCGAGATCGAGCAGTTCACCCGCGGCATGCAGCTGGGCCTCGTCATCCAACGCTCCCACCAGTGGACGGAACCGAACACCCTCCAGGAAGAGTCGCACATGTACTACATCGTCTTCTTCGGTAGCGTGGTCGGACCCCAACGCATGTTCCCACACGAAAGAGACGACAGCGTCATGTCGCCGGGCTTCTACCGGGTGCCGGGCAACCGCATCATCCACCCTGACGAGGTCAACAACCCAGCACGGTTGTTTGGGTCACACCGCGGCCCCGTAGAATAATCAGGTGCTGCCGGAGGTGGGCAACTGCCGGCTCTCCACGCGCCAATTCTTGGGCAGGTCTCGAGCATAGCACGAGAACATCGCGATGCGATCATTGGTCAGCAGGCGCAAGCGGATCCGGCCCCGGCTGACGCGCCAGACCTGGAGGACGAGGCCCACGTCTCCGGGTTCGACCCAGACTCCGTCGCCGCCTCGTTCCCAGTCGGATTCCCATGCACGCATCCGGTGGACTGCACGAACCATGTCGCCGGGGAAGACATCGTCAGTAGGCATCGATCGCAATCGCCCATTTGTTCTGGAATGTGCTTGATTCTACATTGAACATCCGCAGTTTGCAACGTTTGGCATCGAGCACCCAGACGTGAAGCTGTCGCCAGGGACCTGGGTACTCTTCTACCTCAACGTGGTAGACAAGGTAGAACCCATCGTCTGGGATGTCACGTCTGTAGATCAGGGTCCCGGGAGCGAGGTGCTTGAGCCACTCCTCACTCGTCATTGATCCTCTCGATCGCTTCGGACAACACGCCGCCGTAGCCCACGCAGACGTTCTTGAACTGCAACCTCGGCGTCATGACGAGCATGTCAACGCCGCCCTTAAACGGCACGACCGCGATCACCAAGCAGGGACCGCGGTCTTCGCCAATCAGGCCCGAGAACGTGATCAAGTCACCGGGCCTGACTTTCTTCTTCACTTCTTCTTCGGAGTCGCCTTCTTCGGTGTGGGAGCCGGAGCCGGCGCGGCCTCCTCTTCCTTCGGAGCAACGGGCGGAGCCTTGATGACCAACGTTTGGGTGATGGTCGCCATCAGCTTCGCGTCGTCCTTGGTCATCGGAGCGATGGAGATGACGGCGTATCCCATGTTGTTGGCGACGTCGACGGTGACGAAGACTCCGACGAAGACCCCCTTGTCGGTGAGGACTTGGGTGATGCTCGCTGGACGGTCCTTGAAGTCGCCAGCCTGGCGCTGGACATCGGTGACGGTGACGCCGTCGGGGACCATGTTCTCGACCGCCAACGACATGATCCTGACAAACACCTCCGGCGGAACGTCGTTGAGGGGCTGCGCTGCGACCTGGAGACGGGCGGGCTTCGTGGTCGCCGTCTTCGGCCGCTCCACGGTGACTCCCGATTCGCTGTCATCGCTGACTGTCCAGTCGCCGGGAACGGTGATCGACCACGCTTGGTGATCGATGACCCTGGTCTCCGGGACCGGTGCCGGAGCGACTGCGGCCGGCGGCCGAACCATCGCGACGATCTCCGGCTTCGGGGGGACGGGTTGGGGCGGCGGCGCTGATGCGCCACACGCCGTGAGTGCGAGCGCCAGTGCGGCGACTGCGAAACGCTTCATGGGTGGAACCTCCAGATCCTCACCCTACACCCCCACGCGAGCTGTTACACCTCGTCGCGAAGGTGCGCTTTCACTGCGAACCCACAGCGGCAGTTGAAGACTAGCCAGAAGCTGGCTGGAGAAGCCGTTATCGCTTTCGCTTGTGGGTGGGAGTCACCGCACCGGGGGCAGATGCCGTGGGTGATGTCGGTGATGAAGGGCAGGTCACGTGTCACACGCTTGTGCTGGAGCATCCACAGCCGTGAAAGGATAGCGAGAACGACGAGGGTGGATACGACTAGGAGTACAAGTGGAGGCATCTAGAGTCAGATCTCGGTCCCACGCTTGTCGTCTTGGAGTGGGGGATCTGCCTGGGGGATTTGTTGGGTTGACGGAGGAGCGAAGAAGAACCTCGGGATTCGTCGGATCTCCTTTGCAACGGGGCACCGACAGACGACGTTGCCGCTGACGATGTCCAGTTGCGTCCCTGGGGGACACGATGCCAGGATTTCCTCTCCATCATGAACTGTCACGACGACTTCCTGGCACTGTGGGAGCGACACCGGCACTGGGTCGGGATCGTGCCCGAAGCTAACTATCACGCTCAGGGCCAGGCCCACGGCACTCGCCAGGACCAGCCCATCGGTCCACACCTTCGGGCGTTCCGTCCACATGCTCAATTCTGGCCCAATGCGGTAGAGTTCTACAAGACACATGACGGCAGCATTCACGATGTCACGCCAGGAGGAGCCCTTTCTCCGTCTGTGGTGCAACTACTACTGCAGCGAACTCGGGGCGGAGAACGTCTGGGTTCTGGTCGAACCGGGGGACGAGACGGTAGAACCCGCCACGTCAAGGTGGCCTGGCATCCACGTTGTGGAGCTGCCCGCGCCCGATGGCCTAGCGTTCAACGAACGTTGGCGGACAGACATCGTGTGGGAGTGGCAGGGCAAGCTGCTCGGGTCGCGTTACAAGAGCGTCATCTTTTCGGACACAGATGAGCTACTGATCCCCAACGACGGGAAGACGTTGTTGCAGTACTGCCAACGGTTCGAGGTGCTCCGGACAGAGCCCTACCTGCGTGCGGTCGGTTGGAACGTCATCCAAGACGTTGACAACGAGCCGGCTTTTGAACGTGTCGACGGAGCACGCATCCTGGAACACCGCAAGTCGATGTGGCGGATGCCGAAGATGGACAAGACGCTGCTGGTCAAGCAGCAGACATCGTACTCTGGCGGGTTCCACCACGTCTGGGTCGCACGTGACAAGGGATGGAGGATCGAGGTCCCGCTGGAGGAGACGCTCGACCTGTGCCACCTCCAGCTGTTTGACTTGCAGGTCTACCTCGATCGTCACAAGCGACGTGAGATGACGATGCCTCCGCACCCCGACTACTACAACCGCATCTACACTTGCGGCGAAGTCGAAGAAGCAAAGAACTACTTCCGGACCCACGAGGTCACGTGGGGACACGGCTCACCCATCCCATACGGGGACGAGAAACCGGTGCCCCAGCACTGGAAGGACAAGGTGGTGTACTGATGACGCTCCCTCTCGTGTCGATGTTGCTCCCCTGCCGGGGACGCTACGAGGGCACCAGACAATCCCTCGAGTCGTTGAAGCTGGCTACTGACCCGTCCCGGATCGAGGTTCTCGTGCGGTGCGACGATGACGACCCGCAGACAGCAGAGATCATGAAGGAGGAGTGGCCCTTCGTGACCAAGACCTTCGTCGGACCCAGGGGCAACGGCTATGCAGACCTGCATCACATGTACAACCAGCTGGCGGCTGAAGCCGCTGGGACGTTCCTGTTCCTGTGGAACAACGATGCCGTCATCCAGACACCCGGTTGGGACGACAAGCTGGTTCCGTTTGACGATGGGAAGCTACGCTACTTCCACGTCAGAGTGACGCCCGATGACCAGATCCTCAGCTTCCCGATCGTCCACAGGTCGTACCAGGACTGCCTCGGCCGCTACAGCGCCTGGGCCCACAACGACTCCTACGTCCATGCGGTGCTCCAACCGTTCTTCAGCCAGGGAGTCTACCAGGACGTTGACATCCACGTCCACCACCTGATCAACGACTACCTCGCCGCTGGAGATGCTCCTTCCGTCGAAGGGCGGTCGAAGTGGAGCGTGACGCGTCCCGTGCGGCGCACCGCCGAGTACCAGCAGGAGCTGCAGCGTGACCGGGAGAAGGTCGCTCAGTGGTTGGCTCGTTCAGCACATCGCAGTGAAGCCTGAGCCACCAGTCGGGTAGGATCACCAGCCTGTTGTTGGTGAGAAGCAACACTTCGCTGGAGCTGGCAAAGACGCCGCCCGTCGAGATAACCAACGCCTGGGTACCTTCGACGAGGATCAACTCCATGTTCCACTCCTTGTATGGGTGGGTGAGCTTGATCAGGTCACCGGGCAACAGGTCGGGGGCAGCCACGATCGGAGTGTACTACTGACGTCACTGATGTACCTTCTCGCGAGATGGAGCTGACTCTAGAGGGACCGACCACTGCACACGCTTCGGGGAACTTGACAGTCGAGCTCCCGCGGTACATGATCCCACTCGAACCCGAGGAGATGCATGACTCCCGGACGGCTCCCAACAAGGCTCAGCTTGCGCTGGCAGCGGGTCGCCATCCCAACGGGAACATCATGTTTATCACCGGGGACGGTACCATCCACGAGATCGACTGCCAGAAGCAGGGCGACCTCCCGAAGGGTGCAGTCTACCCGATCGACAACGGCCTGACCATCGTCATCTTGCACCCGGGCCACAAGCCCTTCGAGATCGCCACGGATTGGGCGTTGGAGAACTCCAGCACCCTCCTGAGCGCAGGGGTCATGGTTGCTACCACAAAAGGGCGCCGGATCACCTATGTAGATGAGTGAAGACCACACTACGCGAGCTGCGCCAAGAGATCCGGAGGTTGCTCCGCGAGTTCGGTGTCGACGATGACAACCGGTATTCAGCAGGCTTCTTCATGGACGGAGGCGGTGCCGGCTTTGGCGGAGAGACCAACCGCAGCCGCGAGAACAGCGTGATGAACCCACCCCCAGGATTGGGTGGACCCGAAGACGAAGAAGGAGACAATGGCGAAGAACAAGAGAAGGGGCAACCAGGCGTACGAGTCTACGACCACAGCGGAGGTCAGGGAGGACCGCCTGGAGTTTGAGGGCAACGTTGTCGAGGCGATGCCCGGCACGCTCTTCAAAGTGCAGACCACGATGGGCAACACCGTCATCTGCACGTTGGGCGGCAAGATGAGGATCAACAGGATCCGCCTGTTGCCCGGGGACAGGGTGACCATCGAAGTGTCGCCCTACGATGTGACCAAGGGCCGAGTCACCTGGAGGCATTGATGCAAGCTTGGGCTTTCGAACACCCGTACCTGACGTTCACGCTGGTTCTGCTCGCGCTCATTACAGTCGCGAGCAGCGTTGAAGCGATCGCAAAAGCGATCGGCAAGCGTTGTCAGTGAGCGCGGCGAGCTGACCGTGCAGCCGGGTGAGCCGGCTTGATGAGGTTGTGGAGGACCTCAGCGTCCTTGCTACCGAAGACCTGCGACGTCTGTCCGGTCGTCGTGTCGAGCAGGACGAGGTAGCCACCCGGCGTCATCGTCAGCGGAGCGGTGCACTTCTTCAGCCAGTCGTACTGGGCTCCTGCCTCGGTCTGCTGAGCATCGAACCACGCGTCCAGCACGAAATTGCTGACAGTGACGAGCTGCGTGCCAGCGTGGACGTTGTAGGAGTCGTTCTCCACCGGGTCACATGCTTCGTAGGCGACCATGTGGGTGGCGTCCTTCTGTGCCCAGAGGTTGCACCCCTTGTCGACGAAGAACTCGATGACCTCGTGTGAGAGGCAGGCGCTGACGGACAGCGAACCCTGGAGGATTGTGCCGTTGTTGCTCAGGATCGTCTGGGCAAAGACGCGGCCGTAGATGTTCCCGCCCGGGTCCTCGGTGTGGTAGCCCAGAGCACCCGCCACGTCGGCGTTGTCCAGGATGTAGATGGGATAGCAGTCCGACGGGATGGTACCACCCTTGGCGACGAAAACGCTGTCCATGAACTTCTTGTTCCAAGCGGGCGCGACTTGCCAATAGAGTTGGTTCTTCACTGCTTCGAACATGAGTTGCACGTCAGAATCAGAAACAACCGTTGAGTCATTGATTACGGCATAACGAGTCATCTTAGTCATGACCTTATGTAGGTCATTGAGTACGATTTCGGTGTGAGGAAGATCGAGAAAATTGCGGCTGCTTGCGTATCATGTCAAACAACGATGTGGATACGTCCACGTCAAATCGGACATCGAAAATACTGTTCACGTAAATGCAAGAACAAAGCCATGAGCGTACCTGGCGGGATCAACCATTGGCTCACTCCCAAGACCTGCGAGATCTGTCAACAATCCTTCATGGCCAAGGACTGCCGCGGACGTTTCTGCAAGACATGCGTCCCTGACGGAACGTGGTTGAGCATCGCTCAACACTACGGGTTGTCGAAAGCTGCGTATGAGTTGTTGGTCGAAGCGCAAGGCAACCGTTGCAAGATCTGTGGCGTGCAACCCACCGGCAGTCATCACTTCAAGCGCCTCCACGTTGACCACAACCACATCACTGGCGAGGTCCGTGGCCTCCTCTGCCCGAAGTGCAACTCGACGGTTGGGTTCGTCGAGACTCACGATAACATCGACGAAGTCGTTGCCTACCTCAAGCGTGAATCCCGACCGCTTCGCTTGGTAGGATGAACGTATGAGCCGGGTCCGTATCTTCGCCCTGTGGGCGCTCGCTGCAGTTACGGGGGTCACGTGCTACCGCTTGTTCAGCCAACACCGGACTGAAGAGATCGCAGTCGTTGTCTGGATGCTCCTGATGGTGGTCTGGTTCCACCACGAGGACTGGCTCGGCGATAGTTACAGAGCATGAAGAAGCTCTTCACGGCGTTCGTCGTAGCGATTACCCTGGTCGGGTGCTTGTCAACGGCGAACATCAAGCCGCTGCCGCCCGGTGCGAAAGCCTGTGGCGGTCCTGCGGACTGCCCCGTCGGGTACTACTGCGGGTTCCCTGGCGTTGACACCTACGCGCAGTGCCTACCCTACCGTCGCTACTGAGAGAACAACATGAACACCGCACGTCTTATGGGCGCGATCTTCAGCCTGGTCCTCTGCCTGAGCATGACCGCCCTCGCTGTCTACAGCCTCTTCTGGACGAAGGTCCCGCTGCTGATGCCCGTTGCCACGGGCGGCATCGCTGCCATCGCCGGTGCCATGGTCGTCATGAACGACTGGCCCAAGGTGTGGAAGCCGCTGCTCACTGGCCAGACGCCTCCGCAGTGAGAAGCTGAAGTTGTGAGAGAACTGCATCGCGTGGTTTCGTGGTCTCACCCTCGATCCACAAGGGGGCTTGTTGTCCGACTTTTGCTGCGCGGCGAGCTTGTGAAACATCACCTAGCTTGAACAACGACATCCAAGCCAGGTCCCAATAGAAATTGGCGATGTCAGGGCGTTGATGCATCAACGGTTTGACGTACTCCCACGTTTCCTGGTACTTTCCTTGCAACATCAGAGATCGTGCCGCCCTGAGTGCCGCCATGATCTCAAGGTTCGTTCCCAGGCGCGCGACTTGATTGAAGTATGCGAACGCCTCGGCGAATTGTTGCCTGACGAACAACTCGTCGCCCAGGTGAAACTTCAAAACGACCTGGTCTTCACCTGGTTTGCAACCATCTCTCTCCCAACGTTGCAACATGCGTAGGTTCCGATCGTTATGTGCATTACGTCCCCCTCCCGACAAGTGCCTGACTCGAACTTGATCAGAGACTTGGTGTGGACACGTGTGGATGTCACCGTGGCAACACGCAATCGACTCGTGGATGGGGTTGTTCCAACGCCACCCATGATCACGGTGAATGAAACGGGGGTGCTTCAGCGTTTGAATGCACCGACCCTCACACCACGTATAGTCGTACCACATCCAGATGCTGAAACACGGTTCGCCTTCTCGACGTTTCTCAGCCTCTTCTACGATGTTGAGTACGTGTTGCCACCCAGCATCTAGAGTGTCGTCAGTGTGGAGCCACAGTCTCCAGGGTCGGGTCGCAAGGGCATATGCCTCGTTGTGAACCTCGGCAAAACTCCGGAGCAGCCCATCTTCGTGGATCAGATCGGGTCGCAGCGAGACGATGTCAGCGCCCGCTTCCTTGGCAACCTCGGGCGATCCATCGTCAGACATCGTATCAACGACGACAATCTCTCTGACCCAAGGGCGAGCCTCGGTCACCAACCGCCTGACGTTGTCACGGTCGTTCCGACAGGGGATGATCAGCGAGACGTCTGCTCGTGACACGTTTCTTCCTTGTCCAACCGGCGGCGGGCACGCCGGACACGTTTCTTGGCGTGCCGTTTGCCTTTGCGGTGGGTCTCGTTCATCCGGTCACGATCCCAGGCATCTGATGTCTTGGCTTTCGCCTTCTTCTTGGCGCGGTCAGCTTGACTCATCGTAGGTGAGCGCAGTCTGGACACGGCTGCATCGGTCCATCGGGGTGATCGGGCGTCCAGAAGCTATGTGAAGCGAACCCGCAGGAACACAGCTTGCCCGAGCTGTGACAGCGTTTGCAGACGACGAAGGGACGATCGTCAGGCGTGTCCTTCCTGGGACGGTGCATCCGGTGGAGGACGTTCCACTCCCAGTGCCACTTGACGTTGCCCTTGAACCCGTAGACCATCAGCAGGTAGTGGCTGCCAATGACACGGTTGCTGTCACGGCCGTCGCGGTACTGGTCCTCGCGGGTCAGCCAGACGAGACACGGCTTGCTAACGTAGAGAGGATCGTGTTTGATGAACGGGTTGCGGATCGCGAGCAGGACCTTGTGTGACATGGCGCCTGCCACTGATTTTACTCAATGGCAGGCAACGTTCATTACGTTAGAACGTTAGTTGCGAATGAAGGCCCAAATCTTGGCAGTCGGACTGCCAGATGGAAAGGCCATCAGAGTTGTGCTAGGTCCAGGCGGATAAGCATCTCCATCATCAGAAGGACGAGTGAAGAGGAAACGTCCGACAAGGTTCTCAGAAGGTACGCCAGTTCCCATCGAACCTGCGATAGCTCCCATTACGAAGAAACCAGCCGATGAGGGAGTTCCACCCCCAGATGTCGGGCTGCTAGCGAAACCCACAGTCTTGTCGTAGACTTCGGCATAGACCGCAGCGACGTAGCCTCCCATTCCGAGTTCGCCACCATCGACAGCAAAAGCTGTCGTGGGTGAATCGGGTGTCAGCTCAATGCTAACAACCGTAGTGTAGTTGATGCTGTCAAGAAAGTTCACCGTGTCAAGCGGTGCGCCGTCAGGCTGCCAAGAAAGACTGCCAGTGATTGAAAGTTGATCCATTCAGTGTCTCCTTGTGAGGACACCCAGAACGACGGTTCTGAACGTTGATCCTCACCACTTCATGGTATCAAATCAAAGGCTTGTGTACACTTTTCAGTCGTTCAATGACGTGATCACGAAACTTCGTAGTTTCGCCTTCAATCTGCGTGGTTGCTTTCGTTGATGCATTCATCATGTGGGCCGCCATTGGCAGGTCGCCAACCAACGTGCATATGTACGCAGCATCCCAATAGAAGTCCGCGATGTGTGGGGCGGCATGGTAGAACGGTCGCAAGTACGCCTGCTGTTCTCGGAGCTTTCCCTGGAACATCAGGCATCGACCCGCGTTCAAGACACATGACACTTGCAACGGGTTTGCTGTCCCCGCCGCACGATTGAAGTACTCGAATGCTACTTCGTACTGTTGTCGAGTGCAGTACTCGGCACCCAAGTAGAAGTACAGGGAATCAGGATCTTCTTTGGGCCCGTCTTCAGCTTCCCAATGCAACAGGATCCGAAGGTTACGATCGCTGGTGTTGCGTGAACTCTGCGACAGGTGGATGACTCGCAACGTCTCGTCCACAATCACGGGTTCGTCGCCCTGTCCACAGACCAAGCGTTCGTGGACGGGCTTCATCCAACGCCAGAAATCATCTTTGTGCGTCAAGCGAGTTCGGAGGAGCGAGACGAGACATTTGCTCCTGTCTTCCGACCATGCATAGTCATACCAGAGGTTCACGCTGAGCCCCCACTGGTTCTGCAACCGAGCCTCGGAAGCTCTGCGAACCAGCGTTGGCAACAACGACCAGTCGCTCAACGTGTCATCGGTGTCCAACCAGAGTTGCCACGGTTTCGTAGCGAGCTTGTATGACTCGTTCCGTGCCAGAGCAAAGCTCTTGATGATCCCGTCTTCTCGTAGTAGACCTGGACGTTCGACAACAACGTCAGCACCTGCTGACTTGGCAGCTCCGGCTGAACCGTCGGTCGAACCCGTGTCAACGATGACAATCTCGTCGACCCAAGGTCGAGCCTCTCTCACCAACCGCACCAGGTTCTCACGATCGTCGCGGTTGATGATGCAGAGTGACAGTCCCTCTTGGACCATCAGTACGTCCCCACTCCTCGGTCTTGGTCGATGATGATCAGCTTGCGGTCGTGGTTGCCGCGCCGGTCCATGTCCTTCTGGTCGTGCTTACCCCGTCCCTTGACGGAAACGAGCTGGTTGTCAGGCAGCACGTAGGCCCACAGCTCCAGGCCGAAACAGGCGCCGCCGTCGAGGCCCAGCACCTTGTCGGTGATCAGCGGCTTGTTGAGGACGCTGTGGCCGAAAGCAATGCGCTCAGGCCCGTTCCAGAAGTGGTGCCAGAAGTGCCATCCTTCTTCGCCGGGTGGAATACGGCTCGGCCACATCGACTTCTCTTCGGGCGGCCTGATGCTCTGGATGTGGAGCAGGTGCCTGTCGGTCTGCTTCTCGATCGGGCGACCCGGAAAGACGCCCGCATGGACAGCGACGAGGTTGTGTTCAGGGAAGCGCAGGAACTTGGGCATCGCCCGCATGTAGTCGTAATGGTGCGACTTCAACTGGCGCCGGGTCTCGATGTGGGTCTCGATGTCGACGTTGACGTGGCCCTTGCGTGCCTTGATGTCCTCGTAGAAGAGGTGCTTCTCCTCGTGGTTGCCGAGGATGCAGGCGGGTTTCCCCTGTCTCATCTCGAGGCGCATCGCCAGGTCGACACAGCCGGCGCTGTCAGGACCGCGGTCGATCAGGTCGCCCAAGAAGAGGACGTGATCCTCTGGGCGTGCCTGGCACTTGTCCAGCAGCTCTTCGGCTTCCTTCAGGCAGCCGTGCAAATCCCCAACGAGAATCAGTCTCCCCATGATGGGGAGATAGTACTACTTCTCTGCCCGGTGGTCAGCGAGGCACGTTTGCTCTGATTCCGTCCCACAGTGCGGACAGGTGACCGTCACCTTGCACTTCTTGTGGTGGCCCTCGTAGAACCAGGTGCCGATCAACCAGACGAGGATCGCAGCGTCCAGGACCGCAGTGAGAGCTTCCATCAGTTCACCGCCAGGCGGTTCGTCGGCGGTGCGATGTCTCGGCTGAGGTCGATCCCTTTGTTGGGGGTGTTGAACGTTGCATCGAACTCGATGACCTGCAGCGGCTCCGGCGGGAACTCGTCCAGGCGCCAGCCCGGGCCCTCCAGATGCTCGCGGCCCTTGGGCACGCCGAACTCCGGCAGCGTCTCACGTTCGAAGATGTCATCGTCGTCCAACATCGTGACGTCGGACTCGCTGGCGAGCTGGGGCAGTGCACCCTTCGGCTTCGTCCCCCACTTGCCGACGACGTACGCCAGCCACATGAAGCCAGCAAGGTAGAGCCACACCTGCACGCGGTCAATGAACTTCTTCACGTTGTCTCTCCCATGGCGATCACGTGGTGGTGACCCTTGTTGACCCACACCAGCTCGAACGTAGTCCCGGGAGGCAGTGGGTTGGACGGTGCGAACGGAAACTCGAGGACGACATCGGTGTTGTTCTGGCCCGACATCGCCTTGATGTGGACGGGCCACGGGTGAGCACGCTGGCTCGGCGCCAGCAGCTGGAGGTGATCGCCCAAACGTGGCCTGTGATCGTGCTGGTGGAAGTGGTGCGACGACCACTGCAGCTTTGCGGACACGATTGCTGGGACGGGGAGGGCGACTGCCATGGTTGTACGTATACTCCCATACACGAGTGTATACTGCCATAGTATGCTTGAACGCCCATGGCATGCACTTGCTTTTGAGCAGTACGTCACTCACAATTGTTCACTCAGCGAAACGTTACGTTGCTTGCATGATGCGGGTTTCAAGATGACTCGCACTCCACTTCGACAATTCTTGTTGAATCGCGGTGTGCTTCGCCCCAACACTCATGGTGGGTGGATGTGTGTGAAACGAAAACCGCGACAATGTGAGTACTGTCATAACGAGTACGTGCCTGTTTCACGTACGCAACGTTGGTGTAAGACCTGTTGTCCTACTCGAAAAGATGCAGGTAGAATGTCAACATATGGGCTAACAATCTCAGCCTTCAACGAGATGATGCTTCGCTCTAATGGACGATGCGAAATTTGCGGGGAATGTTTTTCTGATGTTCCTTGTATCGACCATGATCATGTCACCAAGCGCGTAAGAGGTTTGCTCTGCACACAGTGCAACTTGCGATTGGGACATGTTGAAGTAGGACCAGACTGGTATGTCAAAGCAGCCGCGTATCTCCAACGAGCGTGAACTTCCCTCCGATGTCCTCCAGTTCCTCCTGGACCACCCCGACGAGGTCCAGCACGTCCGCTACCGCATGAAAGACATGGAGGAACGGATGATGCGGCCGATTCGCGAGGAAGAGGAGAGGAAACGACGTGCAGCCCTTCCCCTCAAGAAGTGCACCGCCCTGCCCTACACCAACTGCCAGAACATGACGCCGGGAGGCTACATCTGTGATGACTGCGCAGCCGAGTATCGAGAAGACCCCGACGCTTTCAAGTGAGCCGTTCGACCTCGACGCCCTTGAACGAGAGGTCATGCGACGGGCTGACTCCATGACGCCCGAGCTGCTGCCTCGCCTGCTCATGGCGTTGCTCAAACGTGACTCGTTGGTCTACTGCGAGCGGCACATGACGAAGCTGTTCCCGTACATCCGAGCCCAGATCAGCCTGACCCGGGCCCGACGGAACTACTACCGGGACGATTGGGTTCAACCCTGCTCCCAAGACGCATCGCTTTACGGCATCGTCAGCTCGCCGGTCAGCACTGAGCGGCTGTACAAGATGGCACTTGAACACCGAGACAGAGTCCGCCAAGAATATCGGTCAACACCGTGCGTCTGCTTCCAGCCGCACCGCTAACCCAAGGAACGACATCATGAGCGAGAACGAGAACCAGGAACAGGCATCCGAGACGGTGCAGACGGAGAAGGAGAGCGCCGTCAACAGCATGCTCTCCGCGATCGCGTCGCGCATCAAGGACAGCAACCCCGAGGTCGTGGAACGCTGGCAGGACGCCCAGGTCGAGAAGGAAGTCTCCACGAGGGTGGACCTGCTCGACAAGGCGATGCAACGCCGGTTCCAGTGCCTCACCGAGCTCAACAAGGTCAACCGCCCCGACAACGAGACGTTCAACGCCGACGGCTCGCGGGCCAGCGCCTCCTACTCGAAGGACCGCCTCAAGGCGATCAAGGACGCGAAGGAAGCGCTCGCCAAGGTGGAGCACGCCCTCGAGAAGGCGTTGGTCCACAACGAGTGGCAGAAGATCAAGGAGCTCAAGGGCTGAACAAGCCCCCGCGGCGGGCAGTACAATCTGCCGCATGACAGACGACGAAGCGAAGACACTGAGGGCGGCGCTCGATGAGAACGTCGCCCTTCGTGACAACTTGAGGTCGACACAGGAGCGGTGCAGCGCGCTGCTCACCGAGAACCGGGCCCTTCGCCACCAGCTCGCGACGATGAAGCTGCGGTGGCTCCAGCTGCTGGAGATGCCGTGCTGGGAGCCGGGACCCGATGATGGTACGCTCGTCTTGAACTACGAGGTCAAGCACGGCGACCACAAGGACAACCGGATCATCATCGAACGAGACGTCAGCCCGCCGTCGCACCGTTGCGTCGAGAGCGGGCACTCGTACGGGCACGGAGACACCTGCTACTACTGCGGGCACAAGGACGAGACATGAGCGAAGACATCAAGTGGGTCAAGCCCTGGTGCAAGATGAACCTCGACGAGCTGGAGGATTACCGCGGCTTCGTCGTCGCCGTTCATCCGGAACACGGCATCATCAACGCTGCACGGAACGTCGCCACGCTGCACGAGCAGCTGGAGTTCACGAAGCGGAAGGTGCGAGCAAAGGTCGCCGTCGTCTACACCAGCGACTACCTGCCCCCGCTCGACGATGCTCGCATGGAGGATGACGACGGCGAAGAGCCGGTGCCCGAGGATCCGGATCCCCCGCCCCCGCTCGCTCCTCCCGTCGATCTCTTCGACACGACCGAGATCACGCTCGACGGTTCACGGCACCCTGAGGCTCCGATCGAGGCCGAACACGGTCTCGCCCCTCTTCCCAACGATGGCCCGGGACCCGAAAAGGCCACACCGTTCCCCAGCAAGGACCCCCAGCCGCCCTTCACGCCCCGCCGTGACCTCAGCAACCTGAGGGTCGATGGGGTCATGCACCCGGGTGCCCGAGGTTCCTGGGGCGGGCGTGGTCCTCGGTACGACTGACCTAGTTAACATGTGACTTGGCACGTTTACGTTGACTGGACGCTTGAGGAGACGCCTCGACCATTTTACGTGGGAAAGGGCACTCCAGATCGTCTTCGAAAGAAGCAACGTAACATCGTTCACTCTCGCATCGCGAAAAAGTACGGCATGCGACGCGAGGTTGTGTTGACAACTGATGTTGAGCGTCAAGCGCTTGATGTCGAAGTTCAACTCATTCAAGAACATCGCACGTTTGTGGACGGCGGTACTGGTTGGTGGGGCGCCAATCTTACGTTGGGTGGCGAGGGCGTTTCGGGCACACACATCAACAAGGGTCGAACGTTCAGCGCCGAACATCGTCAAAAACTCAGTCAAGCTCGTCGTGGCAGGGCGCCTTGGAACAAAGGACAGCAAAACGTCTACACGGATGAAGCCCTTGCCAAGATCAAGAAAGCACGTTCACGTCAAGTCACATCAACGGAAACGAAGCAGAAGATTGCTGACGGTGTCCGTCGTTCATGGAGCAAACGATGCGACTGACAATGGGACAGCTTCGAAAACTTCTGCGTGAAGTAGGGGCAAATAATTCGTGGCCGGGCCAGCCGTATGGTCGGAGCGTGACATCGCCCGACATCAACTCACGCGAACAGCTGGGCGCGATCTCGGCGAAGGCTATCGACACCGTGGCAGACCCGGACGGTCTGCCCGATCACCTGCTCGAACCCCAGGTGGACCCCGAGGACTGCTTTGGTCCCGTTCCACCCGATGCAGAGCCCCCGTACGTGGGGCAAGATCCCTTCGCTCGGGACGTCAGCCCGAACCCGACTGGCACCATCAAGCGCGGTCCTACGCGCGTCTGACCTCGGCGTCGAGGCGGTCCCGTTCCCAAGTCCGTTGCCGCTCTTCCCAGACGGGATCAGCGATGCGACGGATCCATCCAAACTTCCCTTCGTGCCAGGCGAGTCGTGCAGAGGCTCCGAGGAGCAGGAAGCGCCAGTGACCGACGAATGCATTCCTGGGCTCTGGAACGTACTCTTTGCCGATGACAGTCCAGGGAGTCTCGCTCTCCCAGAAGACCGGGTTGGGGTCGGTGAACAGCGGCTTGTCTCCCTCGACCTTCTCGCGGACGAAGAAGAACATCATGCCCGGGTAGATGTCCTCGTGGTTCAGCTGCTCACGTTCGGGGAAGTTCATCGTCCGTCACGTCCTCCATGCCCTGCTGGCGTGCGAACTCACGGATGAAGTTATCAAAAGCGAGGCGGATGACGCCGAGGTCGACCAGCGTCACCTTGCGCAGCTCGTGGTCTGACCACGAGAGCGTGTTGATGGCGGTGCCCAATGGGCGCTGGAAGTCAAATGCGGGTCGCAGCATCAGCCGCGTGTGTTCGGTGGACGGGTTGCCCGGTGTGATCGGGGGACTGGTCTCGATCTTCTTGGACATCACCTGGTAGATGATGTGGTTCTTCAGGGTCGTATGCTCGGTCTGCTTGCCCGTCCACACGACGAGGTCGCCCTCATTCACGGTCCATGCCTCTCGAGATAGCGATGTCCCTGATGATGTTGCCGAGTTGCTGGTAAGCTGTGCCGAGTTGGACAAGGTCAGGCGCCTCCACTTCATGCCATTGTACCCTCTTGTCCCGCAAGACGCTGGGTCCTGTCACCGTCCACACGGGTTCGAGCCAGATGTAGGCACCCGCTGCTTTCTTGACCCGCCACAGGACACCCTCTCCAGCGCCATTGAATCGTGCCATGGTGACTATGTCCCCGGGCTGGTAGGGGTTTTCTCGAGGGCGGTTGGTGGGCACGGTCCTAGCTCCTAGAGGCTGCCGCGGTCCTTCCTATCAGGGGCAGCGTCAGCACCTCGTAACCCGTCTCAGTCACCAGCACCGTGTGTTCGAACTGCGCTGACAACGAGCCATCGACGGTACGAACCGTCCACTGGTCAGCGTCGATCGTGATGTCGGCAGTGCCCAGGTTGATCATGGGCTCGATTGTGAACGTCATGCCAGGGACCAGGATGGGCCCGCCGGTGTGAGCGAAGTGGTTGACGTGGAGCTTGTTGTCATGGAAGATGCGGCCGATGCCGTGGCCACCGAACTCCCGGACCACGCTGCACCCGTTGACGTTGGCCAGGCGTTGGATCTCGTTACCCACTGCATTGAGGGGTGCACCCGGTTTGACTTGTTGGATGCCAGCCAACATCGCTGAGTGGGTGACAGTGATCAACCTCATCGCCTCATCTGAGACCCGTCCGACAGCGACGGTGGCGTTGCAGTCGCCGAAGTGGCCGTCCAGGATCGTCGTCACGTCGATGTTGACGATGTCGCCTTCCTTGAGGACGTAGGGACCCGGGATGCCGTGACAGACCACGTCGTTGACGCTGGTGCAGCAGGACTTGGGAAAGCCTCGATAGTTGAGGGGCGCCGGGCGGCCTCCCCTTCTCACTGTGTCATTGTGGACGATCCGGTCGATGTCTGCTGTCGTCATCCCCGGCCTCACCGAGGTGCAGGCGAGGTGCAGGGTCTGGGCCGCGTGGCGGCAGGCGGCACGCATCTTGGCGATGTCTATGGGTTGCATGCTAGCTCCTTGATCTCCTCACGCAGCTTGTCGATCTCGGGATCGGGCCGCCACAGCCATCCTACCGCCTCGATGTCCTCGAAGTGGAAGATCTTGCACGACGGCAGATGGAGCAGCAACGCGGGCCACTTGCGGAACACCTCGCGGTCGAAGGTGCTGTCGGTCTCTGGGCACTCGCCCCACGAGGCGATGACCAGCCAGAGGTCGCCGTACTCCAACATGATCCGGTGGTCACTGATGTCGAACCGGGAGTTGGGCACTCGCCACAGGCCGTTGTGGTCAGCATCTTCTCTGAGCTCGGTGGAGGTCAGCAGCTCGCCGGGGATGGCGTACATAGGAGCGCTTAGGGGCATGGCACGTAATCCCGGACGTCGTACCAGCCCATCGTGTTGTTGCCGAGAGACACCAGCAAAGCATCCTCCAGGAACTTGTCAAACCCAATGATCAATGCGACTTCGTTCTTCTGGCTGTACCTCAGGATGCGACCCTTGTTTCCCGGTGAGGTCCGGAAGGAGTGACCCGGTTCAAGCAGGACCAGGTCACCCGGCCGGGGTGCTCCGCTCTCCGCAAAGAGGCGAACCTTCTTGGTCCGGGTCATCCTGCTCCCATTTAACGGCATCAGGCCGCCCCAGGACAACCCAGAGCGGCCTGAATGGAGTCACCTACTGGTCAGTCGGACGACTTCTCGGACGGCTTCCGGGCACCGTTGCCGTTGGCCTTGGGCTCGTGCTTGTCGCCCGTGATCAGGTTGGCGAGTAGGACGCTGGCGAGGTTGTTGATGCCGCCGCCTCCGCCCTCACCGCCACCACCTGCGACGATCTGCGGGACGAGCGGGTGCTTGCCGTTGGCGAGAGCCCGAGCGACCTCGATCGTGGCGTAGTTGGTCTGGTCGACGGCGAGCGCCTTGGCCTTGATGACCTCGGCTTCCGCCTGACCGACTGCGGTGATGCTCTTGCCGTTGGCTTCGCCGGTCATCTGGATGACCTTCGCATCGGCCTCAGCCTGGACCGTCTTCGCTGCGGCTTCCGCCTGGGCGTTGACCGTCTTCACCTTGGCCTGGGCCTCGGCCTTGACGACGTCCATGTCGGCGCTGGCCTTGGCGTTGATGACCATCGACCGCGAGTCACCTTCCGCCTTCTTCACGGCCTGCTGGGCCTCGAACTCGGCGATGGCGACCTTCCGTTCGGCGTCGACGACCTTGGCCTGCGTGGCGGCAGTCGCCTTCGCCTGCTCGAGGTCCTTGCGCTTCTCCTCGGCGAGGCGCTGGGTCTCGAAGGTCATCTGCTCCTGCTCGGCGATCTTGCGATCGGTGAGGGTCTTCATCAGCTCCTTCGGCGGCGTGATGTCACCGATGAGAGTGTCGACGGCGACGACGTTGTAGTCGGCCAACGCCTTGCTGATGGCGTTCTTGGCGTCGTCCTGGCGGTTCTTGCGGTCACCGAGGAACTTGATGACGTCCGAACCCTGAGCGGCGTTGCGGAAGTAGTTGCCGATCGTCGGCTCCAGGACCTGGGTGACCAGGTTGGCGACGTTGCCGAAGCGAGCGATCACCTTCGGAGCGTCCGTCCTGGGGATGTGGATGATCTGCGAGACGTCCAGGTTGAACGTGAACCCGTCGTTGGACCGCACCGTGATGGTGCTGAGGTTCTTGTCCAGCATGTGAGCCTCGGTCTTGCCGGTCGCCCAGTTCAGGACGATGTTAGCCGTCGGCACGCTCTCGACCCGGTGGGTGTACGGGTTGATCGGATAGCGACCGGGATCGAGGGGCTCGGCCCAGACGCCCTTCTCACCCTTGCTGACGAGGTTGCCGTGCTTGAAGGCCTCACCGGTGACATCGACGCCGGGTTTGCCGACGAAGGCGATGACGCAGCCGGCGTGAGCGATGGGCACCTCGGTCATGTCGACTTCCTCGACCGTGGCGAACAGTGGGTTGATGAAGTACCGTCCCGCCAGGATCACCTGCTCTTGCAGGCCCTTCTTCCCTCCGTTGTCGAGGAAGATCTGCGGGTTCTGGTACATGTTGTGTCCGGAGATCTCGGGACCCGCGATGTCACCGGTGTCGAGGGGCGTGCCCTCCTTGGTGGTGACGACGCCGACCTTGTTGTCCTTGATCTCGGTGCAGTTGCAGAGGTTGACCTCGAACAGGCCGGTGTTGATGCGGTACTGCCCGGGCGGGATGATGGCGAGCTGTGGACCACGTTCGCCGCCGCCCAGCAGGAACTGACGAGCGTTCTGGAACGAGTCGCACTCGACCGTCTTGCCGAGGATGCGCCCGCCGCTGATCGCCTTGCCATCGCGGCTGGTGACGACGCCGAGCTTTCCACGCTCGATGGTGATGAACTTCTGGATGTCGATCTGGTACTGCCAGGGCCACAGACCGAAGTGGATGCCCGGGGGCAGGGTGTCGGCTTGGACACCGGCCTCACCGTTGAGAGCGACGATCGCTCCGTCGGGGAGTGCCTTGTTGGCGCCGAAGAGGACGAACTTCTTGGTGACGATGCCGATGGCGTCTTCGGGGATGCTGACCATCCCGAACAGCCTCAGCACGAGCCGGTGCAGGACCAGCGCGAGGAGGACGAGGATGCCTCCGACGATGAGGGGCAGGTGGGAAACGACGGATTCCATGTGTTCTTTCTTCTTTCAGATGTGCGAAAGCCCCGGCCGCCACAAGGACGACCGAGGCTGTTCGCGGTTGGGATCAGGCTCGGGCCGACCGGCTCGCGCCGTTCGAGGCCTCGGTGCCCTTGGTCAGGGTGGCGAGCTGGTTGCCCAGCACGGTGCCCTTGAGCAGCTCGTTGAAGATCTCGGCGACGCCCTTCTTGCCACCGCCGATGATGGCCAGGGGCGCCATCGCTTCGGCGAGCTTCTCGGCGAGAGCCTTGTCTCCGAAGGCCTGGAGAGCCGCGATGAACGCCGGTTCGATGGCCTTGCCCTTGTCGACCGTGGCTTGGACCTGGGCCGCGAGCTTCTCGAGCTCGAGCGCCTGGAGCTGGGCCTGGTGAGCACGTTCCGAAGCCTGGCGGGCTTCCTGGGTCGCCAACTCGAGAGCCGCGACTTCCGCCGCAGCCTTCTCGTTCGCCAGGTTGTTGGCCGCACGGGCCGCGTTCGCCGCCGCTTCCGCAGCGAGCTGGTCGGCCTGCTGCTTGGCGTTGTTGGCGATGAGCGAGAGGTCGAGAGCGAGCTTCCGCTCCGCGTTGATGCGCTGCAGCTCGAGGGTGGCGCGCTGCGTCTCCGCACGGGCCTCCTCGGTCGCACGCTTCAGCTCCTCGGTCTCCTTCACGAAGTCCAGCTTGCGCCGCTCTTCCGCGAGGACGAGGGTGTTCTGGATGACGGACCGCTGCGCGGCGACGAGGAGCTTCTCGACGTCGGCATTCTGCATCTCGATGCCGAGGACCTCGGCGTCGTAGATCCGCATGTTGTTCTCGGGGAACACCGTGCCGGTGCGGGCCTCGTCCTTCGAGTGCTTGGCACCGAGGATGATGTCCCGGAGGATCGGGGTGTGGTTGCCGTAGAACTCCTCGATGCCCAGCTTCTGCACCGCCGAGCGGATGCGAGACCGCATCGCGTCGCAGAGGAACTTGACGTAGTTGTCCACCGCGAACCAGCGCTCGGGGTTGTCACCCTCGAAGTTGACGCGGTAGGAGACCTTGACGTTGAGGCGGCAGAAGTCCTTGGTCTCGACCTGGATGACGTCGCTGACCATGTTGTTGGCGACCTGCAGGTACACGTCGCGCTTCAGCTGGTCGGTCGACTTCGGCTTGCCCGTCGAGAGCGAGAGGACCTGCGGGTTCTCGTCGTACTCGAGCATGTAGGTGCCCGGACCCTGGATGACCCGGCGCTGGCCGCCCTTGCTGACGAGCAGCATGGCGTAGCCGGTCCAGAGCGTCACGGCGACGGCGCCGTCGTACTTGGTGTTGAGGATGACCGAACGCGGAGCGGTGAACTTCGACTTGCGGTCGAAGGCGTCGCCCGGCAGCGCGTTGCTGGCGTTCTTGATCAGGACGCGGCCGCGAGAAGCACCGGCCGGGGTCGCGACAGCGGCGA
>Ga0070740_10002302_pt1 | contig 22873 bp, 16 predicted proteins | sample Coa_R2_FD_67286 | JGI IMG/M metagenome (GOLD analysis project Ga0070740, IMG submission 67286) | Surface soil microbial communities from Centralia Pennsylvania, which are recovering from an underground coalmine fire - Coalmine... | ecosystem: Environmental > Terrestrial > Soil > Unclassified ...
GGATGCCGCACCTCAACCCCGTGCCGGGCGACCTCAACGGTCTGGCCGAGGAGACGGTGGCGAACTTCCGTGCCGCCAATCGCGAGATTGAATTTGTCACCGACCTTAACCCGGCGCTGCCGACCATCGCGATCGACCGCGAGGCGCTCAAGCGGGCGTTGGTCAATTTGCTGGAAAACGCCGTGGCGGCGATTGCCGGCGAGCAGCGCAATGGTGCGGGAGCGCCGCGTATCGAGGTCCGCACCGCCTTGGACCGCGCCAGCGGAATCGTAACGCTGGAGGTCTCGGACAACGGTCCGGGCATCGACCCGGCGTTGAAATCGCGAATTTTCGAGCCCTATTTCTCCACCAAGCAACACGGCACGGGGCTGGGGTTGGCCATCGTCTCGACCATTGTCTCCGACCATCACGGCTTTGTCCGGGTGCGTGACAATGAGCCCCGTGGAAGTAGATTCATCCTTGAGTTTCCGGTAAAAGATCAGCAGTTTGCGCGCGTGTTAAACTGAAGGGCCGCTTGGGGTTTGCCGGCGTCTTCAGACCACACACTGAGGGCTGAGAACGTGGCAGAAACCGTACTGGTGGTGGATGATGAGGAGCGGATTCGGTCCTCTCTGAAGGGTATTTTAGCTGACGAAGGTTTCCGGGTGCTGGATACCGGCCGCGCGCCGGCGGTGATGGATATCATCGTCAAGGAGCGGCCGCGCCTGGTGCTGCTCGACGTCTGGATGCCGGACATCGACGGCATCGAACTGCTGCGGCGCATCAAGGAGACCGCCCCGCAAACCGAGGTCATCATGATCTCCGGCCACGGCAACATCAACAGCGCCGTCGCGGCGACCAAGCTGGGTGCTGCCGATTTCATCGAAAAGCCGTTTTCCGTCGACGGTCTGCTCGGCTCGATCGGCCGCGTCCTCACCCCCGATACCGGCCCAACGCCGGTCGAAGGCGGCCCCGCCAAGTCCGGCGTGGAGCCGAAAATCGGCGCGACCGCCTCTCGCAAGAGCCTGCCGCAGCGCACCATCAGGAAGTCGATCGTAATCGGCGGACAGGGGTTGCATACCGGACTCAAGACCGGCGTGATTCTGTATCCGGCACCGCCCGGTTCCGGCATCTCGTTCACTCCCCTGTCGGGCGACGTGATGGCGCCGGCGCGCGTGCAGAGCGTGACCGACACCGGTTACAACACCACGCTGGCCAACGGCGCTTACGTGGTGCGCACGGTCGAGCACCTGATGTCGGCCTTGCACGGCTTTGGTATCACCAATTTGCTGGTCAAAACGCAGGGTGAAGTGCCGGCGCTCGACGGCTCGGCGCTGGAGTTCTGCCGCCTGCTGGCCGATGCGGGGGTGCAGGAGCAGGCGGCGCGCGTGCAGCCGCTTTATGTCGAGCGGCCAATCGTGCTCGGCCAGGAAAAGGACGGCGGCGAGTATATTCGCGTCGAGCCCGCTGACCATCTGATTATCGACTACACGCTGATTTATCCCGCGCCGATCGGGGTTCAGAAAGTTCACTTCGAACTGACCCGGCCACAGGACTACGTGCGTGAAATTGCGCCGGCGCGGACCTTCGGCTTCCTGGCCGAGATGCGCAAGCTGTCGGAGATGGGACTGGCCAACGGCGGGCGGCTGGACAACGTCATCCTGGTTGACGACGAGAAGGTCGTGAACACCAAGCTGCGGTTTCCCGACGAGTTCGCGCGGCACAAGGTCCTGGACCTGATGGGCGACCTCTACCTGCTGGGGCGGCCGCTAATCGGCCATATCACGGCGTCCAAGACCGGGCATTCCGACAACCTCGCCCTGGTCAGACGCCTGCTGCAAGCGGCTTGAACGCTACAGGTTCCGACGCTTTCGCACCCATCAGCGGTTCAGCATTGGATTAGGCTGCAAGATCGTGGCTGCTCCCTCCTCTCAGCACAATCACTTCAGGATGCGCGATTACCGCATCAAGCCGGTGCCGGGTCGCGTCGCCGTGCTGGCCAGCGGCGGACTGGACAGCTCGGTAATGCTGGCGCGCATTGCACGCAGACGGCGCGAGGTGTTTCCTCTCTACATCCGCACCGGACTGGTGTGGGAAAAGGACGAACTGGCGGTGCTGCGCCAATTCATCACAGCCGTGGGCGTCGAATCGATCCGCCCGGTCAGCGTGCTGCACGTGCCGATGAACGACGTCGCGGCGGACCATTGGAGCATGACCGGCGAGCAGGTACCCGGTTACCACGCCGCGCTGTCTTCCAACTACATCCCGGGCCGCAACCTCACGCTGCTGTCCAAGGCGGCGGTGTTTTGCGCGCGCCACCGCATCGGTGAGGTCGCGATGGCGCTGCTGGAGGCGAATCCATTTCCCGACGCCCAGCCGATGTTCTTCGACGCACTGATCAAGGCGGTCGATCTCGGCGTTGGCCTGCGGCTTAGGATCTCCACGCCCTGGGTGGGCAAATCCAAGGCCGAGGTAATCGCGCTGGGACGCGGTCTGCCTCTGCACTTGTCGGTGTCGTGCATCAAGCCGCGCGGCGCGCTTCATTGCGGTCAGTGCACCAAGTGCGCCGAGCGCGTCGAGGGCTTCCGCCTCGCCGGCATCACGGATCCGACCCGCTACCGCCGCCCCCCGGCCTGAATCCTCCGCTTCTTCTTCTCGAAATGAGACTGTCGATTCTAAGGGACACCGCAGCGTAAGCTGATAGTTCATCTTGACGCCCTCTGCGGGAAGGGCGAGGATCAACTTCCTTGGCGCGCGACGCTATTTCTTCAGCGCCGCGCGCTAGATTTTAATGCGCCTGGCCCCCAAGCAGCGCTAGGCGCTGATGACCCTCGCCCGGCGCTGCGCGCCGGCCTCTCCCCTCCGGGAGAGGCCAATCCAACTCTGACCCTGGGAAAATCGGCGATCTCGAAATGAAAGGGGGAGCGAAAAAGTGGCGCAAACAACGAACAGCAAAGTCTCCGCGTCACAACAACCACAGGAACCACGTGGCTCCAACTGGCACATTGTTCCACGATCGATGCCGGCATGATAACCATCCCCGGCCAGGATTTCCCCGCTACAACCGGTCCGCGAAGCACGCAAAGCCTGTCGTAAAATCACTTTTCGCGCGCGACGAAGATGCGACACTTACTGGCCGCAGCGAGCTAGCCTTCCTTGGCTAACGACGTCGTCCGATAGAACGCTACCGACCAAGCGCCCGCCAGCCCTGATTTTTGAATACAACGCCGGCGATCGTTGCCTCTTGCCGGGCTCCATCTGGCACATGACGTGCGAACGCCATGGCTAGAAGCATCAGTCCGATGAGCGTTTCAACTCGAATCGCACCGCCCTGCTCTGCTCGCTCTGAGCCCAATAGCGCGCCGTTGCGTGGAACATCTCTTTTCCAGATCCGAATCCTCACGGCTGCTGTTGGAGCGGTGCTCGCCTGCCTGCTTTTGAGTCTCACCAATTCCGGGGCGGAGCCATGGACCTTCGACCCGCAGGCATACGACTCGCTGGTAGACGCTGACTCACCACAAGCCATCCCGCCCGGCACCCGTATCAACTCGACAAACTGGCAGCAGTATAGACACTTTTTGCCCATCGGCATCCAGGCGTTGTTCAGTCACAGCTATCAGTGGAGTGTTCCCACGGGTCCCGACGGCGAGATCGTCGTCGGTCCGACCGTAAGGGTTTCGCAACCTTACAAGTACCGCCTGGATACCGAAAAGTATGCCGGCCGGACCAAACTGCTGCACAACCCCGACGGCTCGGTGGGGATTTCCGGCTACGTCGCCGGACTTCCGTTTCCCCAGCTTGACCGCCGCGACCCGGACCTCGTGTCTAAGCTAATTTACAACAGTTATTTTCGATACCATCCGGCCATCCTGTTCTACCGTCAACGCGGCTTGCTGTTCGATACGTATATGAATCGCAGCGACAGCACCGCCACGGTGGTGGAGTTTAGGCTTAATCACATCAGCGATTTCGGCTATCCGTTGTCCCAGCCGCTCGCGCCCAACGACTTCTTCTTTACTTCAAACATCACAGTGGAAGCACCAGAACAAATCAAATACACGGTCAATCTTCAAATCTACTATGACAATCCCAACCAGCGCCAGGAGATCTATACCTATATTCCAGCGCTCAGACGTTCGGTCAGGCGTTCCGCCGCGGCCCGGTGCGCGCCGATCGTTGGCGCCGATCTCGTGCAGGATGATGCTTATCCACGCCCGGTTCTACTCAACGAGTTTTCGTACAGGGTATGGGGAAAGAAAAAGATTTTGGAACAAAAGCACCTGGACCGCAGTCGCCTGTTTGACCCGGACTCCTACAATTTCCGCGGTGTCCCCGGATGGCCCAAACCGTCGCTCGGTCCCTGGGAATTGCGCACGGTCTGGGTAGTCGAGGAACGCACCCTGCCCTCGAATAGTTCCTACTGCTATGGTAGCCGGGTTACCTATCTGGACGAAGATCAGTTCTTGTACGCCGACCTGGATATCTACGACCCCGCGCTTAGGCTGTGGAAACTGTCCAACAGCGGCTCTACCACAACACCACTTAACGATGGTCACGACAGCGTTTGGATGCAGGCCGACGTCAGGACGATGACCCTGGATCTGCTAAACAGCCATGCCACCGTGTCGATCCAGATTGAGCCGGCCAGGCTCAACGGTGAGGTCCCCGAGAAGTATCGCGACGTTCAGGTGTGGGCGCTCCCCGCGGGCCTGCCACAGATGAGTCCATAAGGTTGGGCTATGCGCGCGGTGACGTTACAGGATGCAAGCAGGCTCGTAAGCGAGATGATCAAGGCATTGCATGCTCACCGATAATAGGGCATCACCTGTTCGCCGAACAGCCTAATCTGCTCCTTTAATATATCGATTGGCATCAAACCGAGGTCGCCGCCATTATTGAAGTTGAAGTACTCGGGATTTACGTTTTCGGTTAACTCGTCCATTTTGCGCCGTACATCACTGATTCCTCCGGCCAAAATGCCGTCGGTCCGGTGCAGGCGTTCTATCGTCCATTCGCTTCGCGGCAGCCGCGCCTTGCCAAGCGGCCACCGCGCCTCATCTTCGGGCAGACGGAACGCCTCCCAGAACCCGAAGTAGCCACCGAACTCGTGATACCAGACACCGGCTGAGCCGGCCTCGGCAATCTTCAAGGCTTGCTGCGTATCCCGGCCGATGTAAATCGATTTCGCGGGCGCTATCCCTTCGCCCAGGCGAAGAGCCCTGCCGGCGCGTTGACCTTCGCTGCGGTAAAGCTCAGCCAGGCGGTGCACATCCTTGAGGCCGGGCGTCACGATCACCGGCACAACCCCTTCCCGGGCGCACCACACGATGGTCGAATCGCTTGCGGAAAATGCCTGAAACAGCTTGGGGTGCGGTTTCTGGTACGGTTTTGGAACAACCGAGATTTTCCGCACTCGTCCATCTATTACCTCGCCCGGCAATCCGTATCTCTCGGTCCAGCGGGCGGCCGGCCAGGGGGTGCCTTCCTCGAATGGGTAAGGGTATTCCCAGAATTCACCTTTGAACGAAAATCCTTCTTCGCTCCACCCAAGCTTGAGGATACGGAAATTCTCCTCGAAAGCTCGCCGGTTGGCCTGATCGATTTCGCTCTGATCGCTCGCCGTGCTCTGGATGTGAAGTTTCTGCGCCATCGAATTGAGCCATCGCGCCTGGTAGCCGCGCGCCATCCCCACGATCGTCCGTCCCTCAGTAAGCTGATCAAGCCAGGCGGTTTCGATTGCAAGCCGCAGCGGATTCCATCCCGGCAGCACGTATCCCACCGGGCCGACCTTGATGTTTCTGGTTTGCATCGCGATATAAAGAAACAATGACGGGACGCTGCCCACCTCGAGACCTTCGGTGGCGAGATGATGCTCCGCCGCGGTGATAGCCTCGAAGCCCAGGTCGTCCGCCATCTTCGCTACTTCGATTATCTCCTTGAACAACCGTTGCCAGCGCTCGGTGCGATGCGCTATCGGGCGCAGCCTTTCACGTTCCTCGAGGGTTGCCGGAAGCGCCGGTAGTAGCGGTCCAATTAGAAATTTCACCTTGGTTTCCTCGCTGAAGATCTGACTAAACCGATCGCGCCGGCTGTGCACTGCCGCTATCCGTTTGGCGACGAAGGGCAATGCGGTGTGCACGCAAGATGCATACCTGTCCAATTCCCGTTGCCATCACGGCCATGGAGCATCCGACGTGGATATCGTCAGCCGCAAAAGCCGCGCTAGCTACTAAAGCATCCACCCGGCTACATACCGCACCGGCTCATCTCGCGCTGGCGCACATAGCGCCATCAGCGGTTCGATGACGTATTTCCGGGTTGTCCGGCATTTGCGGAACTCATTGGATCTTGGTATGTGATTTGCTCACTTGCTTGCGCAGATCATTGTGGGCAATACACAAGTAAAATCGTTTTGTCGGCTGTGTGTCGGCAGTTGTGGGATGGTGCTGACGCTGGACGAAAACCGGCGTATCGTCGGGATTCGCGGCGACAAGGAACATCCTGCCACTTCGGGCTACGTATGCATCAAGGGATTGCAGTCTCCGCAGGCGCACAACTGCTCCGGTCGTCTGCTACATCCCCTTAAGCGTGGCCCCGACGGCTCGTTCCATCGCATCGCGCTGGACCAGGCGCTGGATGAAATCGCGGCGCGTCTTCAAACCATAATTGAACGTGACGGACCCCAGGCGGTGGCTGCGTTTCGCGGCACCCAGAGCGGACTGAATTCCACCGCTTACCGCATCCTGCCCGATTTCCTGGCAGCGATTGGATCGCCGTCCTTCTTCTCCACCATGACGGTGGATCAATCCGCCAAGTGGGTATGCATCGAACGCCTCGGCGCCTGGGGCGCCGGACGCCACCCCTTCCACAGTTCGGACGTGCTCCTGATATTTGGCGGCAACCCGCTGGTTTCAATCTCGACGGTCGGCTTTGACCCATTGAACGTGAGCCGTCAAATGAAGGCAGCCAAGGCTCGCGGGATGAAGCTGATCGTGATCGACCCGCGCCGCACCGAGACTGCCCGCCATGCCGACCTGTTTCTGCAGCCCTATCCCGGAGAGGACCCGGCGATTGCGGGAGGCATGCTGCGGATCATCCTCGAACAAGGCTGGCAGGACTCCGACTTTTGCACCCGCTATGTGGACGATCTGCACGCCCTGTACCGCGCACTCCAACCGCTGAGCTCCGAATACGTTGAACGCCGTGCCGGGCTCGCGCGCGGCGACTTGTATAAGGCCGCCCGCCTGTTCGCCCACGATTGTAAACGAGGGGCCGCCATCAGCGGCACCGGCCCGGACATGTCGTCCCACTCCAATCTGGCCGAACATCTAATTGAGAGCCTCAACGTAATCTGCGGCAGATATGCACGCGCCGGCGACGCCGTACCAAATCCCGGGGTACTGTCACCGCGCCGGCGGCGGGTGGCGCGGGTTATCGGGCCGCGGCGCTCCTGGGAAAAGGGGTATCGCAGCCGTGTCGGCGGCGTCGGCATGCTATTCGGCGAAATGATGGCAGGGATCCTGGCAGATGAAATCCTCATCCCAAGCAAAGGACAGATCAAAGCCTTGCTCGTCGACGGCGGCAACCCGGTCAATGCTCTTCCGGACCAGATCAAAACCGTGCAAGCGCTGCGCGCACTGGAACTGCTGGTCACGATCGACCCCGTCATGACGAATACCGTACGGCTCTCTCATTATGTCATTGCACCCAAGTTGCAGTACGAGCGGGCCGACCTCCCTACCACTAAGGACTACGAAACCGTTTTCTTTCATGTACCGTTCAGCCAGTACACGCCTGAAATCGTCAAGCCGCCGCCAGGCTCTGAAGTCGTCGACGACTGGTACGTATTCTGGGCCATCGCAAAACGCCTGGGCCGCACTATCACTTACGATGGCGTCCCCTTGAACATGTCAACTTCACCCACCACTGACGACCTCCTGGCAATTCTCACACGTAACTCACAGGTGCCGCTGGAAGAGATCAAGCGCTATCCGGGCGGAAAGATTTTCGAAACCAAACCGCAGATCGTTGAACACGGAGGCGATGCCACCTCCCGGTTTGCACTTTTCCCCGCGGACGTAGCCGAAGAACTCGACGATTACCTGACACAGCCCTTCGATGGAACGCCACGCGCCATCAGCAGCGGCCGCCTTTTCAGCCATCGACTGTCGGTCCGCCGTCTGCGCGAAGTTTCCAACACCATGTACCACGACCTCCCCGCAATCCGCCGCCTTCGTCCAAACAACCCGGCTTGGATGAATCCCGCTGATATGCACCGGCTCGGACTCAAGCCTGGCAACAGAGTCATGCTCGTGTCCGATCACGGACGCGTCGCGGCAATCGTCCAACCCGATGCCGCTGTCCGCACCGGCGTAGTGTCGATGAGCCACGGCTGGGGGGCGCTACCGGAGGACGGTGCGGACCCGGCCGAAGTCGGCTCTGCGATAAACCTGCTCATCAGCACCGAACGCGACTGCGAGGCAATCAATGCCATGCCCCGGCAATCCGCCATACCCGTGGCAATAGTGCCGCTGCCCTGAGCCGGCGAACTTACCATCCTCTCTAACTAGCGTCCTCTTAGAGCGCGTCAATCGTCCAAGTGGCATACCTGTCAGTATTCCCGGTCCGGCCAGTGAGCGAAGCCGGGGAAAGAGCGGCCATCTGAAGTGCAATCGTGCATCTCAACCGCATCGCGTACACTGGCCGCGATGCGAACCATCTAGCCGAGCAGGTCTCCCATCGCTTGCTGAACCGTGTAGCTGTCCACGTACTCGCGGACGCGATCGATCCGTCCGTCCCTCAGCTCGAAGACGAAGCAATAGTAGTTGTCGTAGATCCTGCCGTTAGCAACCTCGCCGTAATTGTGCATCTCCGCGATCACCGTGTCTCCGTCGACGTGACTATAGCGGACTTCCGTATTAAGTCCTTTGGGGAAAATGTTTGAACTACCGCCGGCAAACCAGTCGCGGATTCCCTGCTTGCCCTTCTTGACCCCGGCGATGCCGGGCAAACTGCCGCACACCCACCATTCTACTTCTTCGGTGAAGTTCCTCAGCGCTCCCTCCAAATCGTTTTCCACCAGCAGCAATTGCCAGGTGGACCGAATCAGCTCCCTCTTGTCGTTTGGGTCCACGGCCTTCCCTCCTTGCCCGGATGCTCTGAGGCGCGCCCGCAACCGGATCGCACGCTTCGTATTGCTGCCAGCTCCTCGACGCTGATCATCGTTCCGATATCGCACCCCCAATTAACCTATAGCGCACGTCTCCGCCATCATCCACAGTCGCGGATAGACGCACTTGCGGCAAGTCCGGCTTATCACTTCATAACCTGAACCAAAGAGCCGGGAAATGCCATCACCTGCGCATTCTGCAAATCCTGCGGCGCGACCCTGTCGTACCAGGCACCAGTGTTGACGGTCGCTGTGGCATGGCCATTTTGAAGATCCATGATTACTCCATTGCCCTGAAAGGTATAGGCATTCTCCCCGGTCTGGATCGGACGGGGCGTACCGAAGTCCCATTCGACCTTGTAAAGGCGGCGGCTGGAGTCATAGATGTCAAACCAGAACGGAATCCAGGTTTCGGAATCAATCATCAGGATTTTCGCCCCATAGCAGTATCCCCGACCCAAAGACGGGGTCGGCAGCAAGGCCAAAACACGTACTGTGCGGACCTCGAAGTTGCCGACCTCAGGCTTTGGCCATCCGGGGACAGCGCCGCGTATTGAGAAAAACTGGGGTTGGTCGATCTTCGCCGGGTCCGCGTGCACCATGCCAATCGTCTTATGCGCACCGAGATAAACAGGAATGAAAAGGCCGGGGCTGGCGATGTTTCCACTGCTGTCGTCGCCAACGTAGTCGGTGCCCAACGCCGGTGCGCAGCGCGCTGAAGCGGTTAGCCTCAGCGACCGTCTCAGTGAGGGCAAGAATACATAGACTTCAGGAAGCCTCACCGGATCATCCGGCAGCAACTGGATTTCCGTGGTATATTTTGATTGCTCCGGGGCGACGACAGAAAAGCGTCCGGAGGTCATGTAGCCGTCCGAATATGGTAGATTGAGCGGGTAGCCGGGGTCGCTCAGATGCCGTAGGCGCCAATAGGCGATGTCGCCGGTCTGGGCTGATATGTTGAGATAGCGGTCGATCAGAAAGGTGTAGGACACGAAACGGCGGAGAAATTCGTAGCTATAATAGTAGTGGTTGTCGTAGAGCAATTTCGCGCCCGCTTCAGGGTCTTTTTCATCAAGGTCGGCAAACGGCAGCCCGGCGGTGTAACCCTCCACCGTATAGCCACCTTCAGGGAGTTTTCGAAGCTTGGTTTGCCCCTTGTACTTTTCGCTGGCGGCACGCATGTAGCTGGGCATCGAGATATTCCGGGTCGCGCCGATGGTAATAGTGAAATTCGGATCGTCGGGAAACCTCCACATGTAACGGCCGCTGAACAGGGCCTGCATTCCGGGCGGCATGAAGCGCTTGTATTGCTGCCAGTTATGAACTGTAATGTGAGTTCCAACGGGAATCGTGTCTGCGGACAGCCCCGACACCATGGATTGATAGCCGGCCGGATCGTAGGAGATCGATTGCGCTCTCGCGGCACTTAGCCACGCCATTCCAAGCATCGAAAGCGCAATCATACCGGTCAGTCTGGCGAACATAACGCCTCCTTTTTGCTGCGATCCAGTCTACCAAGCTGTCCGGCGATGCCCGGCTGGTTGTGTGAACACCCCTGAAGCCTCGGCATTTCGACGTCGAACGCTTCACCCGCAGTTGTGCGCACAGAACAACCAGATATGCACGACCATCGCCTCAGCGCACCGGACCGTTAATTGAAGAGGTGGTTGCGCAAAAGCCACGCCAATCCGCCACTCTCATGCCACGTTCCATTGCTCCTCTATTTAATACGATAGGCGCCCCACCCTGCTCCGGCACCACCTGGGACGGCGACAGTTCGGTTTGGTGACGAGGCGTGTCGAGTGCTCTCGATTTTCAATACGGCTTTACAACTTGAAGAGTTCAGCGGCCGTCTTGCCGAGAATCCATTCCTGGTCTCCGGGTGAAAGACTGGCAATATGCCGGCGCAATTCCTTGAGGGGATCGCGATGGGCGTCGATGTGCGGATAATCAGTCGCCCACATGAGCCGATTGGCGCCGATCTCCTGCGCGGCCAATGCGATGCATGATTCGTCGACGTCCGCCGATATCCAGCAACGTTCGCGCAGCACCTCACTGGGCCGCCGCCGTGTTCGAGTCGCAAAGGAGAACATCTCCCATTTGCCGTCGGCCCGGTCAATCCAGTTTGGCAGCCATCCGCATCCTGCTTCCAGGACAGCGTATTTGAGCCTCGGAAACCGCTCCAGCACGCCGCCCTGGAATACGCAGTTGAGCGCCATCAGGGAGTCTGCAGGTAATTGCATTGCCTGGAACCAGATCGGGTTGTCGCGCGGATCCTCTGTGGGAATATGCAAGCCCTGACCCAGCGAGTCCGGACGGACCTGAACATGACTTGCCACCGGCAGTTCGGCTTCCATGCAGGCGCCCCAGAATGGATCGTAATAGCGATCGCCCCAGGGACGGCGATTGCCCGGAAACGGGGTGATGAATACGCCTTTGGCCTTGTTCTTGACCCGTTCGACTTCCGCAACCGCCAGGTTGACGTCGCGCAGATTGACGTGCGCAATCGGAATCAGGCGCTGGGGATGGCGCGAGCAGAAGTCGAACAGATAGTTGTTGTAGGCCCGGCAATAGGCCGCGGAGAGCTCCGCGTCGCTGCAATCGCTCTCCCAGCAGATGCCAATGGTCGGGAACAACAGGGCGATATCGATTCCTTCTGCGTCCATCTGCTTGACGCGCTCATCCGGGTCGATCGCGCCGGGCGTGCGCAGGGCGCTATCCCAGTACGTGACCTTGCCCGGCGTCATCAGATCAACGGGGTCCTGGTAAGCCCCGCCCATCTCTCCCAGGACACCGCCTCCCATGTAGCTGGGACGGCGATCTATTTCGATGTACTCCAAGCCGTTGGAGTCGCGCCTGATCCTGATTGCCCGGTCCTTGTATTTGGGCTCCAGGTAGCGCTCCCACATGTCGGGCGGTTCCAAGATGTGGCCGTCAGAGTCAACCGTCAAAGCCCGTGTCATGGTCATCCTCCGAATCCGATGACAGCAAAACTTCACTGAGCGGCCGCAGCGTCGGTCGCACGCGCCGACGTGGCGAGCCGCGGACGCACTTCCTTTGCGATCAGCTCCAGCGAACGCATGATTTTGTCGTGCGGGGTGGTGTACATCTGCATGAACAACAACGCCTCATCCACGCCGCAGTCCGAGAGATACTGCAGGACCTTCAGGCAGGTCTCCGGACTGCCGATACAAGCGCCGCCGGCCTTGACGATTTCCTCCATCGTCACGGTCTGAAACATTTTGAAGCGTTCGCGGTTGTCTTCCATTTGCCATTTGTAGCTGGGCGGGATCCTGCCGTCGATCCAGGGCGCGAATATCTGGCGGCAGTCTTCCACGTAGCGCTTGACGTTCGGACCTTGCAGCCGCAGTGACTCTTCATCGGTCGGGCAGCACAGGGTGAAAGTAAGCAGCGCGAATTTGGGGTTGATGAACGCGCCGATTGGCTGGGCGTCTTTAAGCTTTTCCCGATAGGTGCGAACGAAATCGTTTGATTGTCCCTGCCCAATTCCAAACCCCAGCACACCCAGCCCGTTGCGGCCGGCAAATTCCACGGTCGAGGGCTGGTTGCAAGCCACCCACATCGGCGGATGCGGTTTCTGGACCGGCTTGGGAATGACCGGGCGCTCGGGAATGCGCATGGCGGGACTGTCCCAACTAAAACTGTCCTGCATCCACATCCGGGGCAGCATGCGCAATGCTTCTTCCCATTGCGGCCGAGTCTGTTCGGGATCGATATTGAAGGCGCTCAGCTCCGCGTCCGTGGTCGAGCGTCCACCTCCGAACTCGATGCGGCCGCGGGAAATCACGTCCAGGACGGCAATGCGTTCGGCGACTCGTACCGGGTGGTTGATATTGAAGGGCAGTAAAACAATGCCATGACCGAGCCGAATCCTGCGGGTCTTGGCCGCCAGATGTGCCAGCATCAATTCCGGAGCCGTGCATTGTGAAAGCGACGGCAAAAAATGATGCTCCACGAACCAGGCCGTCCTGTAACCCAGTTCGTCAGCCAGCATCACCTGCTCGACGCATTCATCGTAACAGCGCCTGACGCCGGCTTCGCTCAGATCGGCGGTTTCGATTTCGAAAAAGATACTCAGGTCCATGGGCTCCTCTTCTACCCGGCCGCGCGGTGCGCGGCACCAAGACCGCACGTTTAGAGCGTATCGTGCCGCCTGCGCGCGGGAATTGGGGGAAGCGCAAGTCCCATGCCAGGCTCCCGTGCGCCGCCAATTGCCATCGCCAATAGCGAAACCGGCCTGCGTTTGACAAGGTCCGGCGCGCTTTGCGCCGAAGTGGATCTCGAAACGCGGGCAAGGTTCAGGTCCTGCATTGGGCGACCGCCCAGGACGCCGGCAAGGCTATCCATCCAAGCTGCGTCGAGGGCCAGATGCAGGGTAGCACGGCCCAGGGAATCGGATCGGCCTTGAACGAAAGAATACATTTACGCCGAACAGAGGCAATTGCGCAATGCGGCTTTCTTGACTACCGGATGCCGCCTCCCCGGATTTGCCGATGATCGAAACAACCATCGTTGAGGTCCCAAGCCCCGGTCATCCGATTAGGCGCCCGCGGCGTGGGTGAGGTCTCGGTTTGTTCCCCCGCCCGCCGCAATCGCCAATGCCATTTACCGCGCCGTCGGTGTGAGAATGCGGCGGCTGCCTGTTTCTCCGCCGCGGTTGCTCTCCGGCCTGACTTCGAAATAGAGCTGGCGCGCGTTCGAGGGTTCGCCCGCCCCTGGGAGACACGAATCCGGCGCGCGCCTAGCCGTTCTCCTCTGCGACTTTGCCTGCCGCCAAACCCGATAGCTGGCGCCGGCCGCGCCGTGCGGCGCACGATGCGCCGGCGCTCACAGCGACGCCAAGGGATCTTTCAGATTCCGTATAAACGTGCAGCGTTGTCGGCGACCATCTTGCGCACCTCTTGCGCCGGAATGTCGGCAAAGTCCCGCGCCACGTGCTCGCGCGAGGCGGGGAACGTACCCTCGGTGTGAGGGTAATCCGAACCCCACATCACGTGGTCGATGTTGAGCAGGTGCCTGGTTAACAGTCCGGCGCGATCATCCTCGAAAGTAAAGTAGAATTGACGCTTCAGATAGAAGCTGGGTGCCTGTTCCAGGCGCGGAAGCATCCACTTACGATGGTCCCTCCACCAGTGGTCGAACCAGCACATCTGAGCGGCAACCCAGCCAAACCCTCCTTCAACCACCACGAAACGGGTATTGGGGTAGTTTTGCGCCACCCCCGAGCCGATCAGCGCCGCTACGGTGTACATCGATGCCGCCAGCTTTGTGCCTGTAGAGGCGAACAGATGTCCGCCCATTTCCGGTGTAACATTGGGAAGGTTCTCTTCGATATTGTCCGAAGCGACAACGTGAAACGCGATTGGCATCGCCAGCTCCTGGAGCGCCGACCATAACGGCCGGAAATAGGGATCGCCCAGCGCGATCCTGGTCCTGCCCGACGGCATCAGTACCGAGCGGATGCCGTTTTTGGCAAGCCGCTCGGCCTCGGCTACGGCCCATCCTATGGGACCGCCGGTAGGCAGGATACCAACGCCCAGCAATCGGCGGGGATTTACTGAGCAATACTCAACCAGCCAGTCATTGTAAGCACGAAAGCATTCCCGCCGATACTCAACATCGGGCGCCGCCATCAGAAACAGCGCATGGTTGGGATAACAGACTTCCGCGCGCAGGTTATCCAGATCCTGGTCGGCCAGCCGGGCGACGGGGTCGGTTGCGCCAGCCCGAATATCGGTGGAGCGATTGCCGGTGGCCATCGTCAGTTCCCGGCCCGCTTTCTTGCTGTCCGCCATTCCGCCCAACAGCCCTTCCATCGCAAAGGCGGGCAAACCGTCGGCCACGAAGTAATCGGCGTCCTCGCGCCGCTCGATACGCGGAGCACGGTCGCGAAAGCGCTTATCCATACGCTTGATCCAAAGGTCGCCGGGTTCGTTGGCGTGGCCGTCAGCAGAGACGAATCTGCCGATTTCGTTCATATCCATCAATTTGTTCCTCCTTGTCGCCGAAGCTGGATTGCAGATGAGCGAAAAGCGGGCCAACTGTGCATAGCCTTTTAACCTCGGCTCAACGTACGATATTCGTCGGGAGCGTCGCCGGCGTTGCCAGGCCGGCGACAATCGATCGCATGGTCGCCCCGGGGAACTACCTACTATGGATTCGACCCGCCTCGCGCACCGAGCTTGATTTGATATTTCCTCAGCTTGCGCACCACCGAACTATGGTGCATTCCGACCTGGCGCCCAATTTCGCGCGCTGAACGACAGGTCCGGGCATAATGCTCCAGGATCTCACGCTCGCTATCCTGGAAATGCCGACGTAGTGAGATTGCGCCATCGGCGCTGCCGATCTGCGCAGACGGTAACGGCACGCGTTCGGCAATCCGGCCGGCACAGGATGCGGCCGCACGCACGTTTTCGGGCAAATCGTCGCGGGTGATTTGCTGGTCTCGCGCGGAGATCACCAGACGTGCAATCAGATTGCGCAATTCCCGGATGTTGCCCGGGTAATGGTAGGACTCGAGGATGGAAAGTACGTCTGGGGCGAGGGTTCGGTTCTGGTTGAACTCCAGGTTGAAGCATCCCACAAAATGCTCCACCAAGGGACCGATCTCCTGGCGCCGCTCCCGCAGCGGCGGGATGGTCAGCGGAATCACCTCGAGCCGATAATATAGGTCGTGGCGGAATTTACCGGCTGCGCACAACGCGCGCAGATCGGTATTGCTGGCCGCTATGATTCGCACGTCGACCTGCCGCGGCGCACTGCCGCCGAGCGGGAAGATGATCTTGTCGTCGAGAAATTTGAGCAACTTGACCTGCGCGGCGAGTGGCAACTGACTGACCTCGTCGAGAAACAAGGAACTGCCATGGGCCGCCTCGAGCTGGCCTTTTTTGCCTGTGCGCAGCGCGTCTGTAAATGCTCCGCGCTGATAACCGAATAGTTCCGATTCGACCAGATTTTCGGGTATGGCGCCGCAGTTGAGTTCAATGAAGGGATGACTCGCGCGCCGCGACAACCGGTGAATAAGCCTGGCGACCAGCCCTTTGCCCGTGCCGGTCTCGCCGCTGATCAGCACGGTCGCATCGAGGTCGGCTATTTCCGCCACCAGGCTCAAGACGCGCCGGAACGCCTGGCCGGCCAGGACCACATCGTTGAAGCCCGACGCCCGTAGCAGGGCTTTGAGTTGTGCGGCATGAAACTCGTCGATCTTGCCGTAATCTCCGATTTCGTACTTGCTCAGGCGTTCCTTCAAATCATTCAAGCGGCCAAGGCTGCGTACACAAAGGATCGCGTTGCGCACGGCCCCATTTTCTTCCAGGTCGAGTTTGACGCTGACCACCAGGGTGTCCCGCTCCGATTTGATCAGCATCGTCCGGGGCACGCTGCCCAAGCGAACTCGTTCCCAAACGGTGGGTTCGCCGGGCTTGGCCAGGACGCCTTCCAGTTCCCGCTCGGTCTTGCCGACTACCGCTTTCCGCGGGCGCCCGACTATGTGTTCCCAGGCACGATTGACCTGCACGAAACGCCCTTGTCCGTCGAGGATCGCCAGTCCGTCGGAGGAAGCTTCGAAGATCGCTTCGTTCAGACGCCGATGGTCGGCCACCACTCGCAGGCTATCGTTCAGTTGGCTTTTCGTGTCGAACATGGATCACAATTGCGCTCGGACCCCCGGACGCCGTATCAATCTGAAACGCAATGCGCTTTGCAAAGGTCAGCCACTCAGTTGGATGTCGTACTTGCGGAGCTTGCGCAACACGACACTGTGATGCAGTCCGGTGCGCCGGGCCAGTTCGCGCGCCGACCGGCATTCAGGTGCCAGGCGCTCGAGGATGGAACGCTCGCCCTCCTCAAGATACTTGCGCAAGTGCTGGGTCCTTTCCCAGGCCGGTCGCGTGGAGCGGGTGTCCTGCACAACCGCATCCGAGCGGGTCAAGTGCTGGCGGTGTTCGGGAAAGACGGAGTCGGGAAGGTCATCGATTCGTATCTCCGCCGCGCGCGCCGATACCACCAGTTGAGCAATCAGGTTTCTCAGTTCCCGGACATTGCCGGGGAAATCGTAACCTTGAAGGACCTTTAGGACTTCCGGAGACAGGATGCGCTCTTCGCCGAATTCCTCGTTGAATTTTCCCAAAAAGCGCTGCGCCAGAGGTGCGATTTCCTCGGGACGCTCGCGCAGGGACGGAATTGAAATGGGCATCACCTCCAGGCGGTAGAGAAGATCTTCGCGAAACCGGCCCTGCCTGATCAGCTTGCGCAAATCGGCGTTGGTGGCCGCGATGATGCGCACGTCAAGCGCCTTGGGAGATGTACTGCCGAGCGGGAGAATCACCTTGTCATCGAGAAATTTCAGCAGCTTGACCTGCGAATGGGCCTGCAACTCGCCGATTTCGTCCAGGAACAGGGTCCCGCAATGGGCCAGTTCGAGCAGCCCCCTTTTTCCGCCGCGCACGGATCCGGTAAACGTTCCGGGTTGGTAGCCGAACAGCTCGGCCTCCACCAGCGCCTCGGGAATCGCCCCGCAATTTAGTTCCACGAACGGTTTTCCGCGGCGTCGCGACAGGCGATGAATGAGTTTGGCGACTACGCCTTTGCCGGTACCGGTCTCACCGCAAAGCAGCACGGTCGCGTCGTGAGTGGCGACCTGTGCCGCCGCCGCAAACACCCTTTGCGTGGCCGGCCCCGCTACCAGCGCCTCGCCCAGTCCGGCCGCGTTCAGCACCTCCTGCAACTGATGCAGACCCTGGTCCGGCTGCGGCGGCCCGAAAGCGCGCCCTGCGCTGCGTTCAAGCTGATCCTTTAGGTACTCGATCCGGCTTAGGTTGTTGAGCGTCAGTATCGCATGGCACACCGCGCCATGTTCATCCCGGTCGACATTCAGCGCCATCAGCACCGTCTCGCCTCTGATGTTGACCAGGGTCGCAGCCGGATCGGAAGCGACATCCTTCGGCAGCCACGGGCCCCGGTATCCGGTGGCAAGGCTGATCTCCATGGCGGTCTTGCCGACCACCTCAAAGCGTTTTTGGCCTAAAATCCGTTCATAGGAACGGTTTACATCCAGGATTCTGCCGTCGGCTGAGATGATCGCCATCCCCTCGGCGGAGCTGTCAAAGATAAGATTACGCAGCCGGCGGGATTCCTCGAGCAAACCTTCACACTTTTCAACCGTTGCCCCGACACCGCCCGCAACTGATTTTACATCGGGACTCGGCTTTGCCATTCACCGATCCTCCCGCTATAAGCCCAGACCTGACGGTTGATTACTCCCGCTCGCTCGGCCTTGTCAAATTCAGGCTGGACGAGAGGCGCCGCTTGCGCTTCGGAGCGGCAGCGAGCGGTAGGCGAATGAGAGGTGTGAGCATTGCGCTGCCGCGAATGCGGCGCATTAAACGCCGCCGGCTTGCGCGTTGGCGCATTGCGCGCCGTTGCCGCTTTGAAGGTCTCGTTTCATATTGGGCCGGGGTGGATGGCAGGAACGTTGCTAAATCAGCGGGCGCCCGCGGCGCTTGATGTGGTGCGCATACGCGGCGATAGAGCGGGCCGGCCGGGGCACGAAGCAGACTGACGTCGAGGTGCAAAATGAAACTGCAGGGCAAAGTAGCAATGATTACAGGTGGCTCGCAGGGCATCGGCCGCGAATATGCGTTGCGGTTCGCCCGCGAAGGCGCCGCAGTCGTGATCGCGGACATTCGTCAGGAGGCGGGGCGCACAGTTGAAGCCGAGATTACCGCTGCCGGAGGCAGGGCGCTGGCGCTCAGAGCCGACGTGACCGACCAGGACCAGATGAACCAGGTCGCCAAACATGCCGCGGAGCGCTTCGGCCCAGTCGACGTGCTGCTCAATAATGCGGCGACCTATTTCGACTATGAGGCGACCAACCAGAGTCTTGAATACGGCCGCAAGGTGATGGACATCAACGTGTTCGGCATCGTGATCGCTTCCCGGTCGGTTTTCCCCTTCATGAAGGCCAACCGCCGCGGCTCCATCATCAACATCGCATCGGTCGCCGCCTGGCCGCAGACTACTCCATATCTTGCCGATTTCGACACGGTTCCGATCGAATTTTACAGCCTGTCAAAGTCGGCCGTGACTTTTCTGACCCGTTGGATGGCGCAAACGCTCGGCCAGTACAACATCCGCGTCAACGGTATCGCTCCCGGCGTCGTGCTCACCGATGCGACTTTGAAGCTGATGCCGGAAGATATGATCGCATACTTTCGCAACCAAACCGCGCTCAAGCGCGACCTGCAACCCGGGGACCTGACCGGCACCGCCGTATTTCTGGCCTCCGACGACAGCGCCCTGATGACCGGTCAGACGCTAGTGGTTGACGCCGGCAGGATTATGCTGACGTAGTTCCGCAAACGAAATGTGATATCGCGCAGTCGGAATATATGGCCGAACGTTTACGCGACAAAATCTGTCTCATCACCGGAGCGGCCTCCGGTATCGGCAAGACCGCCGCGCTCGCCTTCGCGCGCGAGGGTGCAATCCTGACGTTGGCCGACGTATCGACTGGGGGCGAACAAACCGCTCACCTGGTGCGGGAACTCGGTGGAGCGGCGGCATTCATTCGCTGCGATATAGCGGAGGCATCGGAGGTGGAAGCGCTGGTCGCTGCAATCGTCGATCGGCACGGGCGCCTGGACTGCGCGTTCAATAACGCTGGCATCGAAGGGCCCCTCCTCGCGATGACCGAGGTCACCGAGGAACTCTGGGACCGCATCGTGCGGGTGGACCTGCGCGGCGTATGGCTGTGCCTCAAGCACGAGCTCCGGCAGATGGCACGCCAGGGCCACGGCGCAATCGTCAATACCAGCTCCACAGCCGGGGTTTGCGGCACGCCGGGCTACAGCCCCTACACCGCGGCCAAGCACGGCGTCGTCGGCCTGACCAAAAGCGTCGCGCTCCAATACGCCAAATCCGGCATCCGGGTCAACGCAATCTGCCCCGGTCTGACCGATACGCCGATGATGGACCGAATCCTGGGCGGAGACCCCGAAAAGGAGCGGCTGTTTGTGGCGGGCACACCGGTGGGGCGCAAGGCGCGTCCCGAGGAGATCGCCGCCGCCGCGGTCTGGCTGTGCTCGGACCAATCCTCGTTTGTCACGGGTGCAGTGCTGCCCGTGGATGGTGGAGTGTTTGCACAGTAGAACAACCTGCCGATGAAAATGAATCCGAAGCGGCATTTTGCTGCCTGCTGCACTGACAAAATCGCTTACGGCTGACTAGATTCGGAACAGTTCCGACCACTCCTTGACAGGCCACCGGCCTGCGCCGGTTTCAAAGCCTCCGGATCGCCCGCATCCCACAGGGGCGTGAGCTTGTTGAAATCAACCTTCCAGACGCCGTTTATTTTCACCAGTTTGTGCGTATAATAGCCGCCCTGATCCAGCAAGTACTTTCCACCGTCGGGCACTTTCATGAAGTGGCGCGCGATGAAGTAGGTAATTGCCCGGGCGCGATCGCCGTTGATTTCCACGAAGTAGTTTACAGCGAAATGTTGGGTTTCGAAAAACCGCGCCAGACCGCTGGCTACCGCGGCAGCCCATTGCGCGCGTGTGGCGATGCGCGCAGCCTTGCCGCCGAAGGGGGTGTCGGTGAAGTCAACCTCGACCTGTTCGGTGAACTCCGCCTCGTAGCTCTTCCAGTCCTTCCTGTCCATGTGGAAGGTAAGCCGTTTGATGGTCTCGACGATTTTGACCCGCTCGATCAAAAACACGATCTCCTCAGTCAGCTTGTCTTCCGCCATCGGATCTGATCCTCCGCTTCGAGTCGCACCGCTGCGCACGGGTCAGTGGCTATACTTGTGAGCGCAGGACCTGCCCCGGCAGAGCATCGGTCGGTTTGCCTTCACGTATAATCGGCGCGCCATTTACGATCGAGTAGACGATGCCCTGGGCCTCCACCACCAGGCGGCGGGCGCCGCCGGGAAGGTCGTGACGCATCTGGGCGCGCGCCGCCGATCCGACCGTGTGAGGATCGAATATGACGATATCCGCAGCGGCTCCTTTCACCAGCCGGCCCCGATCCCTGATGCCCCACAGGTCGGCAATTTCGGACGTCAGTCGCGTCACTGCGCGCTCCAGGCTCAACGCCTGTTTGTCGCGCACCCAGTTGCCCAGCAGGAACGTGCAGTAACCCGCGTCGCATACCATATCGACGTGAGCGCCCGCATCGGACACGCCGATGACCGTGCGCGGGTCGGATATCAGGCGGCGAACGCCTTCCTCATAGTAGATTTCCATTACGAATTCGGTCTGCAGCCGATCCTCAATTGCCAAATCGAACAGGCAGTCGACCGGGTCTTTTCCCTGCACACTGGCAACTTGTACAAGCGGCGTCTTCGCAAACTGCTTGAGGGCCGGCGAGACTGGATTCCACACTTCGATTGCCGCGAATGAATTCGACGCCAGACGCGGCTGCGTCAATTCCTGCCTGAACGCGGAACGAAAACCAGGCTGCCTATATACCTCGATTTGCTCATCGACGCTGCGATTGAATACCGGCTTCATGCAGGCCATGTCCGCCAGCATCATGGGCGAACGCAGATCCATCAGGGCTTCGAAGGGCCGGCAGGTTACCTGCGCAATCGCACCGCGTCTGATCAACGGCTCCAGCCGCCTCAACGTATCGGCAGCCTCCTGCGGACGGTCGGGCCAACTCGCCATCGCCAGCCATGTCACCGGCCGTCCGCTCTCCTTGAGCAGCATCTCCAGCAACTGATATTCGTCCGGCGAAACCGAGCCGGGCTTGCGTGTGATCGAAATCTCGATCGTGCCTTTGCCTGCCTCGCGAAGCACGCGCGCGTAAGCGGCCAGTTCTTCGACGCCGGCCAGCCTGCACGCCAACGGGCGGCCGCGATAACCGATATGCTGCGCTAAGACAGTGGTGGATAGGCCGAAGGCGCCGGCCGCAACCGCTTCCCGCAACAGCTCGCTAATGCGGGCGGTTTCCTGGGGGCGCGCTCCGCGTTCCATCGACTCCTCGCCCATCACGTAATGGCGAAACGGGCTGAGCGGTGCGACGAAGGCCAGGTTCACAGCACTGCTGCGCCGGGCCGCCGCGTCCATATACTGCGGGAAGCTTTCCCACTCCCAGGTCAGACCGCGGTCGAGCACTGCAAAGGGAATCCCTTCGACGGTCACCAAATCCCAGGTCGCGATTTCGCGCTGGTGCGGCCGACAGGGCGCGAGCCCCACGCCGCAGTTGCCCATCACGACCGTGGTAACGCCGTGCCATGACGACGGTGTGAGCAATGGGTCCCAGCATACCTGCGCGTCATAATGGGTATGCGGGTCGATAAACCCCGGCGCGACAATCAGATCCGCGGCATCGATCGTCTGCGCGCCGCCGCCCAGGATCGATCCGATCTCCGCAATCCTGCCGTCAGCCACCAGCACGTCAGCTCGATAGCGTTCCCTGCCGGTACCGTCGACTATAGTCCCATTCTTGATCAGTAGATCGGCCATCAGGGTTTTTCTCATCTAGCATTGCCCCAACCTAAGGGCGTGATTGGTTCGGCTGCTGCGCTTTCGGTGCTAACACTTGCCGGCCGGGTGCGTCCTCGCCGGATGAGGTAAAGATCGAGAGCCGGGTTTCATGCTCTTTGGCCTTCAAAGGCGATAGAGTTCCGCGGCCGACTTGCCCATGATCCACTCCTGCTCCGAAGGCGGCAGCTTGGCGATGTGACGACGCAGCTCGGCG
>Ga0070740_10002308_pt1 | contig 22824 bp, 18 predicted proteins | sample Coa_R2_FD_67286 | JGI IMG/M metagenome (GOLD analysis project Ga0070740, IMG submission 67286) | Surface soil microbial communities from Centralia Pennsylvania, which are recovering from an underground coalmine fire - Coalmine... | ecosystem: Environmental > Terrestrial > Soil > Unclassified ...
CTACGTCGTGCATCGCCTGAATCGCGCCGAGTATGCGAACGCCGTGCGTGACCTGCTGGCCGTCGAGATCGACGTATCGGACCTGCTGCCCACCGATGGCGCGGAGTTCGGGTTCGACAACATTGCGGCGGCTCTCAAAACGTCGCCACTATTGCTCGAAGCGTACGTGACCGCGGCGCAGCGCGTCAGCGCGATGGCCGTGGGCGACCCCCAGGTCAAACCTGGCACCGTAGAGCATACGATCAGCCGCGAATTCAGCCAAAACGGCTACATCGAAGGGCTGCCTCTTGGGACGGTGGGGGGCACGGTGATCCGGCACGTTTTCCCGGCCGATGGCGAGTACAACCTGTCAGGACGGCTGATCCGCGGCGTGGCGGAAGGCTACTCGGGCGTCGAAGGAAACGACATTCCGTACACCTTCGTGATCACGCTGGATGGCGCCGAGGTGTATTCGGCGCCGATCGGCGGCGCCAAGGACGATGAGATTCAAGCTGCCGATGTGAACGCCGCCCGCACCTTGATCGACAAGCGGATGACGGGACGCGTGCGGGTCACCGCCGGTCCCCACGACGTGGGCTTTACGTGGAAGGAGCGGCCCTTCCAGTTGCAGGACGTCTGGGAGCCGGCCCGGCGCGACAGCCAGGAAATCCACTTCGTCGGAGGCATGCCTAAACTCCGAACGGTCGCCATCGACGGCCCGTACAACGTCAAAGGCGTCAGCGAAGGACCCAGCCGGAGGCGGCTCTATGTCTGCCATCCGTCGTCGGCGGCCGAGGAGGCCACCTGCGCGAATAAGATTCTTTCCAATCTTGCCCGCCGGGCCTACCGGCGTCCGGTCACGGCCGCGGACGTAGAGGCGCCGATGTCGTTCTACCGGCAAGCGCGCAAATCCGGCGGAAATTTCGACGACGGCATCCGCGCCGGCGTGGCGAGAATCCTTTCGAGCCCGTACTTTTTGTATCGCATCGAGACAGATCCGCCGGACGCCCGCCCTGGGACCGCGCATCCGGTCAGCGACGTGGAGCTTGCCTCGCGCTTGTCCTTTTTCCTGTGGAGCAGCATCCCGGATGAGAAGCTGCTGGACCTGGCGGCGGCGGGGCGGCTGCGCGCGCCCGGCGTGCTCGCCTCCCAGGTGAACCGCATACTCGGAGACGAGCGGGCCAGCGCGCTGGTCGAGAACTTCACCGGGCAGTGGTTGCAGCTTCGCAACCTGGAGGCGAAGGCCGTTCCGGACCTGCTGATGTTTCCGGATTTCGACGATAACATCCGCAAGGGATTCCGCAAGGAGACCGAACTGTTCTTCGGCTACATTTTAAGGAATGACCGCAGCGCGCTGGAGCTGATGGACGCGGACTACACCTTCGTCGATGAGCGGCTGGCGCGGCACTACGGCATCCCCGGCGTCTACGGCCCGCAATTCCGCCGGGTGAAGTTGACCGATCCCAACCGCCGCGGTCTGCTGGGACAGGGAAGCATCCTGGCCCTGACGTCGGTCGCCACCAGGACCTCGCCGGTTTACCGGGGGAAATACGTGCTGAGCACGTTCCTGGACACGCCGCCGCCCCAGCCGCCGCCAAACGTGCCGACACTCGAAGAAAGCAACAAGGGCACATCGGCAGTTCCGAAAACCGTGCGCGCCCAATTGGAACTGCACCGCCGTAACCCGGTCTGCGCATCCTGCCATCGCGTGATCGATCCTGTGGGATTTGCGCTGGAGAATTTCGATGCCGTGGGGGTCTGGCGGGACAAGGGTCCCGATGGCGCGCCGCTGGACGTCGCGGGAACGCTCGCGGACGGGACGAAGATCAACGGCCCGGCGGCGCTCCGGGAGGCGATCCTAAGCCGCCCCGACGCTTTTGTGACCGTGGTTACGGAGCGGCTGCTGACCTACGCGCTGGGCCGCGGCCTGGAGCCCAGCGACATGCCCGTGGTTCGCCGTATTGTAAAGAAAGCTGCACAGAACAACTACGGGCTATCGTCCATTGTCCTGGGCATTGTGGAGAGTGCGCCGTTCCAGATGCGCACGAAATTGGAACCGGCTGGCCCTGCGGGCGGATCGACAGCGGTCGCCAAGGCTACGCCGCCGGGCAGCGTTGCACCGGCAAATACTGCACGACCCAAAGAGGAGTAGACATGTTCATTACGAAGAAGCATCTTTCGCGCCGCACATTCCTGCGTGGCACGCTGGGCGCTAGCATCGCGCTGCCTTTTCTGGACGCGATGGCGCCTGCTCTGTCGGCCGCGCCCACCAGGCCGTTCCGCTTCGGCGCCGTCTATCTTCCGAATGGCGTCTACCCCGATACCTGGCATCCGGATAAGGAGGGCTCCGACTTCGTCTTCAAGCCGGTCATGCAGCCTCTGGAGCCCTTCCGCCAACAGCTCGTGACCGTCAGCAAGATGAAGGCGCCGTGGGGCGAATCCATTCATCTGGGCGCGAGTTCTTCGTTCCTGAACGGAGTCGGCCCGGTGGTGAACAAGGACCAAAAGGGCGATGCCTTAGGCCAGCTTCATTCCAAGAAGACGGTCGACCAGTACATCGCGGATAAGGTGGCCGAAGATACGCCGCTCCGGTCGATCGAGGTGGGCACCGAGGACATGGGCACGGCGGTCGGCGCCTGCGACGGATTCGCCTGCACGTTCTTCAACACGCTGTCCTGGCGCGACGATTCAAGCCCGCTGCCGGTGGGCATCAATCCGCGCGTCACCTTCGAGCGCATGTTCGGCGAAACGGATTCGGCCGAGCGGCGCATCGCGCGCCTGAAGCAAAAGCAGAGCCTGCTCGATTCGGTCACCGAAGAGACCGCCAAGATCGAGCGCTCTCTGGGCGCGGCCGACCGGAGCATTCTCGACGAATACCTCACCAACATCCGCGAGGTGGAGCAGCAACTAGCGCGGCTGGAAGCCCGGCTGGGCACCATCACAGGCAATCCGGAAGCGCCCATCGGCTTGCCGGAAGCCTTCGACGATCATCTGAACATTACCTACAATCTGATGCACCTGGCGTATCAGGGCGATATCAGCCGCGTGTTCACGTTCATGCTCAGCCATGAGGCCACCGACCGCGGTTACGCGCACATCGGCATCCCGGAGCAGCACCATACGATTTCACATCACGGCAACGATCCGGAAAAGATGGCGAAGTACGCCAAGATCGCTACCTACCACATCGTGAAATTCGGCGAGTTCCTGGAAAAGCTGAAGGCGACTCCGGACGGCGACGGAACGCTGCTGGATCATGCGCTCCTGTACTGGGGCAGCGGGATGAGCAACGGCAACGCGCACGACCGGAACAATCCGCCGGCCGTGATTGTGGGCGGCGCCTGCGGCCGGATGAAGGGCAACCGGCACATCGTCGCGAAGGATCAGCCGACTTCGAACCTGCTCCTTGCCATGGCTCATCTGGGCGGAGTGGAGATCGGCAAGCTCGGCGTGAGCACGGGCAGAATCGACCTGTAAACAGCACCGGTACCCTGCCCCGCGGCGGCATCTCCTCTGGCGGGGCCTACGGGCACTCCGGCGCGACGCGGTTCACTCCCGTCACGTTGATTCCGTCCACGCCTCCGGCGCCGATCAGCAGACCGCTCACGGCTACGCGCGAACCAGCCAGGGCGTCCAGTCTGGTCAGCACGAACTTCAGCGCGAACGTGCGCACGCCAAGCGGCCTCCCCGCATCCCCCCCGGCCGCTGCGGCCCGTTCCGCCCGCTCGGGCATGGTCGCGTTCGTGACCACCCAGTCCGAACCGCGGCGGGTTAAACACCCGACCACGCGCGCCAGAGCGCCGGCCGGAAGCTCCGTGTTCCCGTCCTTCGGGATAATGAGGACATCGGCGATGGGCCCGCGCCCAAGCTCGACGGCTCCGGCAGGAAAGCCGTTGGATTTCAGCATCAGCGCGACGATGTCCTCGTAGGCGGGCTTGCTCAGCGTACCGGGAGCGCCATTGGGCATGTAGGCGCTGACGAACGCGAGCAGTTCGCCCACGGTCTTTTGCGAGAAACTTTTCCAGAACGCGCCGCCCACCAGCGGCGCCTTTCCTTCCGCCGCGAGCGCGTGACAACCGGCGCAGCTCTGGCCGTATGCCGTCATGCCGCGCGTGGCTTGAGCCTCCGTGTACACGCCGTCCCATACGGTCCGCTGCGGCGCACTGGGCTGAGCGAACCCAATGCGGGCAATGGAGGAAGCAGCGAACCAAACGCCAGCCAGCAGCACGACACGCGCGAAAGGACGCTGTCTCGGCGCCGCGAAGCGGCGCTCGCCTGAAGCGGATACGCTGCCCATCTCGTGATCGTCCCAGGTAGCTGAAGCCAAGTCAAGCCGCATGGCCGCATCTCCAAACCCGGTAAAATAGCGGTTTGCGGCAGCTAAGCCAATCGGGGCGCAGCCGACCTACGCGATCCTTCACGAATGCGCTTCCGGTTATCCCGTAACTGGCCGTCACACCGGAACATCTAAAGCGAGGGAGGACGCGATGAGAATTTCTAAATGGGCCGCGGGCGTATGCAGCATGATTGTCCTGAGCGGCCTGTGCTCCGCGCAACCGGTGCCTTCGAGCTACCAGGATTTATTTTCGACGTTGCAGAACGATCTTTCCACTTTCAGTGGCCAGATCGGAGAGAGCTGGGACGGGACGCTATCCCCCGTTATATTTTCCGGAGGATTAATCACGGCCAATTCAAACGCGGGCGCGGCGCTGCTGACCTCGGGCCGGATCACCGGAGTACAGGCCGAACTTGACCGGCTGAAATCCACCGGTGCGAGAGCCGTCACGGTAAACATCAGCTTCCCGCTGTTTTATCAGCCCTTCTTCGACTTCAATGGAACGCCCGGCCAGTACGGCCAATTCGTAGCGTTTTATCAGTCCGTCGCCAACGAAGTGCGCAATCGCGGGATGCTGCTCATCGTGGAAACGGGTGTTCTCTTTCCCGGCTTTTACTCGCAGGGCTCCGGATTCAATCTATCCGGCTACTATTCAACCCTCAGTCTGCCCCAGTACAGCGCGGGGCGCGCTGCCGCAGCGGCTGCCATCGCCGCCGCCTTGCAGCCTGATTACATGAGCATCGGTTCGGAACCGGACAACGAAGCCGCTCTGGTCGGGCAACCCTCCATCAACACTCCTTCCGGGTTCGCTGCGCAGGAAAGGCAGATCGTTCAACAGATCAGGGCCAGCGGTTCGCTGGTTCCGATCGGCGCCGGAGTGGGCACGTGGATTTCGAACGGCGGCGTGTTCATCAACGCACTGGCGGGAACCGGCGTCAACTATATCGACCTTCACATCTACCCCATTAATTTCGGGTTCCTTCAGAACGCGGCGGCCTATGCGGATCAGGCCGCGGCCCTCGGTTTGCCGGTCGCTACTTCCGAGGCCTGGCTCCTAAAGGAGCGCGACTCCGAGTTTTCCCAGTACGCCACGGCGACGGATCCCACCATCTTTGCGCGAGACACGTTCAGCTTCTGGAGTCCCCTGGATCAACAATTTCTCGACGTAATGGCCAAGTTCGCAAACTGGAAGCGGGAGAGGTTCTTTTCGGCATTTTGGACCAAATACTTTTGGGCCTACCTGGATTACGACCAAGTGGGCTCGCAGCCCGCCGCACAGATTATCGATCTCTCCAACCAGGCCAGCGCAAACGCCCTGGTCTCCGGAGGAATTACTCCCACAGCGAGCGCATATTTGAGGGTTACAACGCCGCCCGCCGCGGACAATTTGGGAGCCGTTGTCTCGACCGCCAGTTTCAAAACCACCGCTCTAGGACCGAACACGATCGCGACCATGTTCGGTGCAAACCTTGCATTTTCGACAACTACGGCTCAATCCGTCCCTTTATCCACCAATCTCGGCGGCGGGAGTGTGGGCGTGATCGACGGGTCCGGCGTGGAGCACCCCGCCGCGCTGTACTTCGTATCGCCCTCTCAGATCAACTTTGTTGTTCCCCCCGATGTGCCAACCGGTTGGGCAAAGGTGGTCGCACACGGACCGGCGGGGCCCGTCGAGGCGAATGTCCATCTGGTGTCCGTCGCGCCGGCGGTGTTTACCGCGAATGCGACAGGCAATGGCGTAGCCGCCGCGATCTTCACCCTCCTCCACGCTGACGGCACGCGCTCCGATATAACCGTCGCGAACTGCACCGCTACTTGCACCCCCGTACCCCTGAATCTAGGTTCCTCCACAGATCAGGCGTATTTGACGCTGTACGGTTCCGGCATTCGCGGGCGGAGCTCTTTATCCAATGTGGTCGTAAATATCGCTGGTAAGACTCTGGTCCCGATTTATGCAGGCGTTCAACCAACCTACCCGGGCATGGACCAAGTGAACATTCCGTTACCGAGCAGCCTTGCTGGCAGCGGGCTGGTGAATGTGACGTTGATCGTCGACGGAATCGCCGCTAACACAGTCACCGTTCAATTCCAATAGTAAACTTTCTTTTTCGCAGACGCAGAGTTTGTCCGAATTTCTAAGTACACCCATAGTACTTCTAGTCGAAATTTGGAGAAGATGCTTTAGCGCGTTTCAGTGTATACTACTCCGAGGGCCAATCGGAGGAAGTTATAAATTCGGCGCAGTGTAACTACCGGCCGGGGAACCTCTTTGTCTACCTCGTTGCAGCGCGAGGAGGGGAACCGATGCTCTGAATCACTTTCCAGCCCAGTTCAGTCGGCGAAATTTCTGGAATTAAAGGACTTCAAGTGATCATGTGGCGTTTTTCGTTCCTGCTCGTGAGCTCCATTTCAGCCTTCGCGGCATCAGCGTCGGCGCAGCCAAATCTCACCCTGACAACTTCTCTCGCAAGCGGCCAAAAGGTTGGGACATCAGTAACTTGGACCGCGACACTCACTAATGGAGGCGCAAATCCGCTATTTCAGTTTTCCGTTCAAGATCCCAAGGGCAACTGGAAGATCATACAGGACTATAGCCCCTTCAATATTTTTACATGGACCACTTTAGATGAAGGAGCCTATACGATTGCAGCTCGGGCCTTTTTCAAGTCAACGACAATCATACAATCCGGAACATTTACCTTTTCATCCAGGGTGGTCGGGAGTAATCCGGTCGTCTCCCACACCAGTCATCCACTCGTGGCGCTATATAGCGCACCGCCTTGTACCGGAAGTGTACAAGTCTATTATTATGCCGTAGGCAAAACAAGTCTCCTGAGTACTCCGGCGAAACCTTGTCAGCCGGGCAAGAGCGTCAATTTCTACGTAGGCGGCATGTACGCCAATACAACCTATTACTTGCAGCACGTGGTTACGGGCCCGCAAACGATCCATGGTCCTGTGATGACCTTTCGAACGGGTTCGCCGGCAATCACTCTTCCCGTGGTCACCCCGAATGGTAGCGCCGGATCCAACACAAGCGTCGGCGATGGCATACTCTTGTTCGGCAGTTTCTCCGATTCTTTGCCTCAGGTCCCCGCGGTCGCCACAGATCTGGCGGGAGCCGTTCTCTGGTACCAGCCGATCAATTCCGGCCAGCCCTCACCCGTGCTCCAACGGCCGGTGGACGGCGGCACCATGTTGTATCTGGGGTCCTATCTTGCGCCGGGGCTCGGCGTCTTGCCTGGGCAATTTCTGCTGGAGTATGACATGGTTGGAAATTTGGTTCGGGAGACAGGTGTTTGGGGTATAAATCTTCAACTCGCGGCACTCGGCCGGAATCCGGTGAGCTGGCTCTCCCACGAGGGTCTGCGCCTGACCAACGGACATACGTTGCTGTTTGGTTCGGAAGAACGCATTTTCACGGACGTCCAAGGACCCGGGCCTGTGGATGTCGTCGGCGATTTGATTATCGATCTAGACCCGAATTACTCGATCGCGTGGCTTTGGTCCGCTTTCGATCACCTTGATGTCACGCGCAAAGCAACTTTGAATGAGACCTGTACATTTAATAACGGGTGTGGCCCTTTATACCGTGCAACCCAGGCCAACGACTGGACACACGGCAATTCGATCGCTTATGTTCCCGCGGATGGAAGCCTGATCGTTTCTCTGCGGAATCAGGATTGGGTGATAAAAGTGGATTATGTAAACGGCACGGGCACCGGCGACGTGTTGTGGAGATTGGGCGCAGACGGAGATTTTACTTTGAACACGAGTTCCCCAGATCTTTGGTTTTCACATCAGCACGATGCAGAGTTCGATGGGACCAATCTGGACCTGTTCGATAACTCCGATGTTCGTTATGTGGAGAGCGCTGGCAAGGCCACCAGCCGGGGACAGGTGTGGTTGCTCGATGAAGTCAACCGAATCGCGACGCCGGCCGTGAACTATGACATGGGGACCTTTTATGCCGTTGTTGGAGCGTCTGCGAAGCTAAAAAACGGGAACTATTTTTTCGCTAGTTCGAATATATTTCTAAACGGAGCGCCTCGGACCGATGCGGTAGAAGTCAGTCCTGCCGGAGCTCAGGTCCTTCCATCGTTTACTTTCAACGCGTATACTTATCGCGTTTTTCGGATGACCAGCCTTTATTTTTACGTTCCGGGCCTGTAGCTATCGGTTTTTCCAGCGCGGGGAGGTGCAGCAGGCGCTATAGCAGCGCGCCAAATTCTCCCGATCCGTAGTCGCGCGCCGTCATCGCTCCCGTGGCTCCCTGGCGAAAAGGGTTTCCCGGGCTGCCTCGGAAATGGCAACCACCGCGGGATGCTTCAGCTTTCGTTCAATGGAGATGGCGAAGTAACGTTCGACAATCGAAGCCATTCGGCCAATCGGCGACACCCGGTAATTCTCGCTGATCTCCTTTTCGATCGCCGTGGGGCCGGCGAATACGCCGGCTCCGGCTTGACCGAATGTGGCCATCAGTGCCGTATCCTTAAACTCGCCGACCACCCTCGGCCGGATACCTTGGGACTCGAACCATTGCTCGATCGGCCGCCGCTGGCTGGATTGGGGCGTCGGCAAAAGAAAGGGCGCGCCGTGGAGAGAGCCGGGAAAGTTCCGGCGGTAACGGGCGGCCACCCTGGACGCGGCGAAGATCGTGGCGGTCGACGTCCCCAGCAAGTGGTTGTAAGCCTTCAATGGCGCCGCTGGCGGGATAGGGGCGTCCGAAAGGACGACATCGATGCGGTGCTCGGCAAGCTCCGAAAGCAGATACTCTGGCGAGCCCTCGTCGCACACGATCTGCACCGCCCGCTCCATCTCCAGCGCCGGCCGCAGGATCCGATACGCGATTAACTTCGGAATCGAATCGGAAACCCCCACCACCAATCGCAAGCGGAGCTCCTTCGGACCGTCCTTAAGCACGTCCTGGAGTTCCCTGCCCAGAGCGAAGATCTCGTTCGCGTACCGGTAGACCACTTGCCCGATTTCGGTCAACGCCAGCCCGCGCCCCCGCTTTGCAAAAAGTTTTTCGCCGAGCGTCAGCTCCAGCGACTTCAGTTGCCCGCTGATCGTCGGCTGCGCAAGGCCGAGCTTTTCACAAGCGCGTACGATGCTGCCCTCCTTCGCTACCGTCCAGAAATAGAGGAGGTGATGATAATTCAGCCATTCCATACGCTGAATCTACATTTCGCAGCCGGTCCTGCCGTTCGCATCGGGCCGCGGGCCTTTTTGCGATAGATTCTTTTACTCGATGCCTTGGATCTAAAAAATCGAATAGACAAATGCATGAACGGTTTTTAATATAACATCAGGATGGGTGAGGGCCGGAAGACATACGTAACCATGCGCACAATCTTCGGCCTCGTGCTCTGCCTGCTCACATTTCGGGCGTTTGCCGACGCGCTACCAAAACGCCTAGCGATACCGCCGCCCGGCACAGCTCGCATGGCCGCGCCGCATCTTGCTCGCGCCATTTGGAACGTGGAGAACAATTCCTCATGGCTCGATATGCCTTCCGCGCCGGCTCAACCCGAAATCCGAGTTTCCATGCTGGCCGGGACCTTCGAGGCGAGCTTGCTTGCTTCGTCTTCGTCTACCTCTTGCTCCTCACGCGCGCCGCCCTGCGCTTAAGTCTTTAACGAAAACGCACGCTGCTGTACCTAGTGGCGCAGACCGAAGACTGTGCCGCTATAAAGCGTGCGTCTGCGCGGGCCGGCGTAAGGTCGGCTCGCGGATGATCCCGGCTGGGCCACGGCCGGATTTGAGGAGACTTGTGCTTGGAAGGTAAGAGATTGGCCGCCATGATTCGCAACACGGCCGGTATTGTCTTGATCGCAGTGGGCGCACTCGGCCTGTTAGTTCCGGTGATCCCGGGAATTCCGCTGGTCGCATCCGGCATCCTGATCCTCGGCGCCAATCATCCCCTTGTCCGGTCCTCCCATGCAGTAGTGCGCAAGCTGCGGGATTGGAGAAGAAACTTATGAGAATGAACTGCCCGATGTGCCGGCTCTCGCTGGAGCACATAAGCCGGCAAAACATCCGGCTTGACTATTGCCCTTCGTGCAGCATTGTCTGCTTGACGCTCCTTCAGCTTGAAAGACTGTTGGGACGGGTGGAATCGAAAGACGGTTTTGCCGCCGAACGGGATCGAGCCCCGACTGAACTGTATCTGGGTTGACCGTCCCGACATATGACCTATTTCCCATTCGCAGATTACTGGTGGTTCTATTTCGGCTTCAGCGGATTTGTGCTTCTGCTGCTGGCGTTGGACTTGGGGGTGTTCCATCGGAAGGCGCACACAGTCTCTTTTCGCGAGGCTAGCCTGTGGAGTGCGGTTTGGATCAGTCTTGCCCTGGCGTTCAACTTTGCTTTGTACGGCTACGCCGCCTGGAAATTCGCGCGAGACCCGGCCCTGCTGGCGGCTCCGGGTTTCGATCCCGATGCGGCCGCGCGTCACATCGGAATCGAATTTCTGGCCGGCTATGTAGTCGAGAAGACGCTTTCGCTCGATAATATCTTCGTCTTTGTCATCGTATTCACTTTTTTCGCGATTCCAGCGCTGTACCAGCACCGAATCCTGTTTTTTGGCCTGATCGGCGCTCTGGCATGCCGGGCCGTCTTCATCATGGCGGGCGCGGCGCTGCTCCAGTATCATTGGATGAGTCTTCTGTTCGGGGCCTTTCTGATCGGTACGGGAGTAAAGATGGCCGTTACTCCCGAAAAAAAACTCGAGCCGGAAATGAATCCGCTCATCCGGCTCTTCAAGCGATTCGTGCCGGTGACCGGGAGCCTTCACGGCCAGCGCTTCTTCATCCGCAGGAAGGGCGCGCTGCACGCCACCCCGTTGTTCGTTGCGCTGCTGTTTATCGAAATGAGCGATATCGTGTTCGCCATCGATTCCGTCCCGGCCATCTTCGCGATTACCCGCGAGCCGATGGTGGTCTTTACCTCGAACATCTTTGCCATTCTGGGGCTTCGGTCCTTGTATTTCCTGCTGGCGAACGCCATGGAGCGTTTCACGCACTTGCGATACGGGCTGGCCGCAGTTCTGGTCTTTGTCGGCTTGAAAATGATCTGGCTTAACGATCTGGCGGGCGGCGAATTTCCCATCGGGTGGTCCCTGGCGATTATCGCCAGCATGATCGGAACAGCCATCCTTTTTTCGTTGCTCTCCACGAAAAGCAAAGCATTAAACGGCGCCCGGATCTCCTCCGGTTATTTGGCATTGGAACGTGAACAGCGCGACTGAGTTCGGCGCCGCCCAGCGGGCGGCGGCCGTCCCCAAGCCGGTTACAAATGCGAGGGCGTCGTCTGCAACTTCCATCTGCGCCCGGAACGGAGCCGCACATTCACCTCTTCCAGAGATCCGAAGAACCCGGCGAACGCCTTTCGCAGATGTTTCGGCGAGCGCCGCGATGGCCGGAAATCACGGGCACGGAACTAGTCCGTGCGGGCAATCACGGCCGCACCCATGGGCCGGTATTCGTGCGTTCCCTGCGCCCAGGCGAGCCCGTTTTCCTCGTCGATCCATAAGGCAAATCCCACAGAAGCGATCCCGAGTAAAGCTATGATAGCTAGGTGCGAGTCGGAGTCTTCACCCCTCTTCTCTCTCAATTTTCGCTGAGCGATGTTTTCAAAAAGCTCAAAAGCCACGGCATTTCCACCGTCGAGCTAGGCACCGGCAATTATCCGGGCGATGCCCACTGCCCCCTTTCCCTGCTCGATGACCGTGCGGCGTTGCGGGATTTCAAGCAAAAGCTGGCCGACAGCGGATTCAGCATCAGCGCGCTAAGCTGCCACGGCAATCCTCTGCACCCGGATCGCGATAAGGCGCGGCAGGACCGCGAGGTCAGCCGCCGCACCATTCGCCTGGCCGAGATTCTCAACGTGCCCGTGGTGGTGGATTTTTCGGGCTGCCCCGGCGATTCTCCCAAGTCCACTCGCCCCAACTGGGTCACCTGCCCTTGGCCGCCCGATTTTCTTGAAATCTTGAAGTGGCAATGGGAGCGGGTGGTCGAGCCCTATTGGGTAAAGCACGCGCGCTTCGCCGCCGATCACGGCGTAAAGATCGCGATCGAGATGCATCCCGGATTCGTGGTCTACAGCCCCGAGACGCTCTTACGCCTGCGCGAGATCGCGGGGCCGAACGTAGGCTGCAATTACGATCCCAGCCACATGTTCTGGCAGGGTATTGATCCAGTGGCCGCGATCCCCGTGCTCGGGGACGCCATTTTCCATGTGCACGCCAAGGACACGCAGATCTACGATCGCAATCTTCCGCGCACCGGCGTGCTCGATACCAAGCCTTATACCGAGGAACGGAATCGTGCGTGGATTTTCCGCACCTGCGGCTACGGCCACGGCGAACGGTGGTGGCGCGAATTTGTCTCCACGCTGCGCATGTTCGGCTACGATTATGTGCTTTCTATCGAGCACGAGGACAGCCTCATGTCTCCGGAGGAAGGGCTGAGCCGCGCGGCGGCGTTTCTCAACCAGATTGTGATCAAGGAGCCGCCAGCCGCGGCGTGGTGGGTATGAGCGGCGCGCGCATGAAGGCGGCGATCGCCGGCAGCGGCTTTATGGGCCGGGTGCATCTCGAAGGCGTGCGGAGGCTCGGCCATGTGGACGCGGTCGCCGTCCGCGGCCGCGATTCCGCGGCGTTTGAAGCGGCGCTGAGGGATCCCGAGATCCGCGCGGTGCACATCTGCACGCCGAACGCATCACATTTCAAGCTGGCGAAAGCCGCGCTCGAGGCCGGCAAGCACGTGCTCTGCGAGAAACCGCTGGCCACTTCTGTCGCGGAAGCACAGGAATTGGTGGAATTAGCGCGGGCGAAGAATCTTCGCAACTGCACCTGTCATAACCTGCGCTATTACCCGATGGTGCAGCAGATGCGCCGCATGCGCGAGGCCGGCGATCTCGGCGAAATTCTCGTCGTGCAGGGCGCCTATTCGCAGGACTGGCTGCTCTACGACACGGACTGGAACTGGCGCATTGACTCGAGCGAAGCTGGGCCCTCGCGGGCCCTGGCCGACATCGGCTCCCACTGGTGCGATATGGCGGAGCACATTACGGGCCTGCGGATTACGTCCTTGTGCGCCGAGCTTCAGACGTTCCACAAGATACGCAAGCGGCCCAGGGGCGAGGTCGAGACGTTCGCGGGAAAAAATCGGGCGCCAGAGGATTACGACGTGGTCCCGATCGACACCGAAGATTTCGGTAGCGTGATCTTCCGCTTGGGCGAACGGGCGCGCGGCGCGTACACAGCGAGCCAGGTCTCGGCAGGACGCAAGAACCGGTTGAGCATCGAGATTTACGGTACCAAAGGTTCGGTCGCCTGGGACCAGGAGCGCCCCGACGAGCTGTGGATCGGCCAGCGCAACTCGAACAATCAGATCCTCGTCAAGGACCCGGCGCTGCTGAAACCCGATGCGCGCGCCTACGCCGATCTCCCCGGCGGGCACAGCGAGGGCTACGACGACACCTTCAAGCAGGTCTTCCGGCGCTTCTACCGCGCGATCGAAAACCCGGGCGAGCAGCCGGAATATCCGCAGTTCGTGGATGGCCTGCGCCAGTTGCAGATTCTCCAGACTGAGATCGAAAGTCACCGGCGGCGCTGCTGGCTAGACACGCCCCAGGGCTGACCGGCGCACCGTCCGCGGTCCCGGTCCGTCTTCAATACACGGAGAGCGGCTTTGATTCCGTCCCCACCCACAATGGCGGGCTCGGAAAATCCCACGGCGGGAGGTTTGTGACGTGCGGTTTCAAAACGATCAGCACCTCCGCATCGTCCGTCGTGTACGTATCCGCCCGGAAGAGGCGGCCCAGCAGGGGGAGGCGCGATAGGCCCGCAATTCCGTTCACGGCGACCGACCGCGTTTCCTGCGTCAAACCCGCAATCACCGCCCATTCGTCCTTGCCGATCCGCACTTTTCCTTGATATTTCCGCTGCGAAATCGAGGGGATATTGTTCGCCCCGAGTTGGCCCAGCACATTGTATTCGGCATCGATATCCAGCGTCATTTCTCCGGACTCATGAAGGGATGGGGTGACCTTCAGCACCAGGCCAAGGTCCACAAACTGAACGGTGGGGGGAGGCGTATACACCTGCCCCGCTCCGGTGTTGGGGCCATAATATCCGTTGGTAATGATCGGGTAATGATCCCCCACGTGTAACTGGCCCTGCACGCCGTCCACCGTCACGATTTCCGAGGTGAGTAAGTTCTGGGTGAGGCTTTTCGCAACGGTGGCAAACGCCGCGGCGTCCGTAATGCCCACTCCGAAAACGGTTTTACCGCCCCCGAAAACCAGGAACTTCGTGAAGCTCCCAAAGGACGGCATATTGTTCATGAAATCGCTGAACGTGACCACTGGAAACGAATTTTGCCAGTTGAATCCAATATTCAAACCCGAGTGCCGCACGACCGACAGAAGTTCCACTTCCACTTCCACCTGGCCGCGGAGCCGCGAAAGCTGCGAGAAAAGCGCCTGCGCCGCCATCACCTTGCTCACTGAGTCCCGCAAAAACACGGAATGCCGCGTCGGGTCCACCGTGATCCGCCGGATCTCCATGGTCTGCTGCACCGCCGTGACAATTTCCTGGGCGTCCTGCACCGAGAGGCGTTCGGGGATCGGGATCTCGATCGCCATCACAGGGGCCGATTCGGCGCGCCGTTGCGGTGTGTCGCGAGAGACCAGCGCCAAATTCTGGTTCACCGGCACAATCAGCGAATTCGAGACTTCCTCGAGCGTGCGCAACGCTTCTTCCATCCCCAGTTCGCCTGTTTTGAAGAGGAAATTCGGCGGTGGTTGGTAGGTGGTATCGAACACGACCTGGATGCCGTAAGCCGCCGCCACCTGTTCAATAATCTGCTGCGGCGAGCCGCGAAGATTGAACGCCTTACGCACGGACGAGGGTTTCAGCCGCGCCGGCGGTAGCGCCGGCCCGTGCTCCTCGATCTCCGCGGGGCTATACTCGCCGCTGGCGAGCTTCGCCGCGGCATCTTCCGGGGGAGTCGAGGCCATGTTCGCCGCGGCGGTGTCCGCAGCCTTTGTCGCCATCGCATCCTTGCGGGCCATGAACTCGACATTCAGCGGTTCCAGTTCGGACGCGCGTGCGTACAGCAGATACGCATGGAAGGTATCGCCGGCGCGCTCGGCTTTCTGGGCTTCCTCGTACCAGCGCTGGGCCTCGGGGTCTGCCGCAAACGCGGCGGGCGCCATGAACAAAATCAGGAGCTTACAGACACAAGTCCTCAATCAATCCTAGACGAAATCAGGAGGCCAGCCGTGGAAATAAACTCCCGGCCCTCTTCTGCCGATACTCCTGGAAGAAAGGTATCTTTGCCCGATGGCCACCTTTGCGCCAGTTCGTTCCGCATTCAATCCGCCAGTTCCCCACACGTTTAAAGAATTAGGAGTTTCAGAGAATCTGGTGCTGGATCTCGTTCTGCGGCGCATGCTGATCGAAGGCCATTCCAGCCTCCACAGTCTTGGACGTGCGCTGCGCTTACCCGTGCAGGTGATCGACACAGTCTTCAAGCACATGCGCAGCCAGCAACTGGTGGAGATCAAGGGCATGTCCGGCAACGACTACAACTTCACGCTGTCGGGCGCCGGCAAGCAGCTCGCTTCCGAGCGCTTCCAGGTGTCGCAATATGCGGGCGCCTGCCCCGTATCGCTGAAAGAATACTACGCCGCGACCAAGGCCCAGTCCGCGAAGGTCCACATCGACCGGCGCACTCTTCGCCAGGCATTCTCCGATCTTGTCGTGACAGACCGTCTGCTGGACCAATTGGGCCCGGCAATCATCTCGCAGAACTCGATTTTCGTCTACGGGCCCACCGGGAATGGTAAAACCAGCCTCGCCGAGCGCATGCTGCGCGTGTATCAAGACGCCGTGCTGATTCCCTACGCCGTGGAGGTCGACAACCAGATCATCAGCTTGTACGACCCGGTAGTCCACCAGCCGCTGGAACAGGACGACGAAGACATGGACCAGCGCTGGATTCTCTGCAAGCGCCCCTGCATTATCGTGGGCGGCGAACTGATTCCCAGTATGCTGGAACTGCGCCTGGATGACGCCTCGGGCATTTACGCCGCGCCGTTGCAGATGAAGGCCAACAACGGCATCCTGATCATCGACGACTTCGGCCGCCAGCTCATGTCCCCACGCGACCTGCTGAACCGCTGGATCGTGCCGCTGGATCGCCGCGTCGATTATTTGACCCTGCGCTACGGCGTGAAATTCCAGATCCCGTTCGAGCTGATGGTGGTGTTCTCGACCAACCTGGAACCGGCCGATCTGGCGGATGAGGCCTTCCTTCGCCGCATCCACAACAAGCTGTATATCGAAGCCGTGGATGCCGCAAGCTTCGATCAGATCTTCGCGCGTGTGGTGCAGGCTCGCGGGCTCCAGGCGGAGCCAGACAGCGCGGAATATCTGCGCAAGCTCTGCCTGCGCGAGGGCCGCACCGAGCTTCGCGCCTGCTACCCCGCCGACATCTGCAATATCCTGAACTCGATCGGCCGGTACGAAGGCCGCCCGCCGCTCATGACCAAGGCGGAATTAGAGCGCGCCGCAGCCCTGTATTTCGCCAAGAGCTGAGACGTTCCGGAGCTTGGAGGCGGAGCGGGCCACAGCGCGCAGGCCCAAAGAACAGCCGCCGTTCGCTAAACGACATCTACGCCCATGGACCGGGCCGTGCCCTTGACCTGGTTGATCGCGCCTTCCAGGTCGAAGCTGTTGAGGTCGGGGAGCTTGATCTTCGCGATCTCCTCTACCTGCTTCAAGGTGATCTTGCCAACGCGGTTCTTATTGGGCTCGGCCGAGCCCTTGGCCAGGTTTACCGCGCGTTTAATGAGCACCGGCACCGGCGGCGTCTTGGTGATGAACGTAAAGGAACGATCCGAATAAATCGTGATCACCACCGGGATGATCAGGCCTTCCTGATCCTTGGCGGACGTTTTCGCGTTGAAGGCCTTGCAGAACTCCATGATGTTGACGCCCTGCGGACCCAGCGCCGTGCCCACCGGAGGCGCAGGCGTGGCCTTGCCGGCCGGGATCTGGAGCTTCACCATCGCGTTCACTTTTTTTGCCATGATTCCTAATCCTTAAGACCGCTCCTTCACGGTCGCGGTGCGGTTTCAATCTTCTCCCCCGGGCGGTTAGATCTTCTCCACTTGCAGAAAATCCAGCTCCACAGGCGTCGCACGCCCGAAAATGGTCACCAGCACGCGCAGGGTATTGCGCTCGGGATTGACTTCGTCCACCTTGCCCGAAAAATTGCTGAACGGCCCGTCGATGATGCGGACGGTCTCGTTCTTCTCGAAGCTGAGCTTGGGACGGGGGCGCTCAGCCGAAGTGGCTTGGCGATACAAAATCGAGTTGACTTCATCCGCGGTGAGCGGCACGGGCGATGTGCCTCCGCCGACGAAGCCGGTGACGCGAGGGGTGGCCTTGACCGCGTGCCATAGCTCGTCATTCATCTCCATCTCGACCAGCACGTAGCCGGGATAAAGGAGACGCTTGCTGGTGACCTTCTTTCCCCCGCGCAACTCAACCACTTCCTCCGTGGGAATCAGAATTTGGCCGATCTTATCGGCAAAGCCGAACGCTTCGGCGCGGCTGCGGAGCGAGTCCGCCACTTTCTGCTCGAATCCGGAGTAGGTGTGGATGATAAACCAGTGGCGGTTCGAAGCCACACCATCCTGGACTGCCGCCGCACTCTCCTGAAGGCCTCCGGCCGCGGTCAGGCCATCGTCGCCGGCCTGCTCTTCCGCCTGCTCTGCCGTCTCGGCGCCGTGAGGCTCGCTTGAACCGGCGGATTCTTCATGGACCGCTTCGGGCGTGTTCTGATCGGGGAGGATATCTTCAGGCATTCAGGCCTTTCACTTCGCGAGCGCGGTCATCAGCCGTTGTATGCCGCGGCTAACCAGCGTGTCGACGACGGCGAAGTACGCGGCAAAAGCGAAGACCGCAATAATCACGACGGCTGTGGTGGCGCGCACCTGCTTCCAGGAGGGCCAGGTCACGCGCTTCATTTCGAGTTGCAGTTCCTCGAAGTAGTTCTTGATCTGGGTGGGCCAAGACGCCGCCTTCTGAGGGAAACTGAGTTCTTCCGATGCCATAAAAAACTTCCTACTGGAACCGATTGTCGCGCGTTGCCGCGTAAGGGTCCTGGCAGGGGCGGAGGGATTCGAACCCCCACTCGCGGTTTTGGAGACCGCTGGTCTGCCGTTAAACCTACGCCCCTACGTAATCCTATAGAGGCGGGCGTGCCCGGCCTCCTACTTAAGATTCTACTTGATCTCCTTGTGCGGATGGTGCTTGCGGCAGAACGGGCAGAACTTTTTAAGTTCCAGGCGTTCCGTCATGGTCTTCTTGTTCTTCATGCTGGTGTAATTTTTGCGCTTACACTCGGTGCATTGCAGCGTGATCTGTTCGCGTGGCATTGTGCCCCCCTATTCCAGAATCTCCGTCACGGTTCCCGCGCCGACCGTCCTTCCGCCCTCCCGGATCGCGAACCGCAGCCCCTTGTCCATGGCGACCGGCGTGATCAGCTCTACCGTCAGGTTCACGTTGTCGCCCGGCATCACCATCTCCATCCCTTCCGGCAGCGTCGCCACCCCCGTCACGTCCGTCGTCCGGAAGTAGAACTGCGGCCGGTAGCCCTTGAAGAACGGCGTGTGCCGCCCCCCTTCGTCCTTGCTCAAGACGTAGACTTCGCCCTTGAACTTCTTGTGCGGCGTAATCGAACCCGGCTTGGCGATCACCTGCCCGCGCTCCACATCCGTCTTTTCAATGCCCCGCAGCAACAGACCCACATTGTCTCCCGCCTCGCCCTGGTCCAGCAGCTTCTTGAACATCTCTACCCCGGTCACCACCGTCTTGCGCGTCTCCCGGAATCCCACGATCTCCATTTCCTCGCCGACCTTCACCACCCCGCGCTCGATGCGCCCCGTCACCACTGTCCCCCGCCCCTGAATCGAAAATATATCTTCGATCGGCATCAGGAACGGCTTGTCCTTCTCCCGCTGCGGCTGCGGAATGTACTTGTCCACCGCCTCCATCAGCTCGTCCACCGTCTTTTCCCACTTCTCCTCGCCGTTCAGCGCCCCCAAGGCCGATACCCTCACCACCGGCAGTTCGTCGCCCGGAAATCCGTAGCTCTTCAGCAGCTCCCGCACTTCCAGTTCCACCAGCTCCAGCAGCTCCGGATCATCCACCATGTCCACCTTGTTCAGCGCCACCACAATATACGGCACCCCCACCTGGCGGGCCAGCAGAATGTGCTCCCGCGTCTGCGGCATCGGGCCGTCGGTCGCCGCCACCACCAGAATCGCCCCGTCCATCTGCGCCGCCCCCGTGATCATGTTCTTGATGTAGTCGGCGTGCCCCGGGCAGTCCACGTGCGCGTAGTGCCGGTTGGCGGTCTCATACTCCACGTGCGCCACCGCAATCGTGATCCCCCGCGCCTTCTCTTCCGGCGCGTTGTCGATCGAATCGAAACTCCGGAACTTCACCTTGGGATTATGCTTGGCCAGCGTCTTGGTGATGGCCGCCGTCAAGGTCGTCTTGCCGTGATCGATGTGCCCGATCGTCCCGACGTTGACGTGCGGCTTGCTGCGATCGAATTTTTCCTTCGCCATTGTGTATCTCTCCTGAATCTGCTCTACGTACCCGCGACTCTACCCTGCGTCCGGCTCACGATCTCTTCCGCGATGCTCCGGGGCACTTCCTCGTATTGCCCGAAGTGCATGGTGAACGCGCCCCGCCCCTGGGTCCGGCTGCGCAGCTCGGTGGCGTATCCAAACATCTCGGACAGCGGCACCATCGCCCGGATGATATGCGTCGAGCCCAGAATCTCGGTTCCCTCCAGCCGCCCCCGCCGCGAAATCAGATCGCCGTTCACCGCGCCCATGTACTCGTCCGGCACCACCACTTCGATCTTCATCACCGGCTCCAGCAGCACCGGCCTGGCCTTTCGCGCAGCTTCCTTGAAGCAGATCGAGGCGCAGATCTTAAACGCCATCTCCGAGGAATCCACTTCGTGGTAGGCGCCGTCCAACACCGTCACCTTCACGTTGGCCATCGGATAGCCTGCGAGCACCCCGTGCTCCATGGCTTCCGCGACGCCCTTTTCCACCGCCGGGATGTACTCCTTCGGAATGGCCCCGCCCACAATTTCGTTAACGAACTCGAACTCTTTCTCGGGGTCCGGCTCCACCCGCAGCTTGCAGCGCGCATACTGGCCCGCACCGCCAGTCTGCTTCTTGTGCGTGTAATCATACTCCGCGGTCGAGCGGACCGTTTCGCGATAGGCCACCTGCGGCTTGCCGACGTTGGCCCCCACGTTGAACTCGCGCTGCATGCGGTCGACGATGATCTCCAGGTGCAGCTCGCCCATGCCCGCCAGGATCGTCTGCCCCGTATCCGGATCCGTCGAAACCTTGAGCGTCGGGTCTTCCTGGACCAGCTTGGCGATCGCCATCCCCAGCTTTTCCTGGTCCGCCTTGGTCTTCGGCTCGATCGCCAACTGGATCACCGGCGCCGGGAAATCGATCGACTCCAGAATCACCGGAGCCTTCTCGTCGCAGATCGTGTCGCCGGTGGACACCGATTTGAGACCCACCGCCGCGCAGATATCGCCCGCGAGGACTTCGGTAATCTCCTCGCGCTTGTTGGCGTGCATCTTCACAAGCCGCCCGATGCGCTCCCGCCGCGCTTTCGCCACGTTATAAATCGTGTCGCCCGAGGCCAGCCGCCCCGAATACACGCGGATGAACGCAAGCTGGCCCACAAACGGGTCGGTCATGATCTTGAACACCAGCGCCGAGAACGGCTCGTCATCGGAGGCTTTGCGCTCGACCGTCATCGAGGGATCGTTCACGCCAGCGCCCTGGATGGCCGGCACCTCAATCGGCGAGGGCAGATAATCCACCACTGCATCCAGCAGGTTCTGCACGCCCTTGTTCTTAAACGCCGTCCCGCAGACCACCGGAAAGATCTTCTGCGCGATGGTGGCCTTGCGGATGCCCGCCTTTAGCTCTTCCTGCGTGATGGGCTCGCCTTCGACGAATTTGGTGAACAGATGATCGTCGGATTCCGCGATCGCCTCGATCAGCTTGTCGTGATACTCGCGAGCCTTCGCCTTCAGGTCCTCGGGAATCTCGATATCGTCGTACTTGGCGCCCAGCGTCTCATCCCGCCACACGCGGGCCTTCATGGTTACCAGGTCGACGATCCCCTGATACTTGTCCTCGGCCCCGATCGGAAGCTGGATCGGCACCGGCCGCGCCTGCAACCGGTCCACGATGGTATCGACAGAGCGGTAGAAATCCGCCCCCACGCGGTCCATTTTGTTGATGAAGCAGATGCGCGGAACCCGGTATTTATCGGCCTGCCGCCACACCGTCTCCGACTGCGGCTGCACTCCGGCGACGGCGTCGAACACCGCCACCGCGCCATCCAGAACGCGCAAACTGCGCTCGACTTCCGCCGTGAAATCGACGTGCCCTGGCGTATCGATAATGTTGATGGTGCAGTCCCGCCACTGGCAGGTGGTCGCGGCCGAAGTGATCGTGATGCCGCGCTCCTGCTCCTGCTCCATCCAGTCCATAACGGCCGTACCCTCATGCACCTCGCCGATCTTGTACGTACGGCCGGTGTAATAGAGGATGCGCTCGGTGGTGGTGGTCTTGCCGGCATCGATGTGCGCCATGATGCCGATATTGCGCATTTTCTCTAACGGTACGGTTCTTGCCATAAATTCGTTACTGCTCTACGCCTGGGCTGCCCGGGATGGGCTTTGAAGCCGCCCCGCTCCTTCTTACCAGCGGTAATGCGCGAAAGCTTTATTCGCTTCCGCCATCCTGTGCACGTCGTCCTTTTTCTTGATCGCTCCGCCGCGCATGTTGGCGGCATCGTTCAACTCGTTCGCCAGCTTCTCCGGCATGCCCTTTTCCGGCCGGCTCCGCGCATTTCCCAAAATCCAGCGGATGGCGAGCGAAGTCCGCCGGTTCTGCGGCACCTCCACCGGAACCTGGTAGTTGGCGCCGCCCACGCGGCGCGTCTTTACTTCAAGCAGGGGCTTGCAATTCTCCACGGCCTTCTTGAACAGCTTCAACGGATCGTCCCCGGAACGCTCCCGGATCTTATCCATGGCCTCATAGAAAATCTTCTGCGAGACCGACTTCTTGCCGTCCCACATCATCGAGTTCACAAACTTTTCCGCCAGCGTCGAGTTGTACACCGGATCCGGCAGAATGTCCCGCGATTCAGGCCTGCGTCTGCGTGGCATACGTTATCTCTCCCCTCCGCGCACAACGGACTTCGCCCGCGCGCTCACTTCGCGGCTCCCTTGGGCCTCTTGGCGCCATACTTCGAGCGGCCCTGCTGGCGTCCGCTCACCCCCGATGTATCCAGCGTCCCGCGCACGATGTGGTAGCGCACACCCGGCAGGTCCTTCACGCGCCCCCCGCGGATCAGCACAATCGAGTGCTCCTGC
>Ga0070740_10002311_pt1 | contig 22806 bp, 14 predicted proteins | sample Coa_R2_FD_67286 | JGI IMG/M metagenome (GOLD analysis project Ga0070740, IMG submission 67286) | Surface soil microbial communities from Centralia Pennsylvania, which are recovering from an underground coalmine fire - Coalmine... | ecosystem: Environmental > Terrestrial > Soil > Unclassified ...
CGCGAGGAAGTGCTGCGTCTCCTCCATCGTCATCTCGCCCGCGAACAGCGACTCGACGAGCGGGCGCAAGCTGCCGGAGGCGTTGTTGATGATGTGCCGCAGCTTCTTGTACTCGCCGTGAACGTCGCTGACGACATGGACGGTTCCCTTCGGCAGCGTCAGCGACGCGCGCAACGCCGCGGCCTCCGCGAGCGCGAGGTCTGCCGTCGGGTAGCGCGCCGACAGAGCCTGAAGCAGGGTCAGTTCAGAAGCGTCGAGCCGAGCAGTCATAAATCTTCCGAAGTGATGAGTGACGAGTGATAAGTGATAAGAAGTTGCGGCAGGTATTTCTTATCACTTATCACTCGTCACTCATCACCCTCCTCTCACCTTCTCCACTCATCAATCAAAGAGGCGACGAGTCCCGTCCAGCCCGTCTGGTGCGACGCGCCGAGTCCCATCCCGGTGTCGCCGTGGAAGTATTCGTAAAATAGCACGAGGTCGCGCCAGTGCGGGTCGTCGCGGAATTTGTCGTACCAGCCGTGGACTGGCCTGCGGCCCTCTTCGTCGCGGGTGAAGATGCGGATGAGTCGGTCGGCGAAGCCGCGGGCCATCTCGTCGAGTTTCACGTCAGGCTCGCCGGGGACGGGACTGTCAACCTCGAACTGCTGACCGTATGCCTTGCCGAGCTTACGCAGAGACTCGATCATCATGAAGGAAGTCGGGAACCAGACGGGGCCGCGCCAGTTGGAGTTCCCGCCCTTCAACATCTCACGCGACTCGGCTGGCTCGTAGCCGACGCGCGCGTCGCCGAAGCCGAACGGGTGCTCCTCGTGAAACTTCGAGAGGCTGCGCAGGCCGTAGTCCGAGCGAAACTCGTTCGGGTCCCAGACTCTTTCGAGAAGCCCGCGCATCTGTTCCGGGTTGACGATGGCGAGGACGTGGACGCGTTTGCCGTCGTGCTCGACCGTCGTCACGCAGCGCTGCACGATGTCCTGCCTATTCTTTAAAAACCAGTTCAGGTTCGAGCGGAATTCGGGGAACGGCTCGATCCAGTCCTCTTCGAGCCGTTCGATGGCGTAGAGCGGGATCAAACCGACGAGCGAGCGCACGCGGAATTTTTGATAAGTGCCGTCGGCGTAGCGCAGCACGTCGTAGAAGAATTTATCTTGCTCGTCCCAGAGTTGAACGTCGCCCGCGCGCTTCTGCTTCATCGCCGCGCCGATGTAGGCGTAGTGCTGGAAGAACTTGGTCGCTAGTCCCTCATATGCCTTGTTCTCCTTCGCGAGTTCCAGCGCGATTCGCATGAGGTTGAGGCAGAACATCCCCATCCAGCCCGTCGCGTCCGACTGCTCTAAACGCGCGCCGTAGGGGAGCGGCTGGCTGCGGTCAACGACCGTGATGTTGTCGAGTCCGAGGAAGCCGCCCTCGAAGACGTTGTTGCCCTGGCTGTCAACCTTGTTCACCCACCAGGCGAAATTGATGAGCAGCTTGTGGAAGCACTTTTCTAAAAACTGCCGGTCGGCCCGCCCCGTCCGCACGCGATCCATGTTGTAAACGCGCCAGACGGCCCACGCGTGGACGGGCGGGTTCAGGTCTGAGAACTCCCACTCGTATGCCGGAATCTGCCCGTTCGGGTGCTGGAACTGCTCGAAGAGCAGAAACCACAACTGCTCCTTCGCGAACGCCGAGTCAACGAGCGCGAGCGGCACGCAGTGGAAAGCCAAGTCCCACGCGGCGAACCAAGGGTACTCCCACTTGTCCGGCATCGAGAGCACGCGCATCGAGTTGAGGTGCCGCCAGTGAGCATTGCGAATCGTCTTGCGCGATTCGGGCGGCGGCCAAGCGGGGTTGTCGCCGTCCTGCCAGACGTTCACGTCGAAGATGTAAATCTGCTTCGTCCAGAGCATCCCGGCGAGCGCCTGACGCTGCACGCGCCGCTCGTCCTCGCTCGCCTTCGGCGGCTGAATCTCGTCGTAAAACTCGTCCGCCTCGCGCCGCTTCGTCGAGACGATCTCGTCAACGTCGGCGAGAGGGTCGCCCATCTGCTCGTTCGTCAGACGCAGACGCAGGACGACCGAGCCGCCCGCCGGCACGTTCAGGTTCGCGTAGTGCAGACAAGCCTTCGTGCCCGTCGGTTCGGGGTTGACCGCGCCGTCCTCGTTGTTGACGACGTGACGGTGAAACGCGTCTTTGACGTAAGGTTTTAGGCTGCGCGCCTGCGGCCCCCAGACGCGCTCGTTGTTCGTCTCGTTGAAGGTGAAGAGCGGCAGGCCGCCCGCGTCGGCGTAGAGGTAGCGCGTGCCGAGTTGGTAAACGAACGGAAGGCCCGGCATCGGCCCGACCGCCTCGTCCGAAGCCTTCAGGCAGGTGAAGTCAGCGCCCGGAGGGCCGAGCGTCAGGACAGGCTCCGGCCTCGCATCGGGCCACCAAGACCAAGTGTTTCTGAACCACAGATGCGGCAGGATGTGGAGCAGCGCGTCTTCGGGGCCGCGGTTGAAAGCCTCGATGCGGACGCAAAGGTCGTCCGGCGATTCTTTCGCGTACTCGACGAACACGTCGAAGTAGCGGTCTTCGTCAAAGACGCCCGTGTCGAGCAGCTCGTACTCAGGCCCGTGGCCGCGGCCTCGATTCTCGTCAATCAGTTTTGCGTATGGGTATTCAGCTTGAGGATACTTGTACAGGTATTTCATGTACGAGTGGGTCGGCGTCGAGTCGAGGTAGAAGTAATACTCCTTCACGTCCTCGCCGTGATTCGCTTCTCCGCCGACGCAGCCGAACATCCGCTCCTTCAGAATCGGGTCGCGCCCGTTCCAGAGCGCGAGCGCGAAGCAGAGAATCTGGTAGCGGTCGCAGACGCCCGCCATGCCGTCCTCGCCCCAGCGGTAGGCGCGCGAGCGCGCGTGGTCGTGCGGAAAGTAGCCCCACGCGTTGCCGTCCGCCGAGTAGTCTTCGCGCACAGTCCCCCACGCGCGCTCCGAGACGTAAGGCCCCCAGCGCCGCCACGGCGCGACGGGCGTACTGTATGGCTCGCGGAGTCTCTCCTGCTCTTTGCTGGGCATCGGCGAATTGAGAAGTGTGGGCGGAAAACGGGCGCGACTTTTTAAGCGTCGCCCAGCTTCGACGCCGCCGCGCGGTCAACGAGCCACGCGAGCGTGCCGTCGCGCGGCGCGATCATCTGCGAAGGGAGTCGCGTCGTGTCGCGCTCGCCCTTGAGGACTTCGCGCAGGCGGTCGGCCTTGCCCGCGCCCGTGATGAGGAAGACGACGTGGCGCGCGTTGTTGATGGCGGGCGCGCTCAGCGTGATGCGCCACGTGTTGAACTTCTCGACCCAGTTGGCGACGACCCACGCGCCCGTCTCGCCGAGCGCGGCGGAGCCGGGGAAGAGCGAGGCCGTGTGGCCGTCGTCGCCCATGCCGAGCATCACGAGGTCGAGCCGCGGCCACTGTGCGCCGCCGCCGAAGTAGCCGCGCATCTCGGACTCGTAGCGGCTGGCGTTCGCCGCGGCGTCGCCGACGCCGTCAATCCGGTGGACGTTCTCCGCCGGGAGCGGCACGTGCGAGAGCATCGCCTCGTTCGCCATTCGGTAGTTGCTGTCGGCGTGGTCGGGCGGCACAGTACGCTCGTCGCCGAAGAAGACGTGAACGTTCGCCCATTTGACGCGCGCGCGGTATTCGTCGCTCGCGAGCAGTTCGTAAATCCGCTTCGGCGTCGTGCCTCCCGAAAGGGCGACGCTGAACGTGCCGCGCTCGGCGACCGCCTCGTCCGAGAGGCGGACGAAGAGGTCGGCTGCGGCGCGCGCGACCTGCTCCGCGTCGTCGAAGACCTGAACGCCCGACACTGAATCACTGTTACTCATTTGACCTCAATCCGACTGAAGAAGGGCGTAGCGCGCCGCGCCGTAGAGCGCGGTCTTGTCGTCGAGGATGACGCGCACCGGGATGGAATTGACGAGGCCGGACATTCGGCCCTTGTCGCCGTAATTACGCATGAAGGAGCCGTCCTTCAACTTCTCGATGATCTTCGGCGCGATGCCGCCGCCGACGTAGAGTCCGCCGACGGCTTTGAAGATGAGCGCGAGGTTGCCGGCCATCGCGCCGTAGAGTTCGACGAACATGTCGAGCGTCTTGACGGCGAGGTCGCACTTGCCGGCGAGTCCGGCCTGCGAAACGGCTGCGCTCTTGTCGCCGCCCGCGATCTCTTCGGCCAGCCACGTCGGCTCTTCGGCGTAGCCCGTGTCGCGCAGGAATGAGTAGATGTTGAAGAGCCCCATCCCCGACAGCACGCGCTCGTATGAGACTCGACCGCCCAAGCGCTCGCGCAGGTAAACGAGCATCCTGAACTCCTCCTCGTTGCGCGGCGCGAAGTCAACGTGCCCGCCTTCCGAAGGGATCGGTCGGTAGTGCTGCCCGTCGAAGAAAATCCCGGCGGTGCCGAGTCCCGTGCCCGCGGCGATGAGCGCGCGGTGGCCGGGGCGCTCGCCTGCGCCCTCGTTCAGCGTGTAGAACTGTTCGGGCCTGAGCGCGTCGATGCCGTAGGCGGTCGCTTCGAGGTCGTTGATGAGTCCGACGCTCGCGATGCCGAGCGTCTCGGCGAGTCGCTCGCCGCTGACGTGCCAGGCGAGGTTCGACGTTTCGACGCGATTATCAACGACGGGGCCGGCAATGCCGAAGCAGGCGTGCGTCAGGTTTTCGGGCCGGTGCGCGGCGATGAACTCGCGCACGATGGCATCCAGCGAGTCGTACTTGCCGCTCGGAAAACTCTGCGCGGTGACGACCCGCACAGAACCATCTCCCTCCGTCTCAAACAGCGCGACATTAGTCTTGGTGCCGCCGATGTCTCCAGCGATTATCATCTTCTCCGGCCTGTCCCCTTGACTCGTGTGATGGATGTCAAATCACTTGACGGCGGGCGCGAGCATACTCGCGGCGACCGCGACCGCGCTCTCATAAATCCTGTCGCGCGAGAGTATGTCAAGCTCGCTCCCCAGCCGCTGCCCTTCGGTGCGCGCCTCGTAGCCGAGCACGCGACCGACCTTGTGGCCGTCGCCGCCGTGGCGCACGCCCGTCTCAAGCTTGCCCTCGTTCCAGCGGAGCGCCACGTAGAACTCGTCGCCCGCGGCGGTCGAGATCGTCAGCGAAGTAATCATCCCGTCGCGACCGGCAACGTCGTCGGTCGCGACGAGTTCGGCCTCGACCGCTCGACCGCCGCCCGCTCGCAGTTTAAAACGCGCGCCGCCTGCTTCAACCGTCGAGCCTTCGCCGTCCGCCTGCCAGCCGAGACACGAAGCGATCCAGCCGAGCGCGAGCAGAGCCTTCGGGGCGATCTCTTCGTGCGCGATGTCGGGCGGGTCGTACTCGACGCGAACGCGCTCGATCTGTTCGAGCGAGGCTCGGTAGTCGGCCACGTCCCAGAAGCCCGCGACGAGCGAGCGCCAGGAAGTGAGGCGGCCCCAGTTGATGTCGCTCAGTCGCAACTCGCCGCGCTTCAGAATCTCGGCGAGCCGCAGGAAGTCTTTGTGCGGGCGGTCGAACGCCGCCGAGTCAATGATGACGCGGTCGGCAACGTCCGCGAGCCGGTCGAAGAGTTTGTCTTCGTAGTCGGGAATGTCCTTCCACCACAGGAAGACCGGCACGTCGGGGATGAGCAGAGGCGTGACCGCGGTCGAGGCCGTGTCAACGACCGCGCCAGCCGTCTCAATCGTTATCTGCTCGCCGCAAATCTGCTTCGCGCCCGGCGCGGACAGTTGGCAGCGCGTCGAGACGTAAGCTTCGAGCCTCGCTTCTGACGCGTCGCGGTCGGCGACGAGGACGATTGCGCGGCAGGGGTGCCGCTCGATGACCGCGGCGAGCAGTTCGTCAACCTCGGCGCGCTCCTCCTGCGTCTCGGCGTACACGATCAGGTTGAGCACGCACGCGCGCACGACGCCCGCCGCCTGCCCGCCGCCGTCCGGCTCGGACATCTCCGCCCACATCGAATTCAACTCTTTCTCAAGTTTCGCCGCGTCAATCCCCTTCGCTACCGAAACCTGAGTTGTACTCGCCTGCGTTTCCATAAGTCAGTGATGAGTGACGAGTGATGAGTGACGAGTTAAGAACTCTTCTACAAATCACTCGTCACGTTCTTCAAGGTCTTCGCCAGTGCCGCCCCTGTGCTTCGAGAAGTTTAAATGATGCTTCAGGCCCCCACGAACCTGCCTCGTAGTTCGGGAAGCTCGCTTCCGACTTTCGCTCGCCCCAGTAATCAAGAATTGGCATGACGAGTTCCCAGCCGCGCTCGGTCATGTCGCGGCGGGCGTAGAGCGTGGAGTCGCCGAGGATGCAGTCGAGTATCAGGCGCTCGTAGGCTTCGGCGAGTTGGACGCCGAAGGACGCGCCGTAGCGGAAGTCCATGTTCACGTCGCGGACGCGCGTGACCTGTCCGGGGACTTTCGCCGCGACGCGCATCGTGATGCCTTCGTCGGGCTGGATGCGTATGACGAGCTGGTTGGGCGAGACGTGCTCCATCGCCGACTGGCCGAAGAGTTGGAGCGGCGCGCTCTTGAACTGGATCGCGATCTCGGTGACGCGCTTGGCGAGGCGCTTGCCTGAACGGATGTAGAAGGGCACGCCCGACCAGCGCCAATTGTCGAACCACATCGTGACCATCGCGTAGGTCTCGGTCACCGAGTCGGGCGCGACGCCCTGCTCCTCGCGGTAGCCGGGGACGGGCTTGCCGCCGATTGAGCCGGGGCCGTACTGCCCGCGCACGCACTCCGCCGCGACGCGCTCTGGCGCGAACGCGCGCGCCGAGTGCATGGCCTTGATCTTCTCGTCGCGCACGTCCTCGGAGTCGAGCGAAGAGGGCGGCTCCATCGCCACGATGGAGAGCACCTGGAAGACGTGGTTCTGAATCATGTCGCGCACGACGCCGGACTTTTCGTAGTAGCCGCCGCGCCCCTCGACGCCGACCGTCTCGGCGTTCGTGATCTGCACGTGGTCAATGTACTGCCGATTCCAGAGCGGCTCATAAATTCCGTTTGCGAAGCGGAAGACGAGGAGGTTCTGGACGGTCTCTTTGCCGAGGTAGTGGTCAATGCGGTAAATCTGCGACTCGTCCAGATGTTTCAGGATTTGTTGATTAAGCTCGCGCGCGCTGTCGAGGCTCGTGCCGAAAGGCTTTTCGATGATGACGCGAACCCAGCCCTTGTCTTGCTTCGTCAGCCCCGCGGCGTCGAGTTGCTCGACGGCCTCCGCGTAGAACTCCGGCGCGGTCGAAAGATAGAAAAGGTGGTTGCCCTGCGTCCCGCGCTCGGCGTCAACCTCGCCGAGCAGTTCGCCGAGCTTGCGGTAGTCTTCGGGATTGTTGATGTTCGACGGCAGGTAGCGTATGCCCTGCGCGAAGGAGCGCCACACCTCTTCGTCAACACTCTTCGACTCCGAGAACTCCTGCACGGACGACTTCATCTTGTCGCGGAACTCGTCGTCCGACATCGGCGTGCGCCCCAGTCCGATGATCGCGAACTCGGCGGGCAGCAGTCGCTCCTGCACGAGCCGGTAGAGCGCCGGTATCAGCTTGCGCTTGGCGAGGTCGCCCGACGCGCCGAAGATGACGACCGCGCAAGGCTCCGCCGTCCGCTGAAGGCGCATCCCCGCGCGCATCGGGTTATCAACAACTGTCGCTGCTTGCATCTTCAACCCTCTGGGAAATGATGAGTGCGGAGTGATGAGCGATGAATGAAAAAGCTCTTCTTATTTTTTATTCATCATTCCGCATTCATCGTTCATCATTTCTGCCCTTCTAAAAGCTCTTCCCACTCCGTGTGAATCGGCCCCTGGCCCGGCTTGTCAACACGCTCGTAGGTGTGCGAGCCGAAGAAGTCACGTTGCGCCTGCGTCAGGTTGAGCGGGAGTTCGGCGGTTCGGTACGCGTCGAAGTAGCTGATGGACGCGGCCATTCCGGGCGCGGGAATTCCGGCCTGCATCGCGGCGGTGACGGCCTTGCGCCAGTTCGACTGCGCCCCCTGGATGTAGTCGTTGAAGTCGGGGTCGAGCAGGAGGTTCGGGAGGTCTGCGCGGCGCTGGTACGCCTGCTTGATCTTGTCGAGGAAGCGCGCGCGGATGATGCAGCCGCCTTTCCAGATGCGCGAAGTCTCGCCGAGGTTGATGCCCCAGTTGAAATGCTCTGAGCCTGCGCGGATCAGGTTCATCCCCTGCGCGTAAGAGCAAATCTTCGAGGCGTAAAGCGCGTCGCGAATGGCGGCGACCATCTCCTTCTTGTCGCCCGTGTACTTGCCGTCGGCGGGGCCTTTGATCTCCTTGCTCGCCTCGACGCGCTCGTCCTTGCGCGACGAAATGTTGCGCGTGTCCACGGCGGCGTCAATCGTCGGCGTGATGATGCCCATGTCGAGCGCCAGCGCGCTCGTCCACTTACCCGTGCCCTTCTGCCCGGCCTTGTCGAGGATCAGGTCAACTAAGGGCTTCCCCGTCTCAGTGTCTTTCACGCGCAAGATTTTCGCCGTGATTTCAATCAGGAACGATTCGAGGTCGCCGCGGTTCCACTCGTCGAACACGTCGGCCATCTCGTCCGCCGACATTCCGAGCACGCGGCGCATCATGTCGTAGGCCTCGGCGATGAGCTGCATATCGCCGTACTCGATGCCGTTGTGAACCATCTTGACGAAGTGGCCCGCGCCGCCCGGCCCGATGTAGGTGACGCAAGGCCCGTCGTCAACCTTCGCCGCGATGGCCTCCCAGATGGGACGTATCTGCTCGTAAGCCTGACGGTCGCCGCCCGGCATCAGCGACGGCCCCCACAGAGCGCCCTTCTCGCCGCCCGAAACGCCGGAGCCGATGAAGTTGATGCCCTTCGCCTTCAACTCCTTCTCGCGGCGCTCGGTGTCCATGAAGTAGGAGTTGCCGCCGTCAATGACGATGTCGCCCTCTTCGAGGTACGGCAGGATCGAGTCAACCGTCTTGTCAACGGCCTCGCCCGCCTTGACGAGCAGGATCGCCTTGCGCGGGCGCTCAAGCGCGCGGACGAACTCTTCGGGCGACTTCGTGCCGATGACTCTCTTGCCCTGCGTGCGCGCGACGAAGTCGTCAACCTTGTCGGGGCTTCGGTTATAGACGGCGATGGGGAAACCGTTGCGCTCGATGTTCATCGCCAGGTTCTCGCCCATCACGGCGAGGCCGATCATGCCGATCTTCGCGGTCTCGGTCGTCTGTTCGGGTGCTGACATCGTTTTGTCCTCATTCTTAAAGGATGAAGGATGAGGGATGAAGGATGAATCTGACGAGATGAAGCAGCTTCTTCTTCATCCTTCATCCCTCATCCTTTACTTCGCCCCGGTCGCGCCGGAGACGGGCAACGCCTCGCCGACGTACTTGTGCAGGAGTTTGAGTCCGGCGAGAACGTCGGGGCCGAGGTCAACGCGGATCGCGCGTCGTCCGCGTGTCGAGAGCGAGCGGAAGTCGCCGAGCGCCTGAGCCTGCTTAAGTGTCGAGAAGGTGTAGGGCGCGCCGGGTATCGGCAGGTCTTTCGTGTCGGGCGCGGTGACTTGGAGGAAGACGCCCGCGTCCGAGCCGCCCTTGTGCAACTGCCCGGTCGAGTGCAGGAAGCGCGGGCCGTAGCCCGTCGTGGTCGCGCAGCGCGTCGCGTCGCGCATCTGGATGCGGATGGCCTGAATCTCCGCGTCGTGCTCCGGCGTCTCCTCGAAGTAGTCGAGCATGGCGATGTAGTCGCCCGGCCTCACGCGCGCGAGATGAGCCTTGATCGCGTCGCCGACGTTCGAGGCCGAGAGCGCCGAGATAGTCTTGTCGTCGGCGTAGATCGTCAGCGTCCCGTCGGTCGCCAGCACGGGCTGCTCCTGAAGCTTGCCGTCGCGCGTGAAGGCTTCGAGGAGTTCTTTGGTCGCGTCCTTCGACTCCTGCACGTTCGGCTGGTCGAACGGGTTGATGCCGATGCGCCAGCCCGCGAACGCCGTCGCGATCTCCCACAGGAAGAATTCTTCGCCGAGGTCATAGATGTCGTTGAGCGTTCGATAGACGACCGGGTGTCCGGCGGCTTCGAGCGCCTTCAACTTCGACTCGGTCTCGCTGTCGAGTTTCCCGACGGCGATGGAGACGAACAGGCGGTCGTCGCCGTACACCGAAGGCGAGCCGAGCGCCTCGCCCGCAATCGGCACGATGCCCTTCCCTTCCTTGCCGGTGCTCTCGGCCAGCAGTTGCTCGACCCACAGACCGAACGAGGCGATCTTCGGGTCGCAGATGATCGTGCATTTGTCGCGGCCCGCCTTGGCGCACTCGCCCATGATCGCGCCGAGCTTCGCGCCGGGGTTCTCGCTCGCCGGCACGACCGAAGCGCAGGCGTGGACGATGCGCTCGGCGCGGTCGAGGAGCTTCCTGAAGTCAATCCCGGCGAGCGCAGCGGGAACCATTCCGAAATAGCTGAGCGCCGAGTAGCGTCCGCCGATGTCAGGCGGGTTCAGGAAGATTCGCTTGAAGTGGTCGGCGGTCGCGTCCGCCTCCATCTTCGTGCCGGGGTCGGTCACGGCGATGAAGTTCTCGCCGGGATTCTCCTTGCGACGGCCCACCTGATCGTACCAGTAATGGTAGAAGACGAGCGGCTCGGTCGTCGTGCCCGACTTCGACGAGATGATGAAGAGGCAGTGCGTGATGTCAATCTGGTCGGCGATGTCGGAGAAGGCGTCCGGGTCTGTCGAGTCGAGGACGAGCAGTTCGGGGTAGCCCTCCTGCTTGCCGAAGGTCTGCCGGAGGACTTCGGGGCAGAGCGACGAGCCGCCCATGCCGCAGACCATAACGTGCTTGAACTCGCGCACGCCGCGGATGCGGTCGGCGAACTGCGCGAGGTCGTCCTCGACGCCGATTATCATGTCGGGCACGGTCAGCCAGCCCAAAGCGTTTTTGATTATCTTCTGGTGCGCCTCCGTATCTTTCCAGAGTGCGGCATCTTTACGCCAGACGCGGCGCATCACGTCGCCCTTTTCGGCTTCCTTGATGGCCGCACTCACCGCGTCAGCGTATTTTCCCAACGATGCCGTCAGCCTTTCGTTGATGCCCGAAAGAATCGCGTCGCGCTTCGCTTCGATACTTTCGGCGAGCGTGTCGAAGGAGGTGACGAAGGCGTCGAGTCCGTCCTTCTGGAGTTTCTCGGTGACCGCCTTGATGTCAATTCCGACCTCGCGCAACTGGTCGAAGAGCGCGCGGCACTCGTCGAGGCCCTCTTCGAGCGTGAGCGCGACACGCCCGTGGTCGCGGATGGCCGTGTAGGTCGCAGGCGGGACGGTGTTAACCGTTTCGGGGCCGATGAGGTTGTCAACGTAGAGCACGTCGGAGTAGTTCGGGTTCTTCGTGCCCGTCGAGGCCCAGAGGCAGCGCTGCACCTGCGCGCCCTTCGCCTTCAGGTCGGCGAAGCGCGGGCCGTGGAATATCTCCTTGAACTTCTCGTAGGCGAGCTTCGCGTTCGCGATGGCCGCCTTGCCGAGCATCGCTTCGAGCCGCGTCTTCTCATCTTCTGATTCGGCGTGGCGGGCCTTGTATTCGAGGTCTTTGTCAATCGCCGTGTCCACGCGCGAGACGAAGAAGCTGGCGACCGAAGCGATGTGGTCAACGTTCTTCCCTTCGGCGGCGCGGCGTTCGAGTCCTTTGATGAAAGCCTCGGCGACCTGCTCGTAATTCTCAATCGAGAAGATCATCGTGATGTTGATGTTGATGCCGCGGTAGATGCACTCCTCGATGGCGGGCAGGCCCTCCTGCGCCGCCGGGATTTTGATCATGATGTTCTTGCGGCCCACACGCTCGAACAGACGCGTCGCCTCGTCAATCGTCTCCTGCGTCTTGTAGGCGAGGCCGGGGTTGACTTCGAGGCTGATGTAGCCGTCAACGCCGTCGGTCTTGTCGTAAACGGGCTTCAGGATGTCGGCTGCGTCGCCGATGTCCTTGACGACGAGTTCCTCGTAAATCTCGCCGACGCTCTTGCCGGCCTGGACGAGTTGGCGTAGCTGTTCGTCGTAGTCGGACGAGCCGGTGATGGCCTTCTCGAAGATGGTCGGGTTCGACGTGACGCCGCGCAGGTCGTCCTCTTCGATCTTCTTCTTGAGGTCGCCGGTCGTAATCATCGCGCGCCGGATGTTGTCGTACCAGATGGACTGGCCGAGCTTCATTATTTCAATCAGATTGTTGCTCATAAAAACTCTCCGAGTTTTAGAGGTCGGAGGTCGGAGGTCGGAGGTCAGTCGAGGCCAGCTTTCCACTGGCCTCTGACCTCCGACCTCTGACCTCTAACCCTTGGCTTTTTCGACTTCACGTTTCGCCGTCTCGACGACGTTCTCGACCGTGAAGCCGAACTTCTTGGTCAACTCCTTGAGCGGGGCGGAAGCGCCGAAGGTCTTCATGCCGATGATCTGGCCGTTGCTGGTCGTGTAGCGCTGCCAGCCGAAGCGCGCGGCCTGCTCGACCGCGACGCGCGCCTTCACCGAAGACGGAATCACGCTCTCGCGGTACTCGTCCGGCTGATGCTCGAAGACCTCCCACGAAGGAATGCTCACGACCCGCGCTTTTATTCCGTCGGCGACGAGCTTTTCGTATGCCTCGACACAAAGTGACACTTCCGACCCCGTTGCCATGAGGATAACTTCCGGCTGCCCTCCGTCGCCAGCCGAGTCGGCGAGGACGTAGCCGCCGCGCTGTGTTCCTTCGGCGCTTGCGTACTTCTCGCGGTCGAGCGTCGGGAGAGCCTGACGGCTGAGGATGAGCACCGCAGGCTCGTGCTTGAGCTGCATGATGTAGCGCCAGGCTTCGGCGCACTCGTTCGCGTCGCCGGGGCGGAAGACGACGAGGCCGGGGATGGCGCGAAGGGACGCGAGTTGTTCGACAGGTTGGTGCGTCGGGCCGTCTTCGCCGACGCCGATTGAGTCGTGCGTGAAGATGTGGATGGTCGGAATCTCCATGATCGCGCCGAGGCGGATGCCTCCGCGCGCGTAGTCGGAGAAGATGAGGAAGCCGGAGCCGTAAGGGCGAATCTTTGAGAGCGCGAGGCCGTTGAGGATGGCCGTCATCTCGTGCTCGCGGATGCCGAAGTGGAAGTTGCGCCCGCCGTACCAGCGGCCTTTCGGTTCGTCTTCGTCGGCGGTGAAGTCGCCCGCGCCGTCGAACGTGAGCCGCGTCTTCGTCGAGGGCGCGAGGTCGGCAGCGCCGCCGATGAGCCACGCGACGTTCTTCGCAATCGCGTTCAAGACCTTCGCCGAGGCGTCGCGGCCCGCGAGTCCTTTCGCGTCCGTTGGGAACGTGGGAATGTCTTTGTCCCAGCCGTCGGGCAGCTCGCGCTTCTGCATCAGCGTGAGTTGGTCTGCGAGTTCGGGGTTGGCCTTCTTGTACTCCTCGAACTTCGCGAACCACTCGTCGCGGAGTCGCTTGCCGCGTGCGCCGATGCCTTCGCGGAAATTCTCGCGGACTTCGTCAGGCACGAGGAACTTCGCGTCTTCGGGCCAGCCGTAGGCGCGCTTCGTCAGTTTAATTTCTTCCTCGCCGAGCGGCTCGCCGTGGGCGGCGTGCGTGTCCTGCTTGTTGGGCGCGCCCCAGGCGATGTGGCTGTCAACGATGATGAGCGTCGGGCGGTCTTTCTCTTTGTTCGCGAGCTGGAAGGCGCGGCGGAGCATGTCGAGGTCGTTGGCGTCGCCGACGCGCGTCACGTTCCAGCCGTAGCCGATGAAGCGCGTCGCCACGTCTTCGGAGAAGGCCCAGGCCGTGTTGCCCTCGATGGTGATGTGGTTGTTGTCGTAAATCCAGCAGAGGTTGTCGAGCTTGAGGTGTCCGGCGAGCGAGGCGGCCTCGTGCGAGATGCCCTCCATCATGCAGCCGTCGCCGCAGAGCGCGTAGGTTCTGAAGTCGAACATCTCGAAGCCTTCGCGGTTGAAGTGCTCGGCCTGCCACTTCGAGGCTATCGCCATGCCGACGCTCGTCGCGATTCCCTGTCCGAGTGGGCCGGTCGTCGTCTCGATGCCGGATGTCCAGCGGTATTCGGGGTGGCCGGGGCACTTGCTGTCGAGTTGGCGGAAGCTCTTGATGTCTTCGAGCGTGACCGAAGGTTGGCCTAAGACTTCGTATTGCGGATTGACCGACTTGACGCCCGCGAGGTGCAGCAGCGAGTAGAGAAGCATCGAGGCGTGGCCCATCGAAAGGACGAAGCGGTCGCGGTTGGGCCAGATGGGGTCGTCGGGGTCGAAGCGTAAGATTTCGTTCCAGAGCAGGTAGGCTACGGGAGCCATCGCCATCGGCGTGCCGGGGTGGCCGGAGTTGGCGGCCTGCACGGCGTCCATCGCGAGCGTGCGGATGGTGTTGACCGAGAGCGTTTCGAGCTTCGGGTCGGTGCGCGGCGCGGGTTGTGTTTGCATACGGACGTGGCCTCAAGCATCTTTTGCCGCCGCAGTCGGGGCGGCTGAATTTTAAGAGCTGTCCTGGCAAGGAGTTTGACTCGAACGAGTGAGCGACCGTTTAAGCCACCCCCGAACGAACTTGCTGTTGGAGCTTTTACGGGGCGCGAGAGCGCACGCGCGGCGGACTCGGCAACAAGGCAGTCACCCGAAAGAACCTTTTTCAAACGCCTTAATTGAAGTGGCGGGATACTATCACAGGAGTTCGGAAAGCGTCCAATAAATGTTTCCGCCACGGCAAATGGCCCGTCCGCCGCGGCCCTTTCGCGCGCACGGAAAAGCCCCCCGAAAAGATAAAAGGCGGGCCGCGGCCCGCCTCTGCACAAAGATGGTTGCAAACTGCCCGACCGTTCCGGCTAAGGCTGGAGCGAAGCGGCTTGCGGGTTGTCGAAGACCGAGTCCTCGGTCTTGACGCCGTATGTCACCGTCAAAACCTGACACTCTTCGACCTGCTTGTCGCCCTCGTACAAGACCGTCCGGTAAGGCACGAGCGTCCCCTGCACGACGCGGTAGTCGTGGAAGCTTTTTTTGTACTTGGCCCCGTCCTGCCCCTCATATTCGAGCCAGAGGACGCGCCACGTCTTCGCGCTGACGTAGTAGCGCGTCGTGTTGTTCTCCTTGTCGGTGAGGTCGAGCTTCCAGAGTTCGAGTCCCTTCTCGCTGTCCTTGCCCGCGTTCTTCACGGTCGCGCCCGTCTCCTTGTAGTTGAGCAGGGCTTCGAGGCCGTGGATGCGGTCGGAGAGCATCGTCGTGATGTCCTGCTGCTTCGGCGTGAAGGCCGAGCCGCGCAGCACGCCGAAGACTTTTCCGCCGTTGTAGATGAGCGAGTATTCGATTGAGGGCATGTGCTGGTCGAGCCGGATTTTGTCCTTCTCGAACGTCTCGCCGCGCTTGAACGTCCGCTCGTAGGAAATCTCTTCGGGGCGACCGTCCGCGCCGGTGCGCGTGATCCTGCCGTGCTCGACGCCGGTGCGCCGAATCTGCGTGAGTCCGGCGCGCGAGCCGAAGGCGAAGATGACGAGTTCGGCAACCTGCTCGGCGGTCGGGTTGTCCTTGTCAAACTTCACGGCGGGCGCGGGCTTCTGCGGCTCCTTCTTCTTCGCGTCCTCTTTTTTCTGCTGGCCGCCGCCCTGCGTCGCGTCCTGCGCGGCCAGAGCCGTGGGCGGAAGCGTCGCGCCGGACATCAGGAGTGCGGCGAGCGCGCACACACAAAAGCGTCGAAACACTGAATTCGTCTCCATTCGTTGACTCGATTTCCGGCGACCGGCGCTCCGGCATCAGCGGCGCTTCCGAGAAGAGGTCAGCCCAAAGTCGGGGCCGGATTGTATCACATCCACGCCGCGCGCGCCCTAGCGGATAGCCGTGGCTGAAGTCCAAAATTATTGATGCCAAAAGCCTTTTCCCGGATGCCCGCCGCGCGCGTTGACAAGCCTCCGCGCGGTATGTAGAGTTCTGAGTTTTCATGAGCGCCGGCAAGCGTGGGGTCTGAAGCCGAAGCGATGAGGTTCTCAAATTTTACGCCGGACGCGAGACTCCAGACCGTTTTTGAAAGGACGTGGAACAGTGAAAAAAGTAGGCATTCTGGTCGGGCGGGAGAAGACTTTTCCGGTCTCCCTCATCGAAAGCATCAACGAGCGCGGGGGCGGCGAGGTCGTGGCAGAGTTCGTCAAGGTCGGCGGCGTGCGACTCGACTGGTCGAAGGAGTACGACCTGATCATCGACCGCATCTCGCACGAAGTCCCGTTCTACCGCGCCTTCCTCAAGCGCGCCGCGCTCGAAGGCACGATCATCATCAACAACCCCTTCTGGTGGTCTGCCGACGACAAGTTCTTCAACTACTCGCTCGCCACGAAGCTCGGCGTCGCCATCCCGAAGACTGTTCTTCTGCCGCAGAAGGCCTACATCGAAGGCATCACGAGCGAGTCTCTGCGCAACCTCGAATTCCCGCTCGACTGGCAGGCCGTCGCAGATTACGTAGGCTTCCCCGCCATCATCAAGCCCTTCGACGGCGGCGGTTGGAAGAACGTCTCGCGCGTCAACGACCTCGAAGAGCTTTGGAAGGTTTACGACACGACGGGCACGCTCTGCATGACCTTGCAGGAGATGATCGACTGGGATCAGTTCGTCCGCTGCTACTGCATCGGCCAGCGGGACGTTCTCATCATGCCCTACGACCCGCGCAAGCCGTACCTTTCGGGCGAGCAGTACGTCCACGACCCGACGTACCTCACCTCCGAGGTGGCCGAAAGGGTCGCGCGTGACGTGCTGACGCTCAACCGCGCGCTCGGCTACGACATCAACACCGTCGAGTTCACCATCAAGGACGGAATCCCCTACGCGATTGATTTCATGAATCCTGCCCCCGACGCCGAAATCGCGTCGGTCGGCGAGTTCTATCACAACTGGCTCACGAACGCCGTCACAGACCTCGTCTTCCGACGCCTCGCGGAGCCTCAAAACCAACAGATTTACCGCTGGGACGCGATGCTCAACCCCGCGGCGACGAGCGAGACCGTCACTCAACCGCTCGCGGCAGCGGCATCCGCCGCGCTCTCCGCGACCGACTCGATCCTCCCGCAGGCAGTCCGCGAACTCCCCTCGAATGTCGTCAGCACGGTCGGCGACCTCGTTGAACAGGCGACGGAAGTCGTCACCGGCATCGTCGGCACGGTCACAGAAGCCTCGGCTCCGCAAGACGAAGCGAAGCCGAAGCGACCGCGTACGACTTCTACAAAAAAGGGCGCGACCACGACCAAGCGCGCCGCAACATCACGCTCGAAAAAATCTACGACGGACAAGCCGGCGACTGAAAGCTGAGATTGAAAGGCAGGCACAAAGGAAAAGGGCGACTTCAACGGTCGCCCTTTTCCTTTGAGTTATTGATGGCCAGGGACGGAATCGAACCGCCGACACGCAAATTTTCAGTCTGCTGCTCTACCAACTGAGCTACCTGGCCGAATTGTCTTGCTCGCCCGCAGGCAGCAAAGTATAGGCATCGAAGCTTCGACTGTCAAACAGGCCACCTCAAGCTCAAATCTTTGTCGGCAAGCGTTCCTTTTTGTCAATTAGGTCACAAAAAATCGTTGACAGGCTCATGAGGAGGTGTATAATCCTGCCCGTCTGTGAGTGATGTCGGCCACCAAAAGCCGGCAGGCCCCGCGTGGCTCAAGTCAAGCGAGGCTCCTAATTCGACAGCGCCCGCCAGTGGCAGCCCGAACGCCGATTGTGCCCCCCACAGCCGCTACCTTCGAGCTGCCATTTTCTTTCCTAAAATACGCCCTTCCAGCTAACCGGCTTTCCAACGCTAAGTCGTTTCGATTCCGGCTCGCTGCGACAGGAGTTCCTGCTGACGGCGCGCGTCCGTAACCACCGCGCGCTCGTCCAGAGTCTGCAAACCGCCGTCAAGTAAGACCACGCGACCGTCAATTAAGACGGTTCGCACGTCCCGCGCCTCCGCCGCATAGACGATTGTCGAGACAACGTCCGGTCGAGGCGTCGTGTGCAGCCTTCCGAGGTCGAGGATCGTTACGTCTGCGCGCTTGCCGACTTCGATACTCCCGACCTCGTCGGCCAGGCCGAGGGCGCGAGCGCCGTCCGTGGTCGCCATCCGCAGCGCGGTCAGGGCCGGCAGGACTTCAGCGCCGCGGCTGACTTTCTGCAAAAGCGCCGCCGTCCGCATCTCCGTGAACATGTCCAGACGGTTGTTGCACGCAGCGCCGTCCGCGCCGAGCGAGACAGAGACGCCGCGCGCAAGCATCTTCGCAACCGGCGCGACGCCTGAGCCGAGCTTCATATTCGACGAAGGGCAGTGCGCGACGTGCGTCCCCGAAGACGAGAGCAAGCCCAACTCGCCTTCGCTCAGGTGTACGCAGTGCGCGAGCACGACATGTGGGCCGGTGATGCCGACCGAGTCGAGATATTCGACGTTGCGCCTGCCCGTCTCGCGCTCGACCATCTCACATTCCGAACGGTTCTCCGAGGCGTGCGTGTGAACCGACACGCGGCGCTCGCGCGCGAGACGTGCGACCTGTTCGAGCAAGCCCCGCGTGCAGCTCACGGCGAAGCGCGGCGCGAAGCAGTAGCGTATGCGCCCGTCGGCGCGACCGTGCCACTCTTCGAGGAGCGCCAGCGATTCGCGTATCGAGTCGTCGGAATTCTCGCGCAACCCCGCGGGCACTTCGTCGCCCTTGTCCATCATGCACTTGCCGACCGTCGCGCGAAAGCCCGTCTCTTCGACGACGCGGAAGACCTCTTCGGTGTGGCAGACCGTCTCCATCGTCAGCGCGCAGGTCGTCCCGCCGCGAATCAACTCGGCGACGCCGAGCCGCGCCGACGCGCGAATCGAAGCGGTGTCGTGCGCCGCCTCCATCGGCCACACGCGGCGCTTGAGCCAGTCAATCAGTTCGAGGTCGTCCGCCGAGCCGCGAAAGAGCGTCTGGCAGAGATGCAGGTGAGTCTGCACGAAGCCGGGCAGCACGGCGCAGCCGCGCGCATCTATCGTCAAGTCCGCGGACTCGACCACGTCGCCGACCGCCGCGATGCGCCCGCCGCGCACGAGCACGTCGCCCTCGACAATCGTGTTCGCGGCGTCCAACGCGACGACGGTGCCGCCCTTGATGAGTACAGACTGCTCCATTGAATGTTGCGAAGAGAGTTTGCGGAAGCGGAGTCTCTTGCCGCGCGATTATCTACGCGGAAAGCGCGGCTGTAAAGCGTCACGAAGGAAGGCAAAAGGCAAAAGATGAAGACGAAGGCCGCGCCGGCCCGCCGTCTTCTCTTTTGCCTTTTGCCTTTTTACTTTTGCCTTATTTCTTGCCGTCGGCCTTCGCCGCAGACGCCTCTTCCGTCTCGTCGTCGGCGAAGTGGATGCCGAGCGCCTTCTTCACGTCGTTCTCGATGCGCGTCCGAAGTTCGAGGTTTTCGCGGAGCGCGTTCTTCGAGTTCTCGCGCCCTTGGCCCAGACGCTCGCCGCCGTAGGAGAACCACGCGCCAGACTTCTCGACGACGCGGTTCGCGACCGCGAGGTCGAGCACGTCGCCCTCGCGCGAGATGCCCTCGCCGTACATGATGTCGAACTCGCACTCGCGGAACGGCGGCGCGACCTTGTTCTTCACGATCTTGACCTTCGTCCGGTTTCCCACGACGCGGTCGCCGTCTTTGATTGCGCCGATGCGGCGGATGTCGAGCCGGAGGGACGAGTAGAACTTGAGGGCGCGTCCGCCGGTCGTCGTCTCAGGGCTTCCGAACATGACGCCGATCTTCTCGCGAATCTGGTTGATGAAGATCAGGCACGTGTTCGTCTGCCCGACGATTGCCGTCAGCTTCCGAAGCGCCTGCGACATCAGTCGCGCCTGAAGGCCCGGCAGCGAGTCGCCCATCTCGCCGTCCAGTTCGGCGCGCGGGACGAGCGCCGCGACCGAGTCGATGACGATGACGCCGACGCCGTTCGAGCGCACCAGCGCCTCGGCGATCTCAAGCGCCTGCTCGCCGGAGTCGGGCTGCGAGATTAAAAGCTCGTCAATGTTGACGCCGAGCTTGGCGGCATACTCCGCGTCCATCGCGTGCTCCGCGTCAATGTATGCGGCAACGTCGCCCGACTTCTGCGCCTCGGCCACGATGTGCAGCGCGAGCGTCGTCTTGCCGGAAGACTCCGGGCCATAAATTTCGACGATCCGGCCCCGCGGGATGCCGCCGACGCCGATGGCTGCGTCGAGCGAGAGCGAAGTCGTCGAGATCGCCGGCACGTCCACGACCTCGCGCTCACCGAGCCGCATGATCGAGCCTTTGCCGAACTTCTTTTCGATGTTTGCGAGCGCCGCTTCCACCGCCTTGCTGCGATCCGCGCCCAACCTGTCAGCCATGTTTGCTACCACTCTTTCTCGTCCCCTTTTCTCACGCTTTTAAATTTGTGTCCTAACCGAAGACCCGTAGAGTCTAACACAAACGACGCGAGAATGGAACAGCGTTTCACACGTGCAACGAATATTTTTTTCACCGACGGGCGGTGAGGCGAAGTTCCCTTTTGAAAAAAGACGGGCGCAAATATACGCCGAGTTCAGGATTTAGTCGAGCGTTAAGATGAAAAATTCTTTGCCCGGGTTCGTTCAGGCTTCTGCCCGCTCCGGCTACCGCGAGCCGCGCATCGGGTCAGCGCGAAGGAAGCAGCGACCGCGCGAACTCGCCGACGCGCGAGACAAGGTCGGGACTTCCGGCGTGCTTCTCGATTTCGGCGACGATTGCGGAGCCAACGACCACGGCGTCGGCGTAGCGCCAAACGTCGGCGACCTGCTCGCGAGTCGAGATGCCGAAGCCGACGGCGACGGGCAGTTCAGAGACCGTGCGGAAGCGCGCGACAAGGCGCTCGGCTTCGGCGCTCACGTCTTCGCGCGCGCCCGTCACGCCCGCGCGCGAGACGGCATAGACGAAGCCGCTGGCGCGCTCGGCGATCATCTTCAGGCGCGCGTCGGAGGTCGTCGGTGCGACGAGATAGATTTGATCGAGTCCGTGGCGTGCGAGCGTCGCGTTGAACTCGGCGGACTCTTCGGGAATCAGGTCTGTCGCGAGTATCCCGTCGAAGCCGGCGCGGCGTGCTTCCGTCGCGAGGCGCTCGACGCCGAGCCGAAGCATCGGGTTGAAATAGCTGAAGAGGATGACGGGCACGTCCGTCTCGCGCCGGGCGTCGGCGAGCACGGCGAGTACGTCGGGGAGGCCGACGGTGTTTCTCAGCGCTCGCTCGGACGCGCGTTGAATCACGGGGCCGTCGGCGACGGGGTCACTGAAGGGCACACCCAACTCAATCAACGTCGCGCCCGCGCGCGCGAGTTCGACGATGAGGCCGCGCGTCGCCTCAAGATCGGGGTCGCCCGCCGTGATGAAAGGGATGAAGCCGCGCCGGCGTTCGGCGCGGAGGTTCTTGAAAGCTTCGGCTATCCGGCTCACGCGGTTTCCTGTCGGGTTGCGGTTTGCTGAAATGCTCAAGCGATCACATCGCCGAGTCGTCAAGCGGTCTCCTCGCCGAGCCGTTCGGCGACGGTCGTCACGTCCTTGTCGCCGCGGCCCGAAAGGTTGACGACGATGACCTGCTCGCCCGACATCTCGCGCGCGAGTTTCAGGGCGTGCGCGACGGCGTGCGCCGATTCGAGCGCGGGGATGATGCCTTCGAGCTGCGAGATTAGTTGGAACGCTTCGAGCGCTTCGGCGTCCGTCGCCGAGACGTACTCGGCGCGCGCGGCGTCGTGCAGGAACGCGTGCTCCGGGCCGATTGAAGGATAGTCGAGTCCGGCGGAGATCGAATGCGTCGAAGCTATCTGCCCCGACTCGTCCTGCAAAACGTAACTGAGCGTCCCTTGCAAGACGCCGGGGCTGCCCCCGCCCGCCGTGTTGAACCTCGCCGCGTGCTGGCCGAGTTGCGCGCCCGTGCCCCCGGCTTCGACGCCGATCATTCGGACGCCTTCGTCGCCGAGGAACGGGTGAAACAGACCAATCGAATTCGAGCCGCCGCCGACGCACGCGACGAGCGCGTCCGGCAGGCGACCTTCCGCGTCGAGAATCTGCGCGCGCGCCTCTCGCCCGATGATGCTCTGGAACGTGCGAACCATGAGCGGGTACGGGTGCGGGCCGAGCGCGCTGCCGAGCAGGTAGTACGTGTCCGCGACGTTCGTCACCCAGTCGCGCAGGGCCTCGTTGATCGCGTCCTTGAGCGTGCGCGAGCCGGCGTCAACCTCGCGCACCTCCGCGCCGAGCAGACGCATTCGGAAGACGTTGAGACGCTGGCGTCGCACGTCCTCCGCGCCCATGTAAACGACGCACTTCAGGCCGAACAGCGCGCACACGGTCGCGGTCGCGACGCCGTGCTGACCCGCGCCGGTCTCGGCGATGACGCGCGTCTTGCCCATGCGGCGCGCGAGGAGAACTTGGCCGAGCGCGTTGTTTATTTTGTGCGAACCCGTGTGCGAGAGGTCTTCGCGCTTGAGGTAGATGCGCGCGCCGCCCGCGTGCTCGGTCAGACGCGCGGCGAAGAAGAGCGGCGTCGGGCGGCCCGAATAATCACGCAGCAGCGCGGCGAACTCGTCTTGAAAACTCTCGTCGTCGCGCGCAACGTCGAACGCCTCGGTCAACTCTTCGAGCGGCGCGACGAGAGTTTCTGGCACGTAGCGACCACCGTAAGGCCCCCAGTGGCCGCCCGCGTCCGGGTTGTTCAAATTCGCTTCAACCATCGAAGTCGCCTCGCGCGTCGGAAGATAAAATTACTCGCCTCTCAAGTCTGAAATTCCGAGCGGCGGCGTGTGAACCTCGCACGCGCCGCCGCAAGTTGTCGTCGGTTTTGTGAGTCTAGCTCAGACAGGCTTCATTTACGAAACGAGGCTCCGTCTCATTCGTCCGTCAACGCAGGTTCG
>Ga0070740_10002313_pt1 | contig 22776 bp, 40 predicted proteins | sample Coa_R2_FD_67286 | JGI IMG/M metagenome (GOLD analysis project Ga0070740, IMG submission 67286) | Surface soil microbial communities from Centralia Pennsylvania, which are recovering from an underground coalmine fire - Coalmine... | ecosystem: Environmental > Terrestrial > Soil > Unclassified ...
CCCGCCGCGGCGCCGTTGCTGACCTTCACGATCTTGCAGTCCTTCAGGATGCTGTTGAGCATGATTTACCTCTTGCGCGCCGCGGGCCTCGGCCGGGTGGCGGCCTCAGCGGGTGGCGCGGTGGCCGCTTCGGGTTGAACCAATTCCGCCTGGCCGGCGCGGAGAAGGAGGCGGGCCTCCGACTCGGGCAGGTCCACCACTTCGCCAGCGTGCTGCAAGCCGTAGTAGGGGCCGCAGCGGTCGCATTTCAGGCGGATTTTCATACCAATGTCAGGGGTAATAAGGGGTAGGCGATGGTGCTTTGCCTCCCCCTTTGTCCCCCCGTCTCCTTTGCCGTTGTCCGTCAGAAAATGGCTTAAAACAAGCCATTTTCTACTAATGAACCATGTACTTGATGGGGTGCGTTCCCGCGTCGAGGAGGTTGCCGTCGGCGCGCATGAACATGACAAAGCCTTCCTGATCGCTGTCGGCATAGCGCTCGACCAGGCGACGCAGGCGGACCGAGGAAACGTCGCGGATCTTGTACTTGCGCAGCGCCCCGTAGGCGACGGTCTTCTTGCCGCTGGCGATGCTGTTGTCCATCGACTGATTGATGTAGATGGGATCGCCATCCAGCGTGTCGGGCGTGCCGTAGGCCAGCCCGGCCTGCCACAGGTAGCGGCCGAAGCCGTCCTTGAGCTGCTTGATCTTCAGGAGGATCTGGTCGTGCATCGTCCAGCCAACGCCGGGCTGGCTGCGATAAGCCGGGTCCACGCTGTGTTTGAGCGTGTACAGGTCGTCGGCGGCGATGGCCGTGGGCGAGGCGGCCGTGACGCCACTGGTGGCGGCGGTGATGTAGCCCGTTGGCTGGCTGGCGCCGGTGCCCGTGGTGAAATGATCGGCCTGGATGCGGCCGATGCGAATGCCTAACAGCTCGCCCAGCGTGGCAGCCATGTCAAAGGCACTGTCTTCGAGCAGCTCGACGGGAACCAGCACCAGTTTCGAGGTGTACTTGTAGGCCTTGAGCACCATCTGGCCGAAGGTGACGTCCTGGCTGCTGACGGTGGCGTTCTCCTGCAGGATGGCGCCCTTGTTGGAGGTGTCGTTGACGGTGGGCCAGGGCAGGTCCTGGCCGCTGGTGGTGCGCATCACGTCGGCGAACTGCCGCACCATCGCGTATTGCAAGAGGGCCACTTCGAGATTGTTGACGAAGCCCTCGGGTACGCTGTAGCCACCACCGGCGCCGACCTGGATCGACAGCGCCCGGTGCTCGGCGGCCAGCTGGCGGACGCCACGATAGTTGCGGGGCAGGTGCAAGTCGATGGCGCGGCGATTAGGGTTCAGGCCGCACTTGGCCAGGGCTTCCTGATGCTCGGTGCGCAGCTCGCGGCCGGTCTGGGCGCGCATCCAGCCTTGCAGGGCCAGGCAGCGGTCCTCCTCGGTAATGTCCGTCGCCAGCCAGCCATCGCGCTTCAGCGCCTTTTTGCGCTGTTTGGCGGCGCGTTTCTCGGCCTTGCGCGTCTGTTGGCCGTTGAAGTCGTCGCGGCCTGGTTGGCCGTCGCCGGTCCGACGGCGTTGCTCGACTTCAACGCTCTCGGCGCGCTCGGCGATCTGGATTTTGAGCGTCAAGGCATCGTAGTCCTTGTTGACCTGCTCCCAGTTGGCCCGCTCCTCGGAGGTGAAGTCGCGGTCTTCCTTGTGGATGGTGTCGCGCAGTTCCTGGATGCGCTGGGCCAGAGGCGCACGCTTTTCGCGCAGGGCCTTGGCGGTGAGAATGTCCGGCATGGATGTTTGGCCTCTGAGTACGCCGGCAGTGTCTGCTGCGGCAAATGCTGTGGTCGATCCCGCTGGCAAGATGGACCGCTGGTCGCAGCGGCGAGGTGCTTGCGTCAAAGCTACGGCAGAGGTTCCCGACATCGGCCGGGAGGCGGCTGCCGTGTCTGATCCATTGTCCGAGGGCAGCGTAGCCGCCCCGCGGGGCCGCCTGCAAATTCGCCCGCGTGAAAAATCAGAAGTCGACCACGGTGAGGTTTTGCAAGACATGGGCCGTTTCCTCGGCGGCCCGCGCTTGGCGTTCCTGGATGGCCCGGGATTCCTTGAGAACGCTTTCGATGCGCTGCTGCGCATCCTGGCCGCGATCCTGGCGGAAAGCGACGATGGCACTGTAAGCTTCCCGGCTGCCCTCCACGGCCGCCGCGGGTGCTGTCGTGGAGGTCAACTTCTGGGCCTTCTCCAGCTCCTCGAAGGCCTTGGACGTGGCCAGGGCATAATCCTCCCAGGAAAGAATGCCTGCCTGCAGCAACTCATCCAGATCGGCCAGCTTGTTCTGGAAGCGGTCCAGCGGACTTTGGATGTCCTCCCAGATCTTGGCGGCCTTGTCCCACAGCCGCACGAAATCGTCGAGGCCCTCGCCACCTTGGGGCGGCTGCGCGTTCTTGAAGAGCGTGGGCAGCTGCCGCAGCTGGTCGGCCAGGTGGCCGAAGAAGTTGGCCGCCTTTTGGGCGCTGGTGGCCCCCAGGGCCTGGGGAGTTGGATTGACGGCCGGGCTCGTGAAGATCGGCGTCAAGGTAGCGCTACCCAGCACAATCACCTTGCTGAGCCAGGGCGGCGGGTTGAAGGAGAAGAGCTTCGTCACGCGGTCGATCAGCTCGTCGATCTTGAGGATGATGGCGGCGACGCCATCGGCGATCTGCGCCAGGAACTGCGCCGCCTGATCGGCCAGGGACCGGAACAACTCGGGGAAGCCACCCACTTGCTTGGCGAGATCGTTGAGGGACTTGACCAGCACGGTCGCAATGGGCGTGACGGCCACCGCGAAGGCGTTTTTGACGCCGGCAAAGGTCTTGTCCAGCTCATCGAGGGCCTTGGCGCCCTGGCGGGCGGCCTCGACGTCGGCCTCATTGAAGACGAAGCCGCGGCGCTGGGCCTGCTCCTTGAACTTCTTGAGGCCCTCCTCGCCCTGCTTGATCAGGTGCAGGATGGGACCGACGCCCTTGCCGAAGACCGCGAACGCGGCTGAGGCCTGCAAGGCCGGATTGCGGATCGAGGCAATGGCATCGGCGGTGCGGTAGAACTGCTCGGCTACGGGCAGACTGGCCAGCTCCTCAACGTCGAGGCCCAGCCGGCCGAAGGCGGCCTGGGCTTCCTTCGAGCCGGTGCGGGCACGGCCCAGCGTCACGGTCATGCGGAAGAGGGCCTTATTCATTTCCTCGCCGTGGCTGCCGGCGGCGAACATCAGCACCGACAGATCGGAGACGGAAATGCCCAAGGCCTTGGCCTGATTGCCCAGCTCTTTCATGCCGGCCCACGTCTTGCGCAGGAAGGTCAGCAGGCCGAAGCCACCATCGACAATGCCGCCGAGGGTGCCAGCCACGAACGCCAGCGGTGCCCCTAGAAAAGGAATGGCACTGAGGCCATCGGTGATGGTCTTGGTGAGCGAGCCGAACAGCTCGCGCGTCGTTTGGACCAGGCCCTTGTCGAGGGCGCCGCCAACGAAGCCGGCGAAATTGGTCAATTTCTTCTGGGCTGTGGCCAGGCCACTCACCAGGCCCTGGGCGTTGGCACTGAGCATAACAGCCATGTTCGCAATCGTGGCCATGATCTCTACCACCGGATGGTACAGTCCGCCGTCTTTAACCGTGCTGAGCCGTGCTTGGCCGTGCTTGGCCGTGCTTAGAGGCCCAGCCGCACACACCGCGCCCGTACCTCAGCCTGCGCTAGCGTCGCACGCTTGCGCTGCTCGGCTCGCCAAGCCTCGAAAGCCTTCCTGGCTTCGACATCGGAGCCAACGACCGAGCGCAGGCCAGCTGTCGTGGCCGGGTAAGCGGGGAAGACCACGGGGCCCACATCATACAGCTCACTGATGGAATGGATCTCGCGGATGGACAGCTTGCCCTGCGCAATCCAGCGTTGGCCCTCGCGGTTGACGCGGAAGCTGAAGGAACTGCCCCGCAGGTCGCCGCGCTTGATGCTCTCCAGGACATTCGCAGCCATTGGGCAGTCCGGCATCTGGATCGCATAGGCCAGACCGGCGTCGGTCTTTTCCAGACTCAGCGTGCCGGCCAAGGTCCGGCCCAGCAGCATGTTGGGATCGTGGTTGAAAAGCGCGGCACAATCGACGCCCTGGCGTAACACAGCATCAAAGGCCGTCGGCAGGATGCGCTCCACCGCCTTGTCATCCTCGTAATCCCAGAGAGTGTATTCGGTCCCCGGATCAGCAGCGTTGTAGAAGACGCTGGCCAGACCAACAGCGTAAGGGTAATCCGTGCCCACGCGCTGTTCGAGGCGCACCGGGTGAGAGGCGAGGCTGATGATGCGGCGTTCCATAATCAATCCGCCTTGTAGTAGTAAACTTGGACCCGTGACATACCTAGCAGCTGCCGGGCCATGAGCCGATGATGACCGTCGTAGATATATTTCTCGCCGTCCTTTTCCACGACCCAGGGACAATCCGTGGGCAGTTCCCCCAGCAATTCCTTGTCGTCGCCATCGGGGTCGGGGTCCTGATCGGGATCTTCGATGAAGGCTCTCACACGCTTACGAATTACCAGCGCCCGCGTGGCAATCAGCTTGCGGAGCTTGACGGGCTTCTCCTGATAGTCCTGGGCCATCGCCTCAGGTGTAACGCCCCAGGACTGCCAATCGATGTCGTCGGTCACGGGCATCGTCACGGCGACACGGCCTTCGTCATCGGCATCGGGCAGACGGTCAAGAATGTCGCAGGCTTGCTCGACGGTACGGCTGGCCTTGTTGGGTTTGGCCCGCGCCGCATACACCCAGGCGGTCAGTGTCTGAGGCTGCTCGACCTCCAGACGCTGACACAGGGAAGCTACATTCGCTTCCAGCGTCGCGGGGGTACTCTCGCCGGCGATCCGTAGTAATTCGGTGCGGAAGCCGTCCACCAACTCCCTGGCCAGCTGGCGTTCGTCTACTACCGCGCCGCCCGTCAGCCGAGCTGCCGCCAGGGCCGGCTGCGTCGCCTCGGCAATAACCGCACCGTGCTCTTGCGCCAGAGCGTCGAGGCTGGCCAGGAACGACGCTGGTTTTTTCGCCGCTCGCCGAGCGGCAGCGCCCAGCCGGCGCGCCATGCGGCCCAAGGCGTCGGCCAGCACGGCCTGCTGCGCCTCCAGTAGACCTGCCGGCAGAGACTTGGATTCCTCGGAGTTGTCCTCCTCATCCGTACTCGGGTCTTCACTGCCGTTGTTCATGTTCAGCGGCGTGAGGTAATCGTCGCCGCCCTCGCGCGGGTTATAGCCTTCCTCGTCGCGGACCTCGTTGGGGCTGAGGATGCCATTGCTGACCATCGCCACATAGTAGGCCGTACGAGCGCTGAGATTGGCCCGCAGTAGCTGCCGCAGCTTGAAGGCGAAGAAGTGGGTCAGGCCAGCCTTTTCTTCCTCGGTTAACAGCTTCCGCCAGGCCTCGCTGCACCATTGCGGCAGCCAGAAGCCCAGGCCCCCGCCATCATCGACATACGCTTCGTTCTCCTGCTCCAGCGAGTTGTAGCTGGTGCGGCTGGAGTCGCCGACCTTGTGCGGCGGCACACCGAAGAAATTGCAGACCTCGATGCGGTTGAACCCCCGTAATTCCAGCAACTGACTGTCGCGGGCGTTATGCATCAGCGGTACGAGGTCCATCCCCTCTTCGAGGACGGCGGTGCGGTGAGCGTTCTCTAACCCACTGTGCATCCGCTCCCAGCTCTCACGCAGGTTGGTTTTGGCCTCGGGCTTGAGCTTGCCGGGATGCTTGAGGATGACGTTGGGGCGAGCGTTGTTGCGGAAAAAGATTGAGCCGAAATTCTGGGCGGCTAAGCCCAGGCCCAGCGTCTCACGCATCTTGGCCACGGCCGAATAGCCCACCAGGCCATCGAAGCTGAGACCCTTGAGGTGGAAGACATCCTCGGCGGCCAGCCGTCTGGGCTCACGGCCCACTTCGGTGACGTACCACAGCTTGGTGTTGGCGCGCACCGGGTAGGTCTTCATCGGCGACAAGGGCCACAGTTCGAGGGGCCGGCCGGCGCCGTCGCGCTGGATGTAGGCGTAACCATTGCCCTCGGTCAGCGCATGGACCGACAGGACGCGCTTGAAGTCGAGCGCGGAGACGTCGGGACAGGCTTCGTACATCAGCAGGCGATAGGCGGGATGGGCCTCGGCCTCGGCCTTGCCCTTGCCCTGGCGCTCGTAGACGCACAGCGGGAGCTTGGCCACATCGCCACTGATCAGCGCTACGCAGCGCCAGTAGGCATCGTAAGTAAGAGCCGTCTCACGGTTGACGTTAACGCCGCTGGAAGCACGAAACGATCCCAGCGAGTCGAACAGCCAGTCGTCTGGAGCACTCAGCGGGGTTGAGGGGTTTTCCAGCGAGCGCGAAAACAGCGTGGTGAGCAGGCCCATGTGCGCTGATCCAGGGTTGCGGGTGAGAAATCGCCCGGCAAGCCCTGATTGCACCTTCTGACAGCCTCCCATTGCCAATTAATCGGGGCGGCGTGGTCCCCGCGCAACGATCCTGGCTCCCCATAGTCCGAACAGCGCCAGCACCAGGCCGACAAGGACCAGGGCCAGAGGTGGGTAAATCCACCACAGGCCGGCGGCGAAGAGTAGCAGGCCCGCGCCAGTCACTAGGTCCCAAGCGTAGTTACTCATGCGCACAAGTCCTCATCGCAGGGCAGCATTTCGACAGCCTGCTGGCCGTAGACCGAACAACGGCCACACAGCAAGCGGCCATCGGCGGCCAGAAAGGGCTGCGGATGCTCGCAGTCGTTGGGGCAGTGAGCATGGCTGCAATGGTGGGACTCATACCAGAGCGCTTCGCCCGCGTGCGGATCAACAGTCATTTCTGGGCCCTCTGGCTGAGCAGCTCGGCCTGGATAGCGACACGATCGGCCAATCCTGTCACTTGCTTACGAAGCCCGCGGACCTCGGCAATAAGTTCAGGCACGGCCTGACGAGCCGCGGCAGCGAAAGCAGCATTTTCATCGTTGGGGAACTGCAACTGCTTACCTATCCACGAACCAAAACGCGCGATGGTCTCGCCATTGGGACGTCCCCCAGGGACTTTGCCGGCAAGATATTCGCCACTTGATGACCAGGGCCCTGGCGTCGCAGCGTTGGCCAGTTGTTCCAGGCGCTCCAATTCTTCCTCGGTCATAGCGCGTCAATCCCTCGCGTTTCGTAGACACTTTCGCCCTCGCCAGCGAGCGCTCCTTGCAGGGCCATGATGGTGCTGCAAACCCCATCAATGTGGTCCGAGGACTTCTCCTTGTCCGGCCGCACGTTCCCCGAGGGATCCTTCCGTGCCGAGGTGTGCGCCACCATCCAGCGCATACAAGGGTTGCCGTCGTGTTTGAGCTTCCCTGACGTTACCAGTCGTTCCAGCTCGCGCATGGGAGCGTTGTAGTTCTTGATCGTCTGGCCAAACTCGACGAGCTGGACGCCCTCGGCCTGCAAACGGTTGGCAACCTGCGTCGCGTTCCAGGGATCGAAGTAGACCGTCTCGACGCCGAAGCGCGCGCAGTCCTCCCGAATCACGCCCTCGATCACATCGTAATCCGCGACGTTGCCCTCGGTCGCCTGGATGTAGCCGGCGTCCATCCACGGTTTCAGCAGCGTGCGATTCTCCTTCTGCCGGCGACTGTCCGCCTCGGCCGGGGCGAAGAAGCGTGGCAGCACCGCATACTCGCCGTCGCCCAGGTCGAAGACGATGACCCAGGCCGTGAGGTCCATCTTGCTGGCCAGATCGAAGGCGCCCCAGCAGCGCTTGCCCTCCAGCACGGCCGGGTCGAGGTCCACCGCACAGGCATCCCATAGCTCCAAGGGCAGCCAGGCATAGACCGCATCTTGCCAGAGGTTCAGCCGCAGCTGCTTGAAATTGCCCTGGTCGGCTGGTGAGCCGTTCTTGGCCTCCAGGAAGTCGCTCTGGAAGCCGTCCAGCGGGATGGTGACGCCGAGCGAGGGATTGGCCTTGTGCCATTGCTCGGGCTGGTCCCAGCGGGCCGGGTCCTCACACTCGTAGACGACGGCCAGCGTCTCGGGGTCCTCGATCTCGCCCTTGAGCAAGCGCTTGGCGTAGACGTAGCGGTCGTAGCCGAGGCTCGTCTTGTCGTTGCCAGCCGTGCTGATCTCGAACTGGATCGGTTGGCGGCGGGCGGCACCGGCGTAGCGCAGCGTGTCGTACAACTCGCGGTTGACGACGTGCAGCTCGTCGATGATGGCCGTGTGCGAGTTGATACCGTGGGCACTGCGGCGGCTGTCCTTGCTGAGGACCTGGTAGATGCTGTTGGCCTCCTGGAAGGTAACGCGGCGGATGGTCCGGTTGACATCAAGCCGTTTGGCCATCGCTGGCGACTGCTTCACCATCGCGGCCACTTCATCGAAGATGATCGAGGCCTGATTGCGGTCGGCGGCCGCGCCGTAGATTTCCGCGCCGGCCTCGCCGTCGGCCATCAGGGCGTAGAGGATGAGAGCGGCGGCCAGCGTGGACTTGCCGTTTTTCTTCGGCACCCACACCGAGGCCCGGCGGAAGCGGCGCACGCCGCTTCGCCGCTTCCAGCCGTACAGTGGACCGACAACATTCCGCCATTGCCAGTCGAGCAACTCCAGCGGCTTGCCGGCGAAGTCGCCCTTGCTCTGGCGGACGAGCTTCGCCAGGAAGCGGCGGACGCGATCGGCGGCGTCGAGGTCGAAGTAGCAGCCAGCCTCGGCCGCCCTCTCGTCGGCCGGAGACGCGATCCACTGGCGGGTTGCGGATGAGATGCTCACTCAGCTGCTCTTGGACAGGAACTCGGCTAGCTCATCTTCCTCCTGGCCGCCGACGTGTAGCTTGCTGCGCGAGCTGGGGTCCATCCCGAACAGAGCCATGAAAGACCGCATGGCCTGAAGCGCGGCCTGTTGCTGAGCGACGGCCGGATGGGACGCACTTGCACCGCTGGGCTTCTCGATGATGGTTCCTTCCTTCTTCAAAACTTCGGCCGCTCGGCGGAAGTCGGCCCAGGCCGTGCAGTAGGCGGCCAGGGCGTCGCCATCGAGCGCCGTCAGCAACCCGAGCCGGGCCAGCTCGGGCGCCAGCTGTTTCCACTTCCGCTTGGCCTCAGCGTCGAGCCATACCGGGCACCTGGGAACGGCGCTCGAGGGTTTCGGCTCGCGGGTGTTGAGGGGGCGCTTGCCGGGATTCCCGGAAAGGATCTTCAAACGGGTCGGCTTGGGTGGGCGTCCCCTCGGCATGGTTCTGGTTCCCTAGCTGCGCTTGCTGGTGGACTTGCCGGCCGTCTTGGGAGCGGCCTTGCCACCGCTCTTGTTGCCGGTCTTGGGCGCACTGGTCTTGCTCGTCCCTCGTTTCTCGGTCTTGGCCATCTTTCCATCCTCTTGAGGATACCGCGGGCGAAACTTTCCACCATTGTAGGAGGGTTTCGCGCCGCCGCAGGTTCCCCGGGCCAAGATCGTCATCGTCGCTGGCCAATTTCTTCCCGAATTTCGCGCAAAAAAACGCGTGACTGCGGATCGGTCACAACGGCGCGACGCTGTAGAATTTCGCCCCCCCCCGGGGTGGCAGGCCAGGTCGGCCTGGTCGGCGCCCGCGGCTCACTTCTCGGCCAGGTCCTCGACATGGACGGCCAGCATGTCGTGGAAGGTCTCGGCTGTGTCGATGCTGAGCATGCGACTGTCGCCGAAGCATTCGTAGTAGACCTGCACGACCTCATCATAGGCAGCGTCAATGACCACGCGGCGAGTATGGGGTGGCAGCACGCCGGCGGCTTGGAGCTTCGTGAGGAAGTCGCGGCCCAACAGCACATTCATCGGACAGGTCCTCGGTCTTCGCTAATCGTCTTGCGGCTGTGGCAGCTGGCACACAGCCATTGCAGATTGTCCGGGTCGTTGCTGCCGCCCTGGCTCAGGGGTCGGATGTGATCCAGGTGCATGCGTGCTGAAATGTCGGCGCGGCCGCAGCGGGCACAGATAGCGGCCCGCTCGGCGGCGATCAGCTTCCGCAGCTTCCGCCAAGTCGAGCCATAGCCACGCTCAGCTGTCTTGCGGCGGGGCGTTGGCGAACTGGTTGACAGGATCGGCGGGCGGTGTGGCATGAGCGGATGATAGGCGAGGCCAAGTGGCCGAGGTCAATTCTTCTGGTGGGACTTGATCTCACGAAGGCCGATCACGTCATAACCGCATTCCCTCATGGCGTCGTCATCTTGGCGTATAGCAGGTTTCATGTCATTACTCTACAAGTTTGGGAAAGCTTCCAAGATGTGCAATCCCTTCTTCGTTTTGCCGCAGAAATGCCAGCCAGCCTTTTTGAAGCAGTAGCCTGGGTTCGGAGAGGTGACTTGAGAGGAGTTGATGTAGGTATAAAGTCTTGAGTTGGGCCAACGATCCCACGCCAGGTACATCGCCTCGGCGATCATCATGCTGGAAAGGTGTGAGGACTCGTTGCGAAAGACCGAACAGTAAACCCCTCGCTGACCCGAATCATCGATGAACTTTCTCCAGACGAACAGGGCTTTGCAGAAGAACCCTTTAAGCACGAGGCGCTCGCCCGGTCCAACGAACTGGCGCAGCTTGGGGCGGGGGTTCTTTTTCGCGGAATAGTGCCTTCGGTACATGCGGTACGCTTCGGGGTTGCCGTCGCGGCTGATGCACCAGAATCGCGCAGAAGTCATTTTTCACTTCCATCGTCACAGCGGATGCCATGGTCGGCCGGGATCGTGCCCAACTCGCCGAGACGGTCCAGCCACTCTTGCGCCGAGCCGAAGGACGTCCGCAGCCCTCCGTCGTATTGGTTCAAGAGCTTGGCGTAATGGGATTGCAGTTGCACCAACTCTCGCAGCGCTACGATGAGGGAAAGCTGGTCCGAAACTAACTTGGCGATCATCTCGCGTTGTAGACCAGGCTCAGTCTTGTCGAAACGTTCCAGCAGTTTGTCGATTTGCTCAACGGTTAACTTCATGGCCTGCCTTTCGGTGGAACGATGTCGGTGTGCTTGCCGACCCAGCCGTCCGGGTCGTTGTGGTCGATGGGAATTTTGATATAGGTGATTTTCTTCGCCTCGCAAAGCAGGCTCAGCGTCGTGTGCTTGCGGGCGATGGCGGCGATCACGACGCCCTCAAACCATTGGGCGACGCCTTCCTCCTTGGCCCTCGCGCGCACCTTGCACTCGACGTCCTGAAGGCCGCATTTCTCACAGGAGAACAGGACGGTTATCTCCTTCATTCGTGTCCCTTCAAAAAGACGTCGATGGCACCGGCGATTTCCGAAGCCAGGTCCGGGGAGTTGTTACCGTACTGGTAGCTGCGGAGCGCGTGAGCCGCTGCCGTGAGGAGTTTCTTGGCCTGCGCCAAGGAATCTTCTAGCCGCAATGTCTGAATCGCTCCTGGATAGGGTGATAGCTCCAGAGCTGCGTAGCAGCGTAGCATGAGGCGCTTGACCTGCCAGCCTCTTTGGATGCCGACCGGCTGACCCAGATAAAGGCTGTTGTCAGCACGAGCATTAATCGGACAAACCAGATAGTTGGTCCCATCATCAAGATCGGACCAGTCTGTGATCCAGTCGCTCATGTTGGCTCCTCCAGGGGCTCCTCGGGCCAACCCGTGCCATCGCATTCCGGGCAGGTCCGTTCCATGTCATCGTCGCCGGTCACTTCGCCGGTGCCGCTGCAGTTGTGGCAACACAAGGCTGGGAAGTCGGCCGGATCGACGTCGAAGTCATCATCAGGTAGTGGCATGTCAGTTGTTCCTCGCGCTCAGGCCCCGGGCTACGTGTTGGGCCGCCTGGTGAGCCGCACAAGAAGAACAGCCCGGACAGCGGCGGTCATAGTCCAGCACCAACTCGTTGACCTGGAGTAGCCGCTCGCCACGAATACCCAGCGCATGGCACAGGAAGGCAATCACGTTGCAATCCTCCCGACAGCGCTGACCTTGCGGGCAGGTTTGCTGATGGGCTCGCAAAAACGCCAACAGCTTGTCACGGACCTCGGCCATGAGCAGCTGGGCGGATTCAGGGTCAGGTCGGGTCTCGGCCATCGTCCTCTCCTTCGTCGTAGTCCAGGGTGTCGTCCTCATCGAAACGCTCGGGCTCACAATCCGGGCAGCCGGGACATGCCAGCTGGCCGTGATGGTGGCAGCAGCAAAAATCGCCCGCGCAGTAGCACTGCAACACGCCGCTGCCACCGCAGTTCTCTTCGAGCACCTCGTCGGCGAACAGCTGCTCGAACGTGCCGCTGGCACCACACCAGCAGGTGATAATCTCGTCGTCTTCGTCCAGCTCGGGCTCAAAGTCGTCGCTCATGAGTTGCCTCCTCAACGATGGCACGCAGTGTTCGGGCATTGTTCACGGGAATAACTCCCTTGGTTCGGAGAGGGGCAAGCAGTCGGGCTTGTCGGTCGGCGTGTTTTGGGACATGCCCGGCGAAGGGTCTTCGACCGTAGGCAACCCCAAGGCCTCGACCACCTCGGGCAGCACGTTCTCGGGCACGTCACCGCTGATAAGGGCAACCCAACCCCAAGAGACTTTCTTGGAAAGCCAGACGGTAACGAAGCGTCCGCGCGGGCATTTCTCAGGCGGGTAGCGGCGCACGACCAGGCCATACTCAGGCTTAGCTGCCACGGCTGCACCGCCTTGGCTTCTTGGCATTAGGATCCAGGCCCTTGGGCAAGACCAGGCGACCGACGGCCCTGGCGTCAGCAGGTGTGGGGTGAGCCTGCAACAGCGTCCAACAGATGTCGGCGGTGACGCCCGAGCAGACCAGCTGCCAGGGGCCATGGTCCACGCGTAGATAGCCCTTGTAGGCGCTGGGATCAGGGGTAAGGTCGGTGGTTATGGCGCTCATTGATCGCCGGGTTCTGTCGATTCCCACAGATGCAAACAGGTTTCGTGCACATTCACATACTGGTCCGCTGGCGTTGATCGCCGCGGGAAAATCAACACCATCGGCACGTCGGCCTGCACGAGACGGTACATGGCGCTTTTCAGCTCGTCGAAGGTTGGAACACGATCGGGTCTGTTGGCCCGATCACGGTGCGACACGGACAGATGCCAGAGCAGCCGGCCTTGGGGCGTAGCATCGGGAACGCAGTCATGACTGAGCATCGCTACCAGCAGGCCATCGGCCACGTCGGCGTGGTAGGTGCGACAGATCGTGCCGCTGGCGGGATCTTGCAGGTCCTGGCCGCGCAGCCAGCGGATGCGGGCGGCTTCCGGAGAAAGGGTGCCGGGAATGCCGGCCAGGCTGACCATCGGACTACTCATCGGGACACCTCGTAGCGGTGGGGAAACGGGCGGTTCACATCGTGCGAAGGACCAGGAACAAGGGCCCCAGGCGGACATAGAGGGTGCCGGCTGCCTTCGACCAGGCCCACCAGGGGACGCCTTCGCGCCGGTAGCGGGCCAACCACAGCACGCCAAGACAGTGAGGGCCCCACCAACAACAGGTGTGGCGCATGCCGTGGTAGAAGACCAGCGGTCCTAGCGCCAGAGGACGGGCTGATCGTGAAGGCGAACTAGCCATGCAAGATCCCGGTAGATGTACTTGTCACCGAACATCGAATGCGAGGAGCCATCCGTGCTATCGCAACCCATATCGAAGGCGGCTTGCAGCCGTCGTAGTGAATTCACTCGTCCCATGTGCAGCCACTGGCCGCGCCGCTTGGCTTCAAGGGCCAAATCGGCCGAGGCCTGGCTCAGCTTCCAGCGCGTTGAGCCGCCGATGAACCAGCACGCGAAGTTTTCCCAGGGGATGTCGAGGTCCTCGGCGCCGTCCTGGCCGACGAAGGCGAGTGGCAAGCCCGTCTGGCGGATCGCCTCTTGCCAGATCTTGAAGCGCTCGAGGGTGGCGCGGGCGTCGGCGACGACATCGGGGCAGACGACCCAGAGGCAGCGCTGGGGGTGGCGTGCTGCCCAAGCCAGGCGGCGAGAAAACAGTACAGGATCGAAGCCACGGTAAGCACCATTGTCGAGTCCCCAACGAAGTCCCGTTTGCAGCACACTGGCCGTGTTGCGATTCTTCGGTGTGAGCAGATGGCCGAGTCGATCGGGCCAGCTCGCCGCCAATCGGGCCACGGTCGCTGTCGAGCCGCTGACTAGCTAGCATCATGGCGAGGCCTCGAACAAGGGCCGCCGCTGGCTGGCCAGCAGCCTGTAGCGAGCGATGCGCTCTTCATGTCCGGGAGGCACCCGGCGCTGGCGCACCGCCACCTGGCGGGGACCCCGTGGGCGGCTGCGGCAGCGCTGGCAAGTACGGCCAGGGGGCTGGGCCGCAAAAGGCCGGCTGCAGTACAAGCAGCGGCGGCGCTCGTAGCAGCGCCGGCAGAAGCCGGTACGGATCTTGGGGTTTAGTGGGCAGTGGCAGTCGTTACAGGTCATGGCGTAGCTCACTCACAAAGCCCATACTTGCTGATACAGGTTCCTGACTCGGCTTGCGCTTCCACGAACGGCAGGCTGAACTGCCGTCCCCCCCGTTCCGTCCGTGACCAAGTAACGACCTCATCGATCCAGTTGATGTCCTTGCCCGGCACCACAGGTGCAAAGAACGTCCTGCCCACCGACTGTTCCCAGCGTCTCACCTTGTCGATCATTTCGGGGAAACGGGCCGCCCAATTGCGGATGTCGGCCTTGCTGGAGTTGATGCACGGCGCACAGCCGACGCGAGTAAAACCCAGCTTGTAGAGCGGATTGATGTCCTCGCCGGCGGCACGGACGAAATCGAAACATTGCTGTTTGGTCCACCGGAACAGGGGCCGATAGAGCATGCAGTGGAAGTAAGAATCAAACTCCTGCTCCGGGCAGCTGGCTCTCTCATTGGACTCGTCGGCGCGGACGCCGATATATCTGGCATAGCGAATGCCTTGGGCGGTCAGATTGTCGTCGAGCCAGCGCTTTTGCGGTGCCAGCTTCAAATACTCCGTGCAGAATTGCGCCTTTCGTGAAGGGAAGATTCCCTTCACGAAAGCCAGCTTGTCGAAGGTCAACGGCTCCTCTTCGCCGAGCGTCAGCCGTCGCTCGCGCGTGGCGCCGTCGCGCGTGCCCACGTCGCCCAGGTCCTTGAGCAGGGCGCAGACGACGGTCACGGGGAAGACATTAACGGAGTACCAGCGGATGAAGCCTTCGGTCAGCGGGTGCTCGTTGCCGCCGGCGTCCGAATTGAGCAGGAGAATATCCTCCTGCGGGAAGGTCTGTCGCGCCCACAGTGCGACGGCCTGGCTGTCAATGCCCCCGGAAAAGCCGACGACGATTTTTTTGTCCATCAGCGTGAGTCCTTGTTACGTGATTCTTTGTAATGCTTGCGCGCCTCATAACACAGAGGGCAGCCCAGTGAATGGGGGTACTGACACCAGCCGCAGCGCACGCCTCGCTCGGTCAGCTCGACGACGGGGCGCTGATAGGAGGAGGGCGGCGACGCAGCCGCTGCGGGTTTCTTCGGGTGGGTCATCGGGGGCTCCCTGGGGTGTTGGTCTTGGGCGGGCGCGTCCTGGCACTGGAGGCACTTCAGGCCCAGCTTGCGGCCGGCGAATTTCAACAGGCGGCGCAGCCGCACGGCGACCGGCTCAGCGGCGGCCAGGGGACGCAGCGTGATGATCACGTCGGGCTCGGGAGGCTTTTGTGTCATGTCACGTAGTCCTCGTCGATAGCTTCCCAAAGGGCCAGCAACTCGCGGCAGTAGTCCTCAGCCGCCCGACGGGTGCCCTCACGCAAACGCTGCAGCGTGCGCGTGCCGAGGCGCTCGCCACTACGCTCCAGAAAGCCGTACAGCGCCTGGGCGGCTTGACGGACATCGTGCAGCTTGAGCAAGGCGTCGCGTAGGAGATCCAGGTTCTCTTCTTGTGCTTCCGAAAATGGCCCCATCGTCTCACCCTCGGAGAGCCTTTCCGGCCCCTGCGCCCACCTGCGCCCAAGCGCCCAAAACCCCCGGGGTTTTGGGCGCTTGGGCGCAGGTGGTATTTCACTCATTATTGGACGTAAGTCTCCACCACTTCTTGTCTTCCGCGTCCTCGTACTCTTCGGCCTCCAAAACGTCACGGGCGCGATAAATCGTGCCCTTGGAGAAGCCTTTCTGGCCCCCCTCGCTGATGATCTTGCTGACGCGCTTGGGGGTCTTGTCGAGGTATTCCGACAGCCACTCGACACACTCCTGGATCTTGGCGGGAGGACGGCCTCCGACGGGCTGGTCGGGTTTTTGGGGCGGGTTGGTGTCATACTCGTTGCCCTGATCGCCCATCGTGATGCCCAGGGCGGCCGGCTTCTTGGAGTTGCTCTTGAGGACCTCCAGCCGGCGGCGGTTGGGCTGACCCTCCTCATCGGGGCAGTCCATGCGGATGGCAACCCGGACTTTCTCCAAGGTGCGGCGGCCGACGACGCCGCCAGCCATGTTCAGGTGGGCCAGGCACAGGAAGGTGATGGCGGTCCGGCGAGCAATGACCTGCAGGGGTTGGAAGAACGCCTTGGCCTCCTCTTGGCGGCACAGATCCTTGTCCGTGGCGTTGCCGACCGTGTCAATGATGACCAGGGCCGGCCTGACGGCATGGATGCGGGCCTCCAGCTGCTCCAGCTCCTCCTTGAGGTCCAGCGTGGTCCCGCCGTAGGGGTCGGCCTTCGTGGCGTTGAGGAACACGTTGCTGACGATGCCGAACGCCTTGCACAGGCTCACCAGCTCGTCGTGATTGTTGTCGCTAACGACCCAGAGCACCCTGGCGTCCGGCGGCAGTGTCATCGGCCTGCCATCGGGCCAGGGTAGGCCGTGGCGGATGCGTCGGATCAGGTCCGCCACAAACCGGGTCTTGCCAATGCCGGCATTGGCGGCCAACACGACCAGGACGGCAATTTGCAGCCAGCCATCCCATAGCCAGCGGATCTCCGAGCCGACCCGGATCAGGTCCTCGATGGTAGCCACCTCGGCGGGGTCAATCACCGCCTGGCCACTGACGATATGGCGGTGCGCCTCGACCCAGGTCAGGAACCTTTGACCCGCCTCGTTCCACAACTCTGGACGCTGCGGATCAAGGCCCTGGGCGATCGCCCAGGCTCGTACGTCCTTGGCCTTCTCGGGCGGCAGACACCAGGAGGTGTTGCGGCCCAGCCGGTCTGCCAGGGCGGCAGCCGTCTTCTTGGCGCCTTCCAGGCCCGGCCAGCCGCCCTTGTCGTTGGGGTCGTATTCACCCAGGACGATGAGGGGTCGCTCCGCTGGCAGGCCCCGGAGCAGCTGGGCCAGAGGCTCAACGCCGCCGGTGTTGCTGGGGCGGCCGACGACAGCCATCCCCAGGGCAGCGCCGGCCAGCGCGCAGGTCGGCCCCTCGACGGCCAGAAGGGGGCCGGTGCTTTCTTCCCAGCCTTGCGTCAGGTACAGACCGGCCCGGCTGCCCGCCATCAGCTTCTTGCTGTTGTCCGGGTAGCGGCAGCAGAGGCCCGTCACCTGACCGGAAGCGTCCATTTGCGGGAAGGTGAAACAGTCCTGCCCGTAATAGTCCGGATGGTGGCCGCGTGAGCTGTAGCCGACCAGGGGCAGAAGAGAGATGGCCTGCTCCGGCAGGCCCAGTATCCGGGCCAACTGGGCAAGGCGGCTCGCCGTCAGGGCGGCGGCGAAATGTCGCGCCAGGGCGTTCCAATCGACCGAGGTCGGCCGGCCGTTCTTCGCGTCCCTGCGGCTGCGGCCGCCCGACTGGTTCTGTCTCAGCTCCGGATCGCCTTCCCGGCGATACAGGCTGAATTGGGGGTCGCCCTTGGCGACCCCCAAGTAGACGAACCCGAGTTGCTCACCGCCGCAGCGGCGGCAGAACAGCAAGCCGTCGTCGCCTTCAGAACAGGCGTCCTGCCCGCCGCAAACAGGACAGGGATGGGACGGACTGGCGTAACGCCGTCGGTGGCGGCCGTTGACAGCCGTGTCGGTCATGATGGCGTCTCCTGCAAGGTTTCGCTCGGAGTTGGCTTGGCCATCTCATAAACCCACTGGTCGGGGTCGAAGAAACACTCCAGGCGGCGTATGAGGATGCGGCCGTGGCTGTCACGTTCCTCTTTCCCAGTCGGCCACCAGGGACAGACCACATCCGCCCGCCCCTGGAGATTGGCCAGGCGCGTCACTTCCCGGCTGGCGATCAGCAGCACGCCGGGCTGCTCCTCAGGTAGGTTCTCCAGGCACTCCGACAGATTGACGACGATCGGCACCTCATCGTCGGTCTGGTCGCGGGCCTGTGCCAGCGGGCGGATGACCGCGGCGGGGCCCACCGGATAAAAGGAGTCCCAGGTAGGGCGTAACTGATTGCCCTGCAGGGTGTAGCGATACAGACGTATCGTCTCGGTGCTGCTGTAGCAGTTAACATAGTCCATGATTCTCGCTCTCGTGAAAGGCCCGCGTGGGGGCTGCCAGCCTGGCTGGCGAATCCCAGCCTGCCTGGCGGCCAACCCCGAGTCGGCCACCAGGTGCCAGGCCGCAGCCCCACGCAGGCGTGTCGCTTAGTTCAGGTCGCGGTAGTAGTCGAGGTAGCCGACCGGCAGCAGCGGCCAGTAGTGCCGGCGGTTGGGGCAGACCAGATAGGTCACGCCGGTTTGCACTTCCACCGCCCAGCCGCCGCCCAGCTGCCACAGGGGCCGGCCGGGACTGAGAGGCTCGGGCCGATGCTTCGTTGGGCGCTGCTGGTGCTTCTTGAGCCGCAGGGCCTGGCCGGCCTGCGCCTTGCGGCGAAACAGCCGCACCAGATGCGTGAACCAGTGGGGTAAGCGAATCATCCTGGAAACTCCCTGCCTGCGCGCGCACCCCGTACGCCAAGGCGCGGCGCGTCCAGTTCTTGGGGAAGGTCCCGAATCGTTTCGGGACGGTCAGGCTTGGTGAAGGACAAAATTACCAGCCGCAAGACCGCTTTCAAGCGGGAAAAAGCCCATGTCCATGGAAGTCCACGAATTCCCGCGAGAGTCCTTGAATGTCCACGAATGTCCGTCATTGGGCCGCCCGGGAAGTCCGTGGCTTGGCCTCGTCTTCATCCTCCTCGTCCTCTTCGTCCGAAAGCCTGGCGAGCAGTCGGAAGGCCCCACGCGAGGAGAGGTACAGGTAGGCCTCGATGTCCTTGGGGTAGAAATACTGCGTGCGGCCAATCGTCACCGGCTCGGGGAAGCCGCGGCCGAACTGGCGGCGCAGCGTCTTGCTATCGAGGTTGAGGCGGCCGGCGACCTGCGCCAGGGTTAATAGCTCAGGGGCTGGTTCCACAGGGCGATTCCTTCCGGGCGATCAACAGGCTGCTTAGGGTCGGTCAGGAAGCTTCATCAGGCGGTCCTGGACACGCTGGAACTGGGCGCGGGTCATGTCTTCCAGATCAAAGGGCACCGGCCCGAGATTGGGATGGCTCTTGATCAGCTGGTGCAGGAACGTCTTCACATCGTCAGGAGTCTTGCCCTTGCGGGCGAGTTGCTCGCGCAGCCAGGCGATCTCCTGGGCCGCAACCTCGGGCGCCTCCTCAGCCGCTGGCCTCTCGGGATGCTCTGCTTCGGGCTCGGGGTAGGAGTCGATCATCTCTTCGGCTGGCGTCGTGGACAGACCCGCATCCATAAGCACGAGCACATGCGCGAACAGCCCCCGACAGGCCCGACTGACCGCGCGCGTTTGGGCCATCGCTCGGCCGGCGTATTCAGGACGATTGCGCCAGGTAAAGTTGCCGTAGCGATCGGTTTCGTCGAAGCCGACGAAGCCCTCGCCGGTCGCCAGGATGACGCCCTTGGCATTGCGGACGTAGCCGATGGCCTTGTAGCCGATCCACTCGCCCTCCTTGTCGTAGACGCGCTCGGCTTCGCCCGCCCCGGTACAGCAGCCGTGACAGACGGCGATGGCCTGCCAGCCCTCGACGCGGACATGACGGCTCTTGGTTTTGCCGATGAAGACCGAGGTCCGCAGCACAATATCCCGACAGGCACCGGCCACGTCGGTAGCGCGGCGATAGAGATCGGAGACGCCTTGGGTTGGTGGCTGCTCGATGACGGCAGTGCTCACAGCAGTTTTGTCGGCGGGGTTGGTCATGGGGATACCTCTCGCTGGTAGTCCATCTCGGCCAGGGCCTTGGCGGCCCGGTTGATCAGGGGTAGGTGTTGGGGGATAAAGACGAGGTTGGAGTAGTGGCGCACCCCATCCAGCAGCTCGCGCAGTGCATCGGCCAAGGCGCGGCTCCGCGCCTGCTCCACATCCAGCTTGAGCCGCACGCCATGCAGCTCGCCGCGCAGGCCATGGACCTCCTGACCCAGCTGCTCCGCTTTCTCGAGCCAGTACAGCGCGATCTCCCCGGCCAGCGTCTCGCCACGTTCCATCGACAGCTGGCGCAGCCGCAAGGCATCTTGCGCGGTATTGCGTTCGGTGGTTTCGTTCATGAGGCGACTTCCTGGGCGGTCAGGGATTCGAGGAGCTGCCGTTGGCGCGGGCTGAGGTTGGCGACCGTGCGGCAGTGTTTGCAGGTGTGGGGGCGCGTGCGGCAGTATTTCCAGGCCGGACAGCTGCACTGCCAACGGCCGGGCGTCTCCTCGGCCACGCGATAACAGTCCCCCGTTTCGATCTTGGTGACCTCGCAGGCCCAGACACCCAGGCCGTTGCCGACTTTGGCCAGCGCGTATTCCCAAATCTCGCCTTTCGGATCGCTGATTTCCAGCCTGGCTGTGCCATCAGGGGCAATCGTGATGCGTTCCATGTCTGGCTAGTTACCTTTGGCTCGGGCTACCGCATCGCGGATCAGGATCAAGGCCTGTGCCGCATGGCCATCGAATTGGTCGGGAGGAAGGTAAGAGTGCAGGATTCGCAAAGCTAACTCGCAGGCCGCCAAAAGCTCCGGTGCTGCGGCAACAAGGCGGGCATTGCCGTCGCCGATTTCACCGTGCAGCCATACCCGAGCCAGACCATAAAAGCCAGCGGCGGGGGCGTCGATCTCCAGATAGTTCTTCTTCTTCGTGGTTTCCGCTATTTCCCACGGTCCGGGCGTATGGCTCATTCCTTCCTCCTTAGTCGTGCTGGCGGAACTGGCGGATGCGGCGTACAGCAATCTCGATCCAGCAGCCGCCGTTGAGCGGGTCGTCGATGGCTTCCTCGTAGCGCTGGCTCGCCTCATCCCAGGTCTCGCAGACGCAATCGACAACGGGCGGAGCAGCGTCGTTGCGCCAGATGATGATGAAGTACATGGTGGACAACTCCATATCAGGGAAGAAGGCCAGCCGCGGGAATCGGACCTGCACCGTCAAGGGTCAGAAAGTGGGAATCCTTGTCTCGCCCAGGCGGTCCCACCAGGGAGCTGGCAGAAGATTTAGACCCAGTCATACCAGTCGTTAGGTCTGCTTCGCATGGTGCTTACCCTGTAGCTCGCTTGCTCATGGCAGTCGGCCGGACCCGCCCCGGCTAGGTTGCTTGGTACTTGCAGGGGTGACGCAGTCGTGGGGAGCACCAGGGCCTCTGGGTTTACCTCCGACGACTGAATAGTTCCTGCGAAGTACAACCGCTGGGATGCAGCGCCTGTCATCTCGCCAGGCTGCGACTGCCAAAATCAGTGCAATCATCATAATCCACACATGTTGCCTGTGTCAACAATAAGTTGAAATAATTATCTTCTGGTTGCCATTTGCATCTCAGACGCCAGTGGATTACGATGGTTGAAGGATGTTGCTCTTGGCTTCAAATGGACGTACCATTTCACCATGAGCAAAGCTAAAAAGAACAAGCCCGTGAACGCCATTCCTCAGCGCCAGAAAGGTTATCAATTGCCCACGCGCGTTGATGACCACATGAAAGCGTTGCTCGACAAAGAGGCCAAGAAGGAGCGCAGGCGGATGTCCCAGATCGTGGAGATCCTCCTGGAAGAAGCCCTGCGCGCTCGGGGGTCGTGGATTGACCCGCCCTCGGAGTCTCATTAGCTGGCAGTAAGCCTCTTGCATCTCTGCTTTATCCATGTTCAATTATTGATAGCTCCAGGCGCCGCTCCCCACCTATCTGAGGTTGCCCATGTCTCTCTGTCCGATGACCCATCGGCGCAATGATGCTGCGCCCTGGTGGCGGCACCCTGTGGCTTTGCCTGGCTTGTCCCTGCTCACCTTGATCCTTGGCTTCGCTATTCTCGCAGTCCATGCTGGACAGGTTCGGGAAGAGCAAGCCATTCGGGAAAGGATCGCCCTGACGCAACTCGATACGCCCGAAAGCCGACACCAGCCCAGCCCAACGGATACCTGGGATATATCTCCGCGCCCCGATCCCCGCGCTACATCTCCGCACGTCGCCGCAACGACTGCTCCGATCCCTGCACCGATTCCTCTCCAGACCGAGGCGACAGCTCCTGCGACCACCGTAGTAGCTTCCTCGATGCCTGAGCACTCTTACCCTTCCAGCGGTCCTATGGCCATGCAGCCGAGCAAGAGCGGGTATCATTCACCCAACGTCGGGCCGGTCCATGTGAATGGCTACACACGCAGGGATGGCACCGTCGTGCATTCCTACACTCGTTCTGCCCCTGGCAGCGGTGGCGGCCATCGTCGCTAGTCTGCTTGCCATCCTCGGTCCCACCTCCGAAGATAACCCCGCCGTCGGAGACGGCTGAGTCCACGGCCCGCGCCGACTTACGGAAACGGCGCGGGCCTTTTTGCTTCCCTGAACCCAATCGTCCTACTACAGTGTCTGCGACAACGCTGTGCGAGAACCTCCTGGCGGCCGCCACGGCGCAGCTTCCGCCGTGGCGGCCGCGGCCTCGCTGCACGTGCCTTCCTCACCTTGAGCGCCCGCTGCCACAGGCCCCGTAGGCAGCGGGCGTTTTGCTTGCTCACACCTGGTAGCCCCGTGAGCGCAGAAACTCATCAAGCCGCTGGCCCGCTA
>Ga0070740_10002316_pt1 | contig 22757 bp, 15 predicted proteins | sample Coa_R2_FD_67286 | JGI IMG/M metagenome (GOLD analysis project Ga0070740, IMG submission 67286) | Surface soil microbial communities from Centralia Pennsylvania, which are recovering from an underground coalmine fire - Coalmine... | ecosystem: Environmental > Terrestrial > Soil > Unclassified ...
TCTGGGCCGCGGCCGCCGCAGCCAGCGCGCATGCCACAACGGTCAGGTTCCGACGCATATTATTTGGGCGCCATGCGGAGCGCGCCGTCCAGCCGGATGACCTCGCCATTCAGCATGGGATTCTCGATGATGCATCGAACCAGCTGCGCAAACTCCTCCGGGCGGCCAAGCCGGGACGGAAACGGCACGGAAGCTTTCAGCGCCGCGCGCACCTCATCCGGCATCGATGCAAGCAGCGGCGTATCAAACACCCCCGGAGCGATGGTCATGACGCGGATGCCCAGCCGCGCCAGGTCGCGCGCCATGGGAAGCGTCATCGAGACAACGCCCCCCTTTGAAGCCGAATAGGCGGTCTGGCCGATCTGCCCGTCGAAGGCTGCAATGGAAGCCGTATTGATGATGACGCCGCGTTCGCCGTTGTCGTCCGGATGATTCGTCGCCATGGCCGCGGCCGCGAGCCGCGCAACATTGAACGCGCCGATAAGGTTTACACGGATGACGCGTTCGAACAGTTCTAGCGAGGCCGGGCCGTCCTTGCTCACGGTGCGCTGCGCGGGTCCGATTCCAGCGCAATTGACCGCGATATGCAGCGGCTCCCCCGGCCGGATAATCGACTCCATCGCCGCTCCGTCGGCCACGTCGCCTCGCGCAAATCGGGCGCGGACGCCAAGCGCCTGCGCGTGCGCCCGGCCGGCCGGCTCATTGACATCGACGATCAGCGCGCGTCCTCCGCACTCCACGATCATGCGCGCGCATGCGGCGCCCAGACCGGAAGCGCCGCCCGCGATCAGCGCGGTCTTGCCCTCGAGTCTCATTCCTTCACCGCTTGCCCTTCGACCAGCTCGATCCAGATGTGATCCGGGCCTTCGATGAATGCGGATTGGATGCGCCCGTCCCCGGCTGGGCGAGGAGCCTCCACGACCCGGACCCTTTCGCTGCGGAGGCGGGCGATCGTTGCATCCAGACGATCCACGCTGAAGGCGATATGGTCGATGACGCGGCCTCTGGTGGGCTCAAAGTCCGTGCGCTCTCTCCACTCGGCGGGGAACGCCGTGCGCGCATACGCGGCAGGGTAAATAATAATGCTCACGTTGTCGGCCTGAAGAAAGGACGCGGGCGCGACCGGATAACCCTCGTAGATTCGCGCGTCCCTCTGCTCAAGGCGGATCGGCACGCCGAGATGGGCGTTGTACCAGCGGCCCGCCGCGATGGGATCCAGGCTGAGCAGGTGCAGGTGGCCGAAGCGGTGGTGGTTCGCCGTATTCAGTTCGATCAGCTCGTGATCGGGCCCGTCTACGTAGGCGTAATAAAAGCTGCCCGGCGGCCGGCCGGCGAGCCTGCTGATGTCGGTCATGGGCGTTGCGAATTTTGTCCCCGACTCGAGCTGTTTTTTGTAAACGGCCGGCATGTCTTCGGCGCCCCACCCGATGTGCCAAATCGCTGAAACGATGTCGTGCGGCGCCGCGGCGCCCGCGCGCGAGAACAGTATCCACGATTTCTGCGCCCATACTGCGTCTTCGCCCGCAAACCGGCCCCGCTCACAGTCGAACTTCGAAGTATAGAAATCGATGGAGGCTTTCGGATCCGCGGCATTGATCTGAACGTGATGGAAATGGGCCGGGGAAAGCTCCGCGCACAACAGCCTGCCAGCGAGCGCCAACGCGGCAAGACATGATCGCATCATTGCGGGAGCATTATAGCGCTGAGCAGGCTTTCGTCGGAAACTCGACCGCAGATATGAGCAAGGCGCGCCGCCGCGCAACGCGATCCCCAGCCGGCCGCTAGCCCGGCGGCGGCGCGGACGACGACGGCGCGGGCTGGCCGTCCACAGTAACCGGCTCCATCAATTCCGTGCGAGTCCCGTCCGGATCAAAAATGTTCACCTGCCGCCTGCGGTTTCGGCCAATCCGCACTTCCAGCGGCCGCGCATATTGCTTGCGATATGGTCTCGCCTCGAGCGCCGCCACGCTCCGGGCGGCGTCGGGCGTTTCCAGACAGAGATGATGCGCCGAGCCGCGCGCTGGGGGCCCGGGCGCCTCCTTGTAGAGCATGAACTCTATGTAATCGTCGCCATCCGGAACCTTGACGTTGATCCAGGAAAGCTGCGTTCCGTTGCTGCTGCCGCGCCAGGTCTCCTTAAAACCGAGCACATCCGCGTAGAACCGCATCTCGGCGTCAAGCTGGGTGACGATGAGGCCCACATGCATCATGCGCTTCGAAATCCTGGCCTCCGGCAGATGCTTGCCCTGCTCACGCGCGGTCCAGCTGTCCGGCTCGTACTGCACAATCTCGACGGCGTGTCCGGCAGGGTCGCGAAATGTAAAGTTGGAATTCCCGATGCGGCCTTTGGACGTCTTCTCCGGAACCGCAACGCCCTGCGCGGCGAGATACCGCCGCATGCCTTCGGCGTCGTCGGTTTCAAGAGCGATGTGATTCAGCCGGTCCGAAGCGGCTTCCCGCTCCGGAGACAGCTCGATATATTGCCGCTCATTGACCTTGAAGAATGTCATCGCCAGCGATCCGTCCGCGTTCTTCAGCGAATACGGCTCGTCGAATCCGAGAAAATCGCGATAGAAGGCGCGCGATTGGTCCAGATCCCTGGCGAACAGCGCGATGTGCGCGACGCCGAGAATCTTCGGCCGCGGCGGGGCGGCGGCGGCCAGGGATGCGGCTGCCAGAAATATCGAAAATCGCTTCATAGCACGCTCGCTCCATTATCGTTCGCAAGCCGTCGCCGCGCGCGTGCTAGCATCGAGGGCATGGGACTGGGCGAGCTGACCAAGGAATTCGCGAAACAGGCGCTCGGAAACCAGGTGAAAGATGTCGTTGACGCGCTCCGTCCCCCTGAGCTGTCGAAGATTTCAGACGCGCTCGGCGCGTCACATCCGGCGGCGCCCCCGCAGCAGGAGAATCCCTGCGCCGTGATTCTCGGCCAGTTGCAAGCCATGCAGAAGGCGCTCAAGGACGAGGAAGAGCTGGTGGTCCTGGCTGCCGGGGCGTCGGAAACCCTGCGCGTGCTGGAGGTGTTCGCGCCGTCCTGGCAGGTGGTCGTGCTGACCGGAATCGATGCGGACAAGAACATCACACGGCTCATCTGCCCCGTCCACTCCCTTCAGCTCACATGCAAGGTCATGAAAACCCCGCCGGACGTCAAAGCCACGCGGATCCGGTTCATCGCGCCGCGGCACAAATCCGAATGAAGCCGGCTTCTTGTAACGGCCCGCCCTGGCAAGTGTCCAAGGTTTGTGGCTGAATTCAGAGGAGAACGGCAAGCGTTCGGAGCGCCCGGGGACCCGCCCCATTGGACCCCAGGCAATAAGCAGGGCGTGGGCACGGCCTTTGCGCCGGGCAGTCGCGTCTGGTTCACCCTCTGGAACGGCATTCTCACAGAGGCCTACTTCCCCACCGTGGACAGACCTCAAATGCGCGACTTCGAATTTCTGTTCACCGATGGGAAGTCGTATGTCGCGCGCGAAACCGACTTGGCGTGCGAGGCGGAGGCCATCGGCGACACGCTGGCGTATCGCATCCGGACCGAGGACCGCCAGCACGGGTTCGCGCTGGTCAAGCGCATTATGGCCGACCCGCTCCGCCCCACCGTCTTGATGCACTGCAAGCTGGAGACCCGCGAGCCGGTGCAGGTCTTCTTCGCCTGCAACCCGCACCTGGAGGTCGGCGGCGCAGGGAATTGCGCCTATGTGGCGCACGCCGCCGGCGCCCCGGCGCTTCTCGCCGAAAAGGGCGGACGCTGGCTCGCGATCTCCGGCACTTGCCGCTTTGCGCGACTGACTTGCGGATTTCTTGGCCGAAGCGATCTTCGAACAGATCTCGACAATTTCCAGATGGATTGGGAGTTCGACCGCGCAGAAAACGGCAACGTCGTATTGGGCGCCCAGATCGATGTCAAATCGCGGCCTGAATTCACCATCGGCGTCTCGTTTGGTGAAGATCGCTCCAGCGCCGTGTCGAACGTACTGCAATCACTCGGCGTGAATTTCGATTCCAACCTTGCGCGGTTCCAGTCGCAGTGGAAGAGCGCAGCGGAGCCGCTCGAGGATCTGGCGCCGTGGTCGGGCGATGGCGGCCGGCTGTTTCGAACCAGCTATAAAATCATCCTCGCGCACGAGGACAAAACCTATCAGGGCGCATTGATCGCCTCGCTGGCCATTCCCTGGGGCGAAGCCCGTACCGACCAGGACGGCCGCGGCGGCTATCACCTGGTGTGGACGCGAGACCTGGTGCAGAGCGTCCTGGGTCTGCTCGCAGCGGGCAACCAAGAACTGCCGCTGCGCGGGTTGATCTATCTGGCGGCGCGCCAGCGGCCGGACGGGAAATTTCCGCAGAATTTCTGGATCGACGGCCAGCCGTACTGGCACGGCATGCAGCTCGATGAGGTCGCATTTCCGGTGATCCTGGCGCACCGTTTGGACCGCCTGCGGGCATTGGAAGATTTCAATCCGCGTACCATGGTGAAACGCGCGGTCGGCTACCTCATGCAACAGGGTCCTGTCACCGGTCAGGACCGGTGGGAGGAGTTCGGCGGGTACTCGCCCGCCTCGCTCGCGGCGGTGATTACGGCCCTGATCTCGGCAGCGTCTTTTTCCCGCGAAGACGGCGACATCCTCGCGGCCGGCTTGCTGGAATCGTATGCGGACTTTTTGCGCGAAGGTCTGTTTGAGTGGACGGTCGCCAGTGAGACCGAGCTCGACCCCAAGGTGGGCCGCCACTTTGTTCGTCTGAATCCGGCGAAGCCTGGCGATGCAGCGGCGCCGGGTTCGGCAGATCGCGCGATGCTTGCTCTTCCGGCCCGGCCGCCGGGTCAGCCCGACGCCTGGCCCGCTCGCGATATCGTGGATGCCGGCTGCCTGCAGCTCCCCCGGTACGGCATCCTGGACCCCCAGGATCCTGTGATCACCAATACGCTCAAGCTGATCGATGCGCATTTGAAAGTCGAAACGCCGCACGGCGTGTGCTGGCGGCGATATCCGCATGACAGCTACGGCCAGAAACCGGACGGAGCGCCGTTCGGCGATTGGGGACAGGGCCGCGCGTGGCCGCTGCTCGCCGGCGAGCGCGGGCACTACGAGCTGAGCCTGGGACGCGATCCGAAGCCGTACATCCAGTCCATGGAGGGTCTGGCGTCGGGCGCCGGCCTGATTCCGGAGCAGGTCTGGGACGCTGGCGATCTGCCGCACCGCAGCCTGTATCGCGGCCGGCCTACCGGATCCGCGATGCCGCTCGTGTGGGCCCATGCCGAATACCTCCGGCTCTTGCGCTCGGCTCGCGACGGGCGCGTGTTCGATCTCATCGACGAGGTCGCGGACCGTTATCTCAGAAGCGCGCCCCCGAAAGTGACGATCGAATTCTGGACGCCAATGCACCCCATCACGCACATACGGCGAGGGCGGACGCTGCGGATTTGCAGCCAGCGTCCGTTCCGGATCCGCTGGACGAATAATGAATGGTCCGGACAACACGACACGCCGTCCGACGCCACCGCGCTCGGATTGAATTTCGCCGATATTCCGACGCTGCCCGGCCAGCGCGCCCCGCTCGACTTCACCTTCTTTTGGCTGGATCGGAACGCATGGGAAGGACGGAATTATCGGGTCGGGATGCGGGATTAGCGGGCCCGGGCGTCCGATCCGGCGCCGCAGCCGCCCTTGCTTATGGCGGAGACCAGCGTCATACTGGCTCCCCAGGAGGATAAATGCGCCCTGAATCTGCGCTGCTGGCCGTAGGCTTGTGCGCACGCCTGGCGGCGCAGAGCCTTGCCGCCACCCCCGACGCCAACGATCCGTTCACTCCGGCGCAGCGAAAATACTGGGCCTTTCAAGCGGTCCGGCGCGTAGACCCGCCCCCGGTTCGGGACGCAAACTGGGCCGCGTCGCCGATCGATCTCTTCATCCTGGCCAAGCTCGAAGCGAAGGGTCTGAAACCCAGCCCGCCGGCTGATCGGATTACGCTCATCCGCCGGCTCAGCTTCGATCTCATCGGTCTGCCGCCGTCGCCCGAAGAAGTTGACGCATTCGTAAAGGATCCTTCGCCTGACGCCTATGAGAGAGTCGTCGACCGCCTGCTCGCGTCGCCCCATTACGGCGAGCGCTGGGCCCGGCACTGGCTCGATCTCGCGCGTTACGCCGAAAGCGAGGGTTTCAAGAGCGACGAAACGCGCCCTAACGCCTGGCGGTACCGCGACTACGTCATCAAAGCCTTCAACCAGAACAAGCCCTACGACCGCTTCATCAAGGAACAGATCGCCGGCGATGAACTGTGGCCCGGCGACCCGGAGGCGCGCGTCGCCACTGCATTTAATCGCCACTATCCGGACGAGAGCAATGCGCGCAACCTGATGCAGCGCCGCCAGGAAATTCTGGATGACATCACCGATACCGTCGGCGCCACATTCATGGCCTTGACCTACGGCTGCGCCCGCTGCCACACCCATAAATTTGATCCCATCCTGCACAGCGACTACTACCGTCTCCAGGCCTTCTTCGCCAACACCGCAGCCGACGACGAAATTCCGATGGCCGGCCCGGAGGAGGCGGCCCGCTATCGCGCGCAGAAAGCCGTCTGGCAAGAGAAAACGAAGCCGATCCGCGACCAGATCGCCGCGCTGCTGGAACCGAAAAAGCAGGCGATGATCAAGGAATTCGTGGACAAATACCCGCCCGAGATTCAGGCCATTATCGCCAAGCCCCCCGCCGAGCGGAATCCCTACGAATGGCAGATGTACGCCAAGGCCAAGCCGTATCTCAGCGTGGATGACGACGCCGCCGCCAAGACCCTCCAGGGCGACGCCAAAGTCAAATACCGGCAACTCGTGGCGGAGCTCAAACAATTCGCCGATCTCGATCCCGGCGACCCGCCTGTCGGCATCGGCATGCGCGATTTGAGCGATACGGCCCCGCCCACCTACCGGCTTGCCGGCGGCGTCTGGAATGCGCGCCAGGAGGAAGTGCAGCCAGGCTTCCTCTCCATACTCGACCCCTATCCCGCGAAAATTACGCCCCCGCCCGGCGCAAACACCACTGGCCGCCGCACCGCCCTGGCCAACTGGCTCGCCCGCCCGGACAACCCCTTGACGGCTCGCGTCATGGTGAACCGCATCTGGTTCTACCACTTCGGGCAGGGCATTGTGGATACGCCCAGCGACTTCGGCCGCATGGGTCAGCGACCGACGCACCCCGAACTGCTCGACTGGATGGCCAGCGAGTTTGTGCGCACCGGCTGGGACATCAAACGCATGCACAAGCTCATCGTGATGTCGAACACCTACCGGCAGTCTTCCCGGTTCAATCCAGACGCCGCCGCCCAGGACCCGCGCAACCGCCTGATGTGGCGATTTCCACGCCAGCGGCTGGACGCTGAATCAATCCGCGACGCTTCGCTGGCTGTCGCCGGGTTGTTGAACGAAAAGGTCGGAGGTCCGAGCGTGTTTCCCGAGCTTCCCGAAGGCGCCGCCCCGCCGCGCGGCGGTTGGAAGGTCAGCGACAATCCCGCGGACCGGAACCGGCGCAGCGTGTACATCTTTGTGCGCCGGAACGCCCGCTACCCCATGCTCGAAGCCTTCGACATGCCCGATACGCACGAGTCGTGCGGCCGCCGCAATCAGACCGTCACAGCCCCGCAGGCAATGGAACTGCTCAACAGCAAGGTGAGTCTGGAATGGGCGGAAGCGTTCGCCGGCCGCGTCCTCCAGGCCTCGGGCGACGATCGGAGCGCCGCCGTGGATGCGGCTTACCGCCTCGCCTACGGGCGACATCCCGATGGCGCCGAAAAGGACATCGTGCTCACCTTCCTGGCGAAACAACAGCAGCTCATTGCCCGGCGCATCGCGGCGGGTGAAAAAATTGCGCTGCCGCCCGCGCTCCCCAGCGGATACGACCGCGCCGCGGCCGCCGCGATGGTCGATTTCTGCCAGATGCTTCTCAACTCCAATGAATTTGTCTACATCAATTAGGTCCGAACCATGTCTGTGAAACGCCTTCCACTCTCGCGGCGCGATTTTCTTTGCCGATCCGGCAGCGGCCTCGGGGCTATCGCGCTCGCCGCCATGCTGCATGACGACGGCCTTCTTCCAAAAGCCGCCGCCGCCGTCGTCGATCCGCTGCGCCCCAAGCCGCCCCACTTCCCTCCCACGGCGAAGTCCGTCATCTGGCTGTTCATGGAGGGCGGACCTAGCCATATTGACCTGTTCGACCCCAAACCGGAGCTCGAGCGCCTCGCCGGACAGCCGCTGCCGCCCTCATTCGGCCGGCCCATCACAGCTATGGGCACCTCGAACAACACCCTGATGCCTTCAAAACGCGCCTGGAAGCAGCACGGCCAAAGCGGCATCTGGGTGTCGGACTGGTATCCCGAAATCGCAAAGCACGTCGATGAGATGACCGTGTTCCGCGGCTGCTGGGCCGACGGCCTCAACCATGTCGGCTCCGTGTGCCAGATGAACACCGGATCGATTCTCGCCGGCCGCCCTGCGCTCGGCGCCTGGGTCACCTACGGGCTCGGATCCGGGAACCAGAACCTTCCGAGCTTCGTCGTGCTCACCGACGCCGGAGAGGTGATCGGCGGCCCCAAGAATTGGAGCGCCGGATTCCTGCCCGCTACCTACGAAGGCACGCTGCTCCGTAACCAGGGCGCGCCCATTCTCGATCTCGTTCCGCCCGACAGCATCGGCCAGGAACAGCAGCGCAGCCGCCTGGATCTGTTGAAGAAACTCAATGAACGATTCAGCGCCGATAAGCCCGAAGACACGCAGCTCGAGGCCCGCATCAACGCCTACGAACTCGCTTATCGCATGCAGGCCGCAGGCCCGGAAGCCGTGGATCTGTCCAAGGAATCCGAAGCGACCCGGCGCCTCTACGGCATCGACGACGACGCCACCCGGAAATTCGGAACCAACTGCCTGCTGGCCAGACGCCTGGTCGAGCGCGGAGTTCGTTTCGTCGAATTGTACGCGGGAAGCGGCAGCGGCTGGGACGCCCACACCAATCTCGAGGGCAATCACTCAAAGATGTGTCGGGCCTCAGACAAGCCGATCGCGGGCCTGCTCACCGACCTCAAATCCCGCGGGCTGCTCAAGGATACTCTCGTCGTCTGGGGCGGCGAATTCGGCCGCACCCCCTTCAACGAAAAGGGCGACGGCCGCGATCACAATCCCTGGGGCTTCACCCTGTGGATGGCTGGCGGCGGCATCAAAGGCGGCCAGGTCATCGGCGCCACCGATGAGCTGGGCCTGCGAGCCGTCGAAAAGAAAGCCCACGTGCACGACATCCACGCCACCATCCTCCACGCGCTCGGACTCAATCACGTCAACGTCACCTTTCTCCACAACGGCCGTTCAGAGCGCCCCACCATCGTCTCCGGCGAGGTCATTCAGGAAGCGTTCGCATAACGCGCGCCGCGAGAGTCTCTCCAGGCGCGGACGACCCGGTACAATCGAGAAATGTCCCTCGTTGTTGTCGGTTCCGTGGCCTACGACTGCGTGGAAACGCCCCACGGCCGCGCCGATCGCATGCTCGGCGGCGCGTGTACCTACATCGCGCTCTCAGCCAGCTATTTCACCGGCGTGAGGATCGTGGCGGTCGTGGGCGACGATTTCGATCCCGCTGACGAACAGTTCCTTCGAGACCGGGGAATTGATCTTGAAGGCCTGGAGCGCGCCCCGGGCAAAACCTTCTTTTGGTCCGGCGTGTATTCGCCGGACATGAATGACCGCACGACGCTCAAGACCGACCTGAACGTGTTCGCTGGCTTTAATCCAAAGCTTCCGCCAGGCTACCGGTCGCAGCCGTATCTGCTGCTCGGCAATATCCAGCCGGCGCTCCAGCGCAGCGTGCGGGAACAGATGAACGGCGTCCGCCTGGTCGGCGGCGACACGATGAATTACTGGATCACGAGATTCCGCGACGAACTGCTCGAAACCCTCAAGGGCTGGGATTTTCTGCTCATTAATGACAGCGAAGCGCGGCTGCTCTCAGGCGAGCATAATTTGAAGAAGGCTGCCTGCAAGATCCTCGAGATGGGTCCCAGCACGATTGTGATCAAACGTGGAGAGTACGGCGCCATTCTGTTCCGGCGCGACTCCTACTTCATCGTCCCCGGATATCTGCTGGATGATGTGTTCGATCCCACCGGCGCCGGCGACTGCTTCGCCGGAGGATTCGTCGGCTATCTCGCCCAGTGCGGATTTGACCTCAAAGACGAACACCTCGATCCCAGAATCCTGCACCGGGCCGTGATCTACGGATCCGTCATGGGCAGCTATTGTTGCGAGCGTTTCGGCGTGGAGCGGTTCCGCACGCTGACGCGCGCTGAGGTCGACGGCCGTTTTGAAGAGTTCCGCCGTTTTACAGAGTTCTAGGCCGGTTCGGCAGCACAGCCGGCGCCCGCCGGAAGCCGCCCCGGCGCCCGGCGAAGCGCTTGTGCTCGCGGCTTGCCTGTGCCTGCTGAGCGCCGCCTCCATCGGGTGGTTTTACGCGCGCGGATACACGCTGTACTACGGGGACGCCGAAGCGCATTTGAATATCGCCCGCCGCTTTCTCGACTCGCGCACGCCCGGCTATGGACAGGTCGGGACCGTATGGCTCCCGCTGCCGCACGCCCTGATGCTGCCGTTTGTCATGAATGACCGGCTGTGGCGCAGCGGAATCGCGGGCGCCATCCCCGCCGGCGCATGCTTCGTATTCGCCGTCGCCGCGCTGTACCTCGCCGCGCGCCGCGCCTTCCACTCCCGGGCGGCTGCAATCACTGCCGCGGCGCTGTTTGCGCTCAACCCGAATATTCTGTACTTGCAGTCCATCCCCATGACCGAGACCGTGTTCTTCGCCGCGCTCTTCGGAATGTTATACGGAACAATCTGGTTCCGCCGCACGAAATCGAGCACCGCCGTCCTCGTTACGGCCCTGTTTTCGATTTGCGCATCGCTGACGCGCTACGAAGGCTGGTTTCTCATTCCCTTCGTCGCGGTCTTTTTCGCAATCACGGCCCGGCGGCTTGGACCGGCGATCCTGTTCGGATCGCTCGCCTCGCTCGCGCCGGTTTACTGGCTGGCGCATAACGCCTGGTACTACGGAGACCCGCTGGAGTTCTATCGCGGACCGTACTCGCCCAGGGCCATCCAGCATGGCGCGCCCTATCCCGGTTACCACAACTGGCGCCTCGCGTGGCTGTATTTTCGGACCGCGGCTGAGCTGGTGTGCGGCAAGCCGCTGGTGTGGATCGGCGCATTGGGAATAGCTGCCGCTGTTGTGCGGCGCGCAGCCTGGATCGCAGCTTTTTTGGCGCTGCCGGCCTTTTTCTATATATGGAGCATGCACTCCTCCGGCGGCTCGCCCATCTACGTCCCCCCATTGCCGCCTCACAGCTACTACAACTCCCGCTATGGAACGGCCGCGCTGCCGCTGCTCGCAGCCGGCGGCGCCGCGCTCGTCGCGCTGCTCCCGCCCAGAGCGCACGCCCTCGCCGCGGCCGTCATCATCATCACAGCCGTCTCGCCCTGGCTGCTCCACCCGCAAACGGACGCCTGGATTTGCTGGAAGGAGTCGCAGGTCAACTCCCAGGCGCGGCGCGCTTGGACCGCTCAGGCGGCCGCCAGTATTGGACCCAGCTACCGACCCGGACAGGGCATCTTCACCATGCTCGGCGACCTCGCCGGCATCTATCGCCAGGCCGGCATACCGCTCCGCGAGACGCTGAATGATGCCAATGGCAAAATTTTTGACACCGCGATGATTGCCCCGAAAGCGTTGCTCCATGAGCAGTGGGCGGTGGCGTTTCCGGATGATCCCGTCCACAGGACCCTGGAACGCGCAGCCCGCAACGGCCCACGCTACCAGTTGGTCTGGCGGATTGTAACGCAAGGCGCGCCGGCGGTGGAAATCTATCGGAGGCTGAATGCGGATCCCATTCACGAAAGCGCATGGGTCGAAAAATGATTTTCTTCTGACCTGGGCCGACGCCGTCCCCGCCGGCAATCTGGCGGCCTTGGCGCGCGCCATCTGCGAGCGCCATACCGGCGTCGGCGCCGACGGATGGATGCTCGTAAGCCGCCCCTCTGCTGCCGACGCCGACGCCGCCATCACATTGTTCAATTCCGACGGCAGCGGCGCGGAGATGTCGGGAAATGGCACGCGATGTGCAGCAGCATTCCTGATTCTGAACGGATTCGCCGGCGACCAGGTGCGCATCCGCACGGGCGCGGGGATCAAGCGGCTGCAACTCATCACCCGCCAGGCGAATGCGTTTGTCTTCGATATGAACATGGGCCAGCCCCAATATCGCGACGCCGATATCTGCGCGCGAATCCAGGCGCGCTCGCGCGAATTCGACGCCATGATTCTCCATGTCGGCACTCCGCAATGCGCCCTGATCACCCCCGAATTTCCCCAGGACTGGCGCGAAATCGGGGCCGAGATCGAGAACCACCCGCGCTTCCCCAACCGCACCAATGTTTCTTTCATCCGCCCCCTGGACGACCACTCGGTCGAGGCGCTGTTCTGGGAGCGCGGCGCCGGCGAAACCATGAGCTCCGGCACTGGTTCCACGGGTGCGGCCGTCGCCGCCCTCGCCCGCGGCTTGGTCCGTAATCCCGTCCGCGTCCTCACGCCTGCCGGCCCGCTGGAGATCAGGATAGAATCGGACGGGGTTCACCTCGTCGGTCCCGCCGAGATTGTCGCCGCGGGAGAATTTTTTTCAGGAAATACCACATAATGCAAATGCCAACAACAGAATTGTCTATTGCGGCGGCCCTTCAGGAGAAGATCCGCAACCGGACGGCTAAGGTCGGCATCGTAGGCCTGGGCTATGTCGGACTTCCGCTGGCTGTCGAGTTCGCCAGAGCCGGATTCGACATCACCGGAATTGATGTGCAGCAATCGAAAGTCGAGGCGCTCAACGCCGGACGCTCCTACGTTCAGGATGTGCCGACCGAGGCCCTCCGGCCTCACGTCGAGTCCGGCAAGTTCCGCGCCACAACCGACTTCTCCGTCCTCAGAGAGCTCGACACCGTCAACATCGCCGTGCCCACGCCGCTGCGCAAAACCAAAGATCCCGACATGAGCTACGTCGTCGCAGCCGCCGAGGAGGTGGCCAGGTACGCCCATCCGGGCTTGCTCGTCATCCTGGAATCCACTACCTATCCGGGAACCACCGAAGAGCTGCTGCTGCCCATGCTCGAAAAGAACGGGCTTAAGGTCGGCGAGGATTTCTTCCTGTGCTTCTCCCCGGAACGCGTCGACCCCGGCAACCCGAAGTATCAGACCAAAAATATCCCCAAAGTGGTCGGTGGAATCACGCCCGCTTGCACCGAAATGGGCGCTCTCTTCTACGCCCAGGCCCTCGATCAGGTAGTGCCCGTGGCCAGCACCTCGGTCGCCGAGATGGTCAAACTGCTCGAAAACACCTTCCGCATGATCAATATCGGATTGGTCAACGAGCTGGCCTTAATGTGCGACCGCATGGGCATCAATGTCTGGGAAGTGATCGATGCGGCCGCCACCAAACCGTTCGGCTTTATGCCCTTCTATCCCGGACCCGGGCTCGGCGGCCACTGCATCCCCATCGATCCCTTCTACCTCTCCTGGAAAACCAAGCAGGCCGGCATCGAAGCGCGTTTCATTGAGCTGGCCGGCTACATCAACGGCCAGATGCCGCATTTCGTTGTCGACAAGGTCCAGAACGCGCTCAACGAGCATTCCAAGCCCGTCAAGGGATCGCACGTGCACGTGGCCGGAGTCGCCTATAAACGCGATATCGACGACGTTCGCGAATCCCCCGCCCTGGACGTCATTCTTCTGCTCGAAAAACGCGGCGCCCGGGTCACCTATTCCGACCCCCACATCCCCTCCATCCGGCTCGACGCCCGCCAGCTCAATTCCACCGATCTGCTGCCTGCGGCGGCGGACGCCGATTGCGTGGTGATCATCACCGATCACAAGGCCTTCGATTACAAAGGCCTGGTCGACTCCGCCAAGCTGATTGTCGATACCAGGAACGCGTTGAAGGGATTCCGGTCGGAAAAGATTGTGCGGCTATAGCTCCCAGCTCAGCGATCAGCCCTCAGCCCAACTCCAGGCTGAAAGCCGATAGCTGAGCGCGGCTGCGATTAGGCGACCTTGCTCGTAATCAGAAGCCGCTCCGATAGATCCGGAATGGCAGCCATCAGAACGTCCTCGATGCGATCCGCAAACACGAACTCCATCTCGCTGCGGACCGCCTCAGGAACGTCGCGCAGGTCCTTCTGATTGGCCTTGGGCAGGATTACGCGTTTAATGCCCGCGCGGCGCGCGGCGAGCACCTTCTCCTTCACTCCGCCGATCGGCAGCACCAGCCCGGTCAGCGTGACCTCGCCGGTCATGGCCGTGTCGTTGCGCGCCGGGAGCTTGGTGTACAGCGACGCCAGCGCCGTCACCATCGTGACGCCCGCTGAAGGACCGTCTTTCGGAATCGCGCCCGCCGGAACATGCACGTGCACGCCGGAGTTCTTAAAGATCGCCGGATCGATCCCCAGCAGCTCCGCGTGCGACCAGACATAGCTCTGCGCCGCCTTGGCGGACTCCTGCATCACTTCGCCAAGCTGACCCGTAAGCGTCAGCCCTTTCCCGTCCGGCAGCAAGGTCGCCTCAATGTACAGCACATCGCCGCCCGTCTCCGTCCAAGCCAGCCCCGTCGCCACGCCCGGAGGCAGCTCCTTGCGCGCCTGCTCCAGGTGGAACGGTTCCGGACCGAGCATCTCCACCACATCGTCCGGCGTAACCGTCGCTGCGCCGGCCTCCGGATCCTCGGCGAACTTCAGCGCAACCTTGCGCGCAATTCGGCCGATCGCCTGCTCCAGCCGCCGCAGCCCGGCTTCGCGCGTATATCCCGATATCAGCTTCTTCAGCGCTTCATCCGTGATCTGGCACTGCTCCGGCTTTAAACCGGTCTGGTTCAATTGCCGCGGAATCAGGTACCGTCGCGCGATCTGGACCTTCTCTTCCTCGCTGTAGCCCGAGAGCCGCAGAATCTCCATGCGGTCCAGCAACGGGCGGGGAATGGTGTCCAGCGTGTTGGCGGTCGTCACGAACAGCACCTTCGATAAATCGAACGGCAGATCGAGATAGTTGTCGCGGAACGTTTTGTTCTGCTCCGGATCCAGCACTTCAAGCAGCGCCGCCGCCGGGTCCCCGCGGAAGTCGCGCCCGAGTTTGTCCACCTCGTCCAGCATCAGCACCGGATTCTTCGCGCCCGCGCGCCGGATCGCCTGAATCAGACGGCCCGGCATCGCCCCGATATACGTCCGGCGGTGTCCGCGCAACTCCGCCTCATCGTGCAGTCCGCCCAGGCTCATGCGCTCGAACTTGCGGCCAAGAGCCCGCGCGATGGACTGCCCCAGCGAGGTCTTGCCCACGCCCGGAGGACCCACAAAGCAAAGAATCGGCGCCTTCGCCTCCGGGTTCAGCTTCAGCACTCCCAGGTGCTCAAGAATCCGCTCCTTGACTTCTTTCAGATTGAAGTGATCTTCGTCCAGCACCTGGCGCGCCCGCGCAATGTCAAGGTTGTCTTCCGTGTACTTGTTCCACGGCAGCTCGAGCAGCAGCTCCAGATACGTTCGAATGACGCCGTGCTCCGGCTGGCCCGCCGGCATGCGCTCGAGCCGCGACAACTCGCGGTTGGCTTCCTTGCGCACCTCTTCCGGAAGATCCGCCTTTTCCAGCTGCTCCCGCAGCATCTCCACTTCGGCCTGATCCGGATTCTTCTCGCCGAGCTCCTGCTGGATGGCTTTCAACTGCTGGCGGAGCATGTACTCGCGCTGCTCCTTGCTCATCTCCGTGCGAGCGTCCGAGGCGATCTTGTTGCGCAGCTCGAGCACTTGCAGCTCGTGCGACAGATAGCCGTGCATGAGCCGCAGCGCCTCAACCCGGCTCGGCGCCTCCAGCAGCGTCTGTTCCTTGGCCACCTCCAGGCTGAACATCGAAGCGAGCAGATACACCAGCCGCAGCGGATCGTCGTTGAAGCCCAGCAGCTTGCCCAGTTCAGCCGGGTTCTGCGGCTGCTGATTCTGCGCCAGGCTGATGGCCTTCGCCCCCAGCTCCAGGAGCGCGCGCGTCAGCGCCTCGATCTCCGCATTCCGCTCCGCCGGCACCGGGTAGGGCTGCACGCGCGCCCGGATGTACGGCTCCGTCGCGTCCACCTTCAGGATCACCACCCGCTCGACGCCCAGAACAAGAACCTCCAGCATGTCTTCGCTCGGGCGCGACATCTTCCGGATCACCGCCTTGGTGCCGATGGTGTAGATGGAGTCGGGTCCGGGAACGTCCACCGCGGGGTCGCGCTGCGCCACCACGACGATCTCTTTCTCCTCGGTCGCCAGCGCGGCTTCCACGGCTGCCAGCGACGCGGCGCGACCGATCGACAGCGGCATTAGAAGGTTCGGAAACAGCACCGAATTCTTCAACGGCACCAACGGCAGCACTTGAACGTTATTCTGTGGCTCTGGCATTTCGTCATTCCTTCTCTGGCGTGAATTCTGCGCCCCACAGCCGCGGTCCCGCGTGCGGAGCCGCGCGCGCCAGAAAGCGCCCAAACTCACTCCAGGTCCACTCTCACCAGCAGCAGGCCGTCTCTGGCTTCAAGACTGTATTCGGCCCGCGACAGGTCGCCCGGAAGCTCGACGGTCCTCTCGAAACGGTTGTAGGAGATTTCCATCGAGTGATGGCTGTAACCCTGCTCCACCACCCAGTCCCTCCGGACGCCGCTCACCGTGACGCGCGAACCAGAAATCCGCACCTTGACGTCGCTCGGCGAAACACCCGCCAGATCGAATTTCAACAGCCAGCCGCGCGGCCCGCGATAGATGTCCACCGGCGGATTCCAGGCATTGGTGGCGTCCGGATGAGAAAGGTAAATGGACCAGGTCTTCACGTTTCCCCACGCGAAGAGCCGGCGCATGGCGCCGGCCCTTCCTTGGATGATCCCTTACTTCGATTGGATGGCGACGAAGTTGCGCACGCCGCCGCGGTTCACCAGCAGCAGGATCGAACCGCCGCGGCTCTGCCGCACCAGCCGCTCGAAATCAGAGGTGTTGCGCACCGGCTGGCGGTTCACCTGCTCGATGACGTCGCCCTGTTCGAGACCGGCGTCCGCCGCCGCGCTGGCCTGGTCGACATCCGTGACCACAACGCCCTGCGCGCTCCGCGGCAGACCCAGCTGCTGGGCTACCTCCGGCGAGAGATCCTCGACGGAAACGCCCTCCAGCCCGCTCTGCGCGCCGCCGTCATTGCCGGGCATCCGCTGGCCGCGCGGCCCGCGCGCATCCAGATCGGCCGGACGCTCCGCCACCGTAACGTTCAGATCCATCGGACTGCCGTTGCGGATAATATGCATCTTCACCGTGCTGCCAGGCGCCACCGAAGCGATGCGCAGCCGTAGACCCGCCGTGTCGATGACCGGCTCGCCATTGACCGCCGTCACCACATCCCCCTCCTTCAAGCCAGCCCGCTCCGCCGGCGTGTTCGGATCCACTTTCGTGATCACCACGCCTTCGTTGCTCGGCACATGGAACGCCTTGGCCAGCTCAGGATTGACGTCCTGTAGATATGCGCCAATGTAGCCGCGCGTCACCTTGCCGCTGCGGATCAACTGCTCCATGATGTTCCGCGCCAGCGACACCGGAATCGCAAAACCGACGCCCGCGTTCGCGCCCGATCCGGAAAGAATCGCCGTGTTGATCCCAATCAGCTCGCCGCGCGTGTTGATCAGCGCGCCGCCGGAGTTGCCGGGATTGATCGCCGCGTCCGTCTGGATGAAATCCTCATACTGCTCGATCGTGCCGCCCAGGTTGCGGCCCGTCGCGCTCACAATCCCCATCGTCACCGTCTGCCCGATGCCGAATGGGTCGCCAATCGCAAGGCACAGATCGCCCACTTCCGGCTTGGCGCTGCTTAAGGGCAGCACCGGCAGCTTGCTCGCGTCGATCTTCAGCACCGCCACGTCCGTCTGCGGGTCCGTTCCCACCACCTTGGCCGTGAATTCACGCCGGTCCGCCAGCGTCACCTTCACCGTCGTCGCGCCCTCCACCACATGGTTGTTCGTCAGAATGTAGCCGTCCGGACTGACGATCACGCCCGAGCCGAGCGCGGATTCGCGGCGATCCCGCGGAACCATGTTGAAGGGGTTCATGTCGCCGAAGAACTGACGAAAGAACGGATCGTCAAAAAACGGATTCTGCGGCTGCTGCCCCCGGCGTCCGCGCCGCTGCATCTGGTCCGACGCCCGGATCACTTTCGTCGTCGAAATGTTCACCACCGCCGGCGCGGTTCGTTTAACGACATGAGCAAAGCTCTGCACCGGCGCGGCGCTCTCTACCGCAGCCGCCAGCGCCGGGGTCGCGAAAATCGGCGCCTCGCCGCCGCCCCTCGTATACGAGGCGACGAGCCCGCCGCCTATGGATGCACACACAATCGCGAGTACCGCCACCGAACGACGGATCTCGATCTTACCTCTCATTGTTCCAAAACCTCCACGAAACTCTGTTTGCGCCGGTCTCCCGGCCCCCCTCGAGCGGCGGCTATACGCCCACCGGCTCCGGATTCTCTACCGCCTCAAACGTGAGCGCGCCCTCGCGCGCGTCCACATGAACCTTCTCCCCATCGCGCACCGCGCCGGCCAGAATGCGGCGCGCCAGCGGCGTCTCAATCTCGCGCTGAATCGCTCGCTTCAACGGCCGCGCTCCATAGGTCGGGTCATAGCCCACCCGCACCAGATGCGTCTTGGCCGCATCCGACAGCTCCAGCGCAATGCGCCGCTCGCGCAAACGCGCCCGCAAGCCGGCCAGCTGAATCTCCACGATCTGCTTCAGGTGCTCCTCGCTGAGCGAATGGAACACAATGATCTCGTCCACGCGGTTCAAAAACTCGGGACGAAAGGCCCGCCGCAGCTCCTCAAGCACCGCGTCTTTCATCCGCTCGTAGTCGCGCCCTTCAAAGGCCCCGCGGTACTCCAGAATGCGGTGGCTGCCGATGTTCGACGTCATGATCACGATGGTGTTCTTGAAATCCACCGTCCGCCCCTGACCGTCCGTAAGCCGTCCGTCATCGAGCAATTGCAGCAGGACGTTGAATACGTCGTGATGCGCCTTCTCAATCTCGTCAAACAGGATCACTGAATATGGACGGCGGCGAACTGCTTCTGTGAGTTGCCCGCCCTCCTCGTAGCCCACATATCCCGGAGGCGCCCCAATCAGCCGCGCCACCGTGTGCTTTTCCTGATATTCCGACATGTCGATGCGGATCATGGCGCGCTCATCGTCGAACAGAAACGCCGCCAGCGCCCTCGCCAGCTCCGTTTTCCCTACGCCCGTCGGACCCAGGAAAATAAAACTGCCAATCGGACGGTTCGGATCCTTCAACCCCGACCGCGCGCGCATCACCGCCTCCGCCACCGCCTGAACCGCCTCGTCCTGCCCGACCACCCGCTGGTGCAACTCGTCTTCAAGGTGCAGGAGCTTCTTCATCTCTCCCTCAAGCAGCTTCGACACCGGAATGCCGGTCCAGCGGCTGACCACCTCCGCGATGTCCTCCTCGTCAACCTCCTCTTTGAGCAGACGCGCCTGCCCCTGCTTCTCTGATAAACGATTCTGCTCCCTTTCCAGCTCCCGCTCGAGCCCCGATAACTTCCCGTATTTGAGCTGCGCGGCCAGATTCAGATCATAGGCGCGCTCAGCGCGCTCGATCTCAACCTTGACCTGCTCGATCTGCTCCCGCAAAGTGCGCAGTCTTTGCACGCCCTCCTTCTCGGCCTGCCACTGCGCCTGTAATGCGTCCGCTTCAGCCTTCAAATCCGCGATCTCTTTCTCGATCTTCTTCAGCCGCTCGCGCGACGGCGCGTCCTCTTCCTTCTTGAGCGCCTCCCGCTCGATCTCAAGCTGCATGATGCGCCGCAGCCGCTCGTCAAGCTCCGCCGGCATCGAATCGATTTCCGTGCGCAGCTTCGCCGCAGCCTCATCCACTAGGTCAATGGCCTTGTCCGGCAGAAACCGGTCCGAGATGTAGCGGTGCGAAAGCACCGCCGCCGCCACCAGCGCCGAGTCCTTGATGCGCACCCCGTGGTGCACCTCGTAGCGCTCGCGCAAACCACGCAGGATCGAAATGGTGTCCTCCACCGTGGGCTGATCCACCATCACCGTCTGGAACCGCCGCTCCAGCGCCGCGTCCTTTTCGATGTATTTCCGGTATTCGTCCAGCGTCGTCGCCCCTATGCAATGCAGCTCGCCCCGCGCCAACATCGGCTTCAGCAGGTTGCCGGCGTCCATCGCGCCTTCCGCTTTGCCCGCGCCTACCACCGTGTGCAGCTCGTCAATGAACAGAATGATCTGGCCCTCCGAAGACTGGACCTCCTTCAATACAGCCTTCAGCCGCTCTTCAAACTCCCCTCGGAATTTCGCCCCCGCGATCAGCGCCCCCATGTCCAGCGCCACCACCCGCTTGTTCTTCAAATTCTCGGGAACGTCCCCGCGAATGATGCGCTGCGCCAGCCCTTCCACAATCGCCGTCTTGCCCACCCCAGGCTCTCCAATCAGAACCGGATTGTTCTTGGTCCGCCGCGACAATACTTGAATCACCCGGCGAATCTCGTCGTCACGCCCGATAACCGGATCCAACTTCCCCTGCGCAGCCAGCCGGGTCAAGTCGCGCCCGTACTTCTCCAGAGCTTCGTACGTGGCTTCCGGATTCGCCGACGTAACCCGCTGATTCCCCCGGACTTCCTGGAGCGCCCGCATCAGGCGGTCCCGCGTAATGCCGAACTCCTTGAAAATACGGGCCGTCGCGCCCTGGTCCTCCACCGCGCCCAGCAAAACGTGCTCCACCGAAATGAACTCGTCCTTGAGCCGCTTGGCTTCGTCCTCAGCGCGCGTAAACAGCGTTTGAAATCTGTTCGTTATGTAAATCTGGTCCGGTCCCGCCGCTGGACCCGAAACCTTGGGCAGCTTTTCAATCTCCTGAAGGAAGCGACGGCGAAGACTTTCAACCGGGATGTCGGCTTTGTTGAGAATCGATGGCGCCAGCCCCCCTTCCTGGTCGAGCAGCGCCGCCATCAGATGCTCAACGTCAATCTGCTGGTTGCCATACCGCACCGCCAGCGATTGCGCGGAGCGGATCGCCTCCTGCACTTTCTCGGTTAGCCGATTGAAATCCATAACAATACCCTTGGCGAATGTACCTGCTGTTCAGATGTTAGCACATTAGCAAGAGTTGCTGCAATTTTCTGAGTTTCTTTTTATCAGATTTCTGCCTGGGACCGGGTGCATACCGCCCTACTCTCTAGACTGCTCCCGCATCGGCAAGGTTTACAACCGGCATGTATCAGGAAGGTTGGCAGATAACTCGGCGGGGAGGTGCGCGAAGACGTCCGCTTCTCCCCCCGGACGTCTTCGCATCGAAAGCAGCATTCAGCTTACTGGCGTGAAGCTCCCAAATACTCGAGCCATGCCTCCAACCCGCTGCGATTGTGTTGGAGCAGCGCGTTGAAGCCATCCTCGGCCGCATACGGATCGGCAAGCAGCTGCCGCCCCGTCCGCGCAATCTCCCAAACGTCGTCGATGGAAGCCTTCCAGGAATCCGGCGCCCAGTCGATCGCCTCGGACACAACCGACGGAACCCCCTCGGCCACCCCGTCCGCCGTCACCATATTGAAGGACTCGGTGTAGCTCGGCTGCATCAGCAGGTGCATGTGCCGCACCGTCTGCCGGAACTTCGGCCAGGACTGCCATCCGCCCTCGATCAGCTTTACGTTCGGCAGCCCCGCCACCATCGTGCGGACGGCCTCCAGAATTCCGTTGCCGCCCTCAGTGCGGCCCGACGAAATCCACAGCTCAAGGTTGACGCGCAGCCGCGCCGCGATCTCGACGGCCGCGCCCGCAGCGCTCATGAAATTCTTAAGCGGCCGCGTCGCGCCGAAAGCCCCGATCCGCAGCGTCCCGCCCGAGTAAAGAGGACGGCAGGGGGGATGGGAACTGTTCAAATGGTACAGATTCGGCAGGTACGTGCAGGGAACCGAGTAGGCGTCCCGCACCCAGCGGCAGAACTTGCGGCTGTTGCCCGCCACGCGGAAGTTCCACGTCCCCCGCTCGATCTCCATGGCCTCGCGCACCAGCCGTACGCCGTTCGTGTCGGCCTGGAGAAACCCGACGTTGGAATGGCAGTTCACGGCGAACTGGATCTCCGGGAAATCGCTGGTCATGCGCTGCAACTCCGCCGACGGAATCCAAGGCGCCGAAATGACCACGTGTGAAATGGACGCGTCCAGCCGCGACCTGAGATCGGCCGCGTTGACAATCGGCCAGACCTCTGCCGCAATGCCGCGCTCGCGAAGGCTCTTGGCGTTGTTCAGGGCCGCCACGCCAAGCCCGATGTGGCTGATATTCTTGTTCGCCGCAAAATTCTTATAGGCGAGAATCACTCGCCGGTTGCTCATCGACATAGTCGCCATCTCTGCCCCCATGCTAGCCGCCGCTGCGGCCCATGCCGGCGGCCCCGGACCTTTATCCTGCTGTGTCCACGCCAAATATATTGCCGGATTTTCTGTGAACGGCCGCTTTTTCGCTACACTGGCTTTCATGCCCGTCCTCAGTCCGAAAATTCTATGATCCGAGTGCACGAATTGGTGAAGAAGTTCGGCGAGTTCACGGCTGTGGACCGCGTCAGCTTCGAAGTCCATGCCGGCGAGGTGTTCGCGTTCCTCGGTCCCAATGGCGCCGGAAAAACCACGACCAT